>Ga0181858_1000640_pt1 | contig 16979 bp, 11 predicted proteins | sample NewIslPassag4_SG_FD_130749 | JGI IMG/M metagenome (GOLD analysis project Ga0181858, IMG submission 130749) | Feedstock adapted compost microbial communities from Newby Island compost facility, Milpitas, CA, USA - Passage 4_SG | ecosystem: Engineered > Solid waste > Feedstock > Composting ...
GACGGCGGACGGCGGCGGCAACTGGACGTACACGCAGCCGACGGATTTGACGGAAGCCGCGCATACGGTAAAGGCCATGGCGAAGGACGCGGCGGGGAATACCAGCGGGTATTCGTCCGCGGTGAACTTAACCGTTGACCTGACTGCTCCGAAGATTTCAGGAGCTATCATCAGTGCGGACAATGCGTACGTCGATGTGACGTTTTCCGAGGGGATTTACGGCACGGACCTGGGCAGCGGCGCGATTGACAAAGACGATTTAGTATTGGAGTTTGCTCCGGGCAGCGGCGGAGCGACTTCGGTGACGATGAGCGATGTGAGGAAACCGGATGCGGCGACTGTGGATGCGGCCAGCGCATTGACGGGCGGCGAAACGACGGTTCGGGTCTTTCTGGACGTCTTGGGAACTGAAAATGGCACCGGTACGATTGAAATCCGGCCGGCGGACGCGTCATCAATTTACGACAGGGCTGGCAATGCCGCTTCTGAATTGGAAACAACGGGCCAGTTGACATTGAATGACATGTCTGTGCCGCCTTCTCCTGGCAACAACGATCCGGTCAACAACGACATGATCTCACTGACACTGAGTCAGGTGGCGCTGAACCCGACGTTCAATGACGAGACGACCCAATATACGGGCAGCGTGCCGTATTCGGTGTCCAGCACGGCGGTGACGGTTACGGTATCGGATGCGAACGTGACGGTCTCGATGAGCGTGTATGACAGTAGCGGGACTCAAGTCTACGGGCCGGTGACGCTGACGAGCGGCCAGACCAGCGACCCTGTCAGCCTGAATGTCGGTGAGAACATTTTCAGAATCGATGTTACCGCCGAGAATGGAACGATGAATACGTACATGGTGACAGTGACACGGGAACAACCCTCTGCTCCAGGCGGTTCTGGTGAACAGGGCGGTTCTGGTGGCACGGGTAGTTCCGGTGACCAGGGCGATACCGGTGGTACGGGCGGCGGTTCCGGTGGACCCGTATCGCCTACACTGCCGTTAATCATCAACGACCGGACGTATGACTCCATTGCCACCGGCCAAATTGCGCAAGAAGGCGACAAAACGACAGTCACGGCGACCATCGACAAAGCGAGGCTGGAAAACCAGCTGCAAAGTGCCGGCGACAACCCCGTCATCATCATTCCGGCCGCGGCGATTGACGCCGATCAGGTGGTGTCGGTCCTGACGGCGGAGACGGTCAAGATCATGGAAGACAAACAAGCGGTGCTGGAAATCCAGACCGTCCACGGCAACTATAAGCTGCCGGCGGAACGCATGGATGTCGAGCGCATTGTGGCCGAATTCGGCGAAAGTGTGGACCTGGCGCAAATCACCATCAACGTGGAAATCGCCCGCAGCGACGCGGCCAAGGCACAACTGGCGGAAGCGGCGGCGGAAAACGGGAACTTCACGGTCATTGTGCCGCCGGTGGACTTTACGGTCACCGCCACCTACAACGGCCGGGCCATTGAAATCGACCGGTTTGACGGGTACGTCGAGCGCGAAATCCCGCTGCCGGCCAGCGTGGACGCCAGTCGGATCACGACGGCTGTTGTCATTGAAAACGACGGCACCGTGCGCCACGTGCCGACGTATGTGACGGTGCGGGACGGGGTGTACTACGCGGTGGTGCACAGCCTGACCAACAGCAGCTACACCCTCATCTGGAACGAAAAAGCATTTGCCGATGTGGCCAACCATTGGTCGCGGGATGCGGTGAACGACCTGGCGTCGCGCCTTGTCATCAACGGCACGACTCCATGGACATTCAGCCCGAACCAAAACATCACGCGGGCGCAATTTGCGGCCATCGTGGTGCGGGCCCTGGGGCTTTCCGACAAGGGGGACAACGCTCCGTTTGCAGATGTGAACGCAAGCGACTGGTATGCCGGAGCGGTGGCGAAGGCGTATGAATACGGCTTGATCCAAGGGTACGGCGACGGGACGTTCCGGCCGCACCATCCGATTACGCGCCAGGAAGCCATGGTGATTCTGCACCGGGCATTGCGGTTGACCGGGCTGTCGGGCGAGGCGGCGGACACTGAGCTGACGCTGGCGCGGTTTACCGATGCCGCCAAGGTGGCCGGCTGGGCAAAGGAAATTGTGGCCGCCATGGTGGAGCAGGGATTGGTGCAAGGCAGCGATGGGAAACTGGACCCGTACGGGCAATTGACGCGGGCCCAGGCGGCGGCCATGGTGCACCGGCTGCTGAAAAGGGCCGAGCTGATTGATTGACGTGTGTAACAGCGCAAGATGATGGCAATCATGATTATGGCGATCAAGATTATGGAAATAAGATTTCGCCAAATAGGGAAGCCGGGCGGGAACCTTTTACGTTTTCCGCCCGGCTTTTTTGCAGCTTCACAACAGTGCCAATGTTCGGTCGCCATAGGTTCAGTAGGCATGAAATCCCCTTCTGAATTAAGACGGCTAAAAATTTTTTAGAAAAGTGTGCTATCATGAACATATCCGGCCAGCATCAAAGGAGGGCGGGCTCCCATCGACCCCCGCAGTCTCAATGAGGAAAACCAAGCGAAGTGGGCTGGCGCCATCCGCGAATTGGAAAACACGCGCAAATGTGAAACTTTTGTCAAGCTCGTCATCCCCGTCCGCATATTTGCCCAAGCGTGGACATATAGATGAACAAGGCAAGGAGGGAAAGTTGTGTATTTGGTGAGTGCGCAGGAGATGCGCGAGATGGACCGCATGGCGATGGAAAAGCTCGGCATCCCTCCCGCCGTGTTGATGGAAAACGCCGGGGCCGCGCTGGCGCGGGAAATTCTGGCCCGCTATCCTGACCGTCGGCGGGTGACGGTCGTGTGCGGCGCCGGGAACAACGGCGGCGACGGCTTCGTGGCCGCCCGCTGGCTTGCCAACCATGGCCTTGATGTGACGGTCTGTTTTCTCGGACGAGAGGAGCGCCTGTCGCCGGAAAGCGCCCTGCATTACCGCATCTTGAAGCAGATGGGCGGGCAGATCCGGTGGCTAGAACCTATGGCCGCAATGGCCGGTGAGGCGCCGGGTACGGTCGATGGGTCGGACTCAGCGCGCGCTGAGACGTCCGGCGCGGCCGATGCGGCGGCCGGATGGGACGCGGTGCGGCAACAAATCGCCCGGTCGGACTTGGTGGTGGACGCCCTGTTCGGCGTCGGCCTGAGCCGGCCGGTGACCGGCCATTTGGCCCGGGTAATCGGCTGGATGAACGATTCGCCGGCCGCCGTGGTCGCCGCCGACATTCCCAGCGGCGTCAACGCCGACACCGGCGCTGCGGAAGGGGCGGCGGTGCGGGCCGATTGCACCGTCACTTTTGCCTGTCCGAAGCGGGGCCATTACTTGTATCCGGGGGCCGGACTTCGGGGCGAATTGGTGGTGGCCGACATTTCCATCCCCGATTGGCTGGCGGAGCCGGCCGGGGTCAAGGGAAGACTGCTCACACGGGAACAGGTGGCCCCCTGGTTGCCTGTTCGGCGCCTTCATTCCCACAAGGGAACGTACGGGCACGTCTTGATCATCGGCGGTTCGCGGGAGATGGTCGGGGCGCCGGCCTTTGCCGCCTCCGCCGCCCTGGCCGGCGGTGCCGGATATGTGACAATGGCGGTGCCCGAGCCGGTGTTGGCACAAGTGGCCGTTTTGGAGCCGACGGCGGTGTTTTGGCCGTGGCCGGCGGAAGACGGGCGGTTTTCAACCCGGACAACGCCTTCCTTGGTGGATTTGCAGGAAGAAATCAAGGCCCGCCGCGTGACGGCGGTGGCCTTGGGGCCGGGCGTCGGCCGCCTGCCGGAAGCGCGGGGGGGGCTGAAGGCCATTCTCTCCCTGCCGGTGCCCCTGGTGGTGGACGCCGACGGCCTCAACATGCTGAGCGAGCATTTGGATTTATTGGCGTTGCGCCGGGACGTGGCCGTGCCGACGGTTTTGACGCCCCATCCGGGGGAAATGGCCCGCCTGTGCGGCAAGACGGTGGCCGAAGTGGAAGCCGACCGTTGGGCGACGGCCGCCGGTTTTGCGGTGGAACACGGCGCCACCGTGGTTCTGAAAGGCACCCATACGCTGGCGGCGTATCCCGACGGCTGCGTCTGGGTCAATCCGTCGGGCGCGCCGGCGCTGGCCAAGGCCGGTTCGGGGGACGTGTTGACGGGGCTTATCGCCGCCATTTTGGGCCAAGGCATGCCGCTGCGGGAGGCCGTAGGCGCCGCCGTGTATTTGCACGCGTTGGCCGGGCGCCTCGCCGCCGTGCCGTCGCCCCACAGCAGCAAGCCTTCGTCCGTCATCGCCGCCATCGGCGCCGTTTTTGCCGATTTGCAAGGGAACGCGGCGGAATAAAATGGGGCCATCTGTATAATGGCGTTTTCCATTCATCGCGTGCGGAACAATCCTTCGTTTCGACGCCGGCGATACCCAGACGGTTCCATCCTTGCGCGCTCTTGCGTCCCACCTCATTCGACACATTCCCAAACACGGGCGATAATGCCCAAGGCCGGGAAAGGGGATGGGCGTATGCGACGGTGGACGCAGCGATGGGTTTGGCTGATGGCTATCGCCATTGGCGCATTGTTGCTGCTGGGCGGCTGCGGCAGTAAATCGGCTGACAAAGTGGTGGCCGATTTGACGAAACAAGCGGAAAAAATGAAAAGCTACCAGGCTTCTGGTGTCATGACGTTGTACACATCGGAGCAGCCGCGGGTGTACGAAGTGGAAGTGGCGTACAAAGCGCCCCATTATTACCGGGTTTCGTTGAGCAATCAGGAGCAGAACGTCAGCCAGATCATTTTGCGCAACGACGACGGGGTGTTTGTCCTCACGCCGTCGGTGAACCGCAGCTTCCGTTTTCGCAGCGATTGGCCCCATTCCAATCCGCAGCCGTATTTGTACGAAACGTTGGTCCAGGATATTGTCAAGGATAAGGAGCGGCGTTTTGAGAAACAGGAACAGGGTTATATGTTTGAGACGAAGACGAATTATCAGAACCGGACACTGGCCAGTCAGCGCATTTGGCTGAAAGCGAAAAATTTCACCCCCCTCAAAGTGGAGGCGCTGGACACCAACGGCAATGTGCTGGTGGAAATGAAGTTTGCCAAATTTGAGGCCAACGCCGCTGTGAATGACGAAACGTTCCAATTGGATCAGAACATGAGCCGGAGCATGAACGAGGAAGCGGTGCCCACGGCGGCCGATGACGCCCGGAGCTTCGGCATCATTTTGCCCCGCTATTTGCCGGAAGGAGTCGAGCTGTTGGAAGAAGCGGAAGTGATGCAAGACGACGGCCCGGTCGTCATCCTCAAGTTCGGCGGGACGTATGAATTTACTTTGCTGGAGCAGCGGCCGGCGGCGGCGACGGTCCATCTGCCCTACGGCGAACCGGTGGATTTGGGCCATTCCATCGGGGTCTTTATGGGCGGCGAGCGGCAGACGCTCCATTGGACTTACGGCGGGGTGGAGTATCAGTTGACCGGCAATTTGCCGCTGGAAGAAATGATTCTCGTGGCCCAGTCAGTGGCCGACAGTTCTGGAAAATAAAGGTATGTCACAACGCGTTCGTTTTTGCTATACTCAAAATCAGTGTTGGTTGTTGAACCCGCAGGGCATGAGCCAGGGGATGGATCGTCCTCCTGGCTTTTTCCGTTCTGAATTTATGAAGATGTTCTAGCCGCGACGCTTAAGGAGTGACCAAAGTTCGATGGCTTGTTCATCGGAAACGAACCGTGAGACGGCGCCCGACGGTTTTTACCGTCCCGTATGGGCTGAAATCGATTTGGGCGCCATCGCCTTCAATATGAGGCAATTTCGTCGTCTGTATCCCGATAAACGGTTGATGGCGGTTGTCAAAGCCGACGCCTACGGCCACGGTGCCGTGCCGGTGGCGAAAACGGTGCTGGACGCCGGGGCCGACTGGCTGGGCGTGGCATTTGTCGAGGAAGGATTGGCGTTGCGCCGGGCGGGAATCGGCGCGCCCATTTTGGTGCTGGGAACGACCCGGGAAGAGGCGGCCATTACGGCGGCGGTGCGGGCTGACATGGCGCTGACCGTATATGACATAGAGAACTTGGAACAAATGGCCGGCCTCTCCCGCCGTGAAGGCAAGGCCTTGACCGTACATGTCAAAGTCGATACCGGCATGAACCGGATTGGCGTCAAAGGAGTGGACGACGCCGTGTCGCTGGTGCAGGCGGCGGCGGAAAGCCCATGGATCGATGTGCAGGGCCTGTACACCCACTTTGCGACGGCCGACGATGCGGACAAGGGTTTAACCCGGCGGCAATATGCGGCTTTTATGGAGGTGGTTGCCGCTTTGGAGCGGCGGCGTTTGAAACCGCCGCTATTGCATTGCGCCAACAGCGCCGCCGCCATCGACCTGCCGGAAATGGCCGCCGACATGTTGCGCATCGGGATAAGTTTGTACGGCGTTTTTCCGTCGGCAGAAGTTTCCCGGGACCGCATCCGTTTGAAACCGGCCATGCAGTGGAAAACCCGGGTGGCGGCGGTGAAACAGGTTATCCCGGGGGAAACCGTCAGTTACGGCGCGACCTACCGGGTGGGGCGAAAAGCGGAATGGATTGCGACGCTTCCCCTTGGGTACGCCGACGGCTATCCGCGCCGCCTGTCCAATGTCGGGGAAGTGTTGATCCGGGGACAGCGCTGTCCCGTGGTGGGCCGGGTTTGCATGGATCAGTTGATGGTCCGGGTGCCGGACGGTGCCGGCATTGCGGCGGGCGATGAGGCGGTCTTGTTCGGGCGGCAAGACGGCGCCGAATTGCCGGTGGACGAGGTGGCCGCCTGGCTGGACACCATTTCCTACGAGGTGCTTTGCATGGTCGGGAAACGGGTGCCGCGGGTGTACCGTTGACTGGCATGTTGGTGGCGATCCTTGAAAAATTTCTTGAGAAAAAATTCCTCCCCTCAGTCAGAGGGGAGTGAATAGTTAATTTTTTGAATGTCTCCTTCGTATTTGTATTCAAAAAGACCAAAATACTTCTTAATTGTTGTCAAAATTTTGGTGCTAAGTAAAGCCATCCTCTTTTATCGGCAAGATTTCGGAGAACTTTTGCTTTCTTATTGATTTCCCTGTTCGATGAACACGAATTAAAGTCAATCACGGCGTGTTCCGGAAACGGCTCGGGATCTGGAAGTGGTCGAAGTGACTGGTCTTCACATACTTGCACTGTTACACCGACCACACCTACTGATTGACATTGAAGTTTGGTTGTGTAATGTTCCCATGCTTTTGTCGGGGTTATTAAATCTCCGTTATAGACGGATAGGCGGCCTCGATCTTTTGGTGTAGGTTTAAATGTTTGTGAGGTAATTCTTCCTTCCTGTATCCAGGATGGATGTACTTGACGATAAAGGCACGTCTTTTTGTTCATTTTAACGATTTATCCTCCGGTTCTTTCCCCATAAAATTTCTGATACTGAAGCACATTTTTTTCCATTCCTCGAGTTTATCGAGATGGAGCTCGTAGTACTCTTCTTCGTCTGTTTCCACGTTTACGGCTTGCCATTCTCCACGATGATTGATTAAATCCACTTCCAATGACAACTCATAGTTTCCTAAAGTCCACTCTAGCTGGATGTTTCCGTCTGCAGTTGGGTATATATACGGCAAAGGCAAATCATCTGGAAAGAACATTTCAAACGTATCGGAGAACCAACGGATTCCCTTTTTGTCCAACTCCCTGCCCTCGCCATCTAACCAACCCTCTTCTAATAACCCCAATTCTTCTAGACGAGAAGGCACATCAAGTGGATCTAGTAACGTAACATGCTCTATGGAATCTATGTGCACGAGTTTTTGATCACGCCCAAAACGACCTATGCCTTGAATTAATATGCGTTGTTTGTTACGATAACCGTTCATTGCCTCAAGTATCGTGTCGTGGTATTGTTCTTCTAAAGGTGCTTTCACTTTTGTACCATCAATAAGTTGAATGTGAAATGTGCGGGCGCTCTGATCGACTTCAGGAACGGTGCCGCGTAATTGGACTTCTTCCGTATACTCTTGTGCCCGTGAAGCCAAGGTTAAGATCTTGCGTGTCTTTGGTGTAAACCTGGCAAATTTTTGGTTATCCAGAAGATACGGAAACTCAATCGCCTCATCCTTGCGAAGGCTCCGGCCTATGCGATCGAAATAGCTTAAAAACCTTGGCGGGAGTTCTTTTGTAATTTCATCTATTTGATGAATTGATGCCTGTTCAATAACATGAGTAATGGATTGATATGCATTCTGATAATATTCCATCGCTGGTGAGGGAAACAGCGTATGGCTTGTGGAAGAAATTTCTAATACAGGTACAGCGCTCCCTTTTTCTATTGCCAAAAGTTTGAAAGATACATCTTGGGTAAAGCCACGCGGGATGCGTTGACGATTCGGATGATCTTTCAGATATTGGTATTTAGCAATCTCAATAATCATTTCTCCTAAAACGGCAAAATCCCTAAGTAATTCGACAGGGATGCCATGCTTTTCAAAACGGCGTCCGGTTAAGCGTGGACGCAATTCGATTTTTGATTCCATGGTCATCCCTCCCACCCGGTTCCTTAAAGGAAATTGCTGTTTTAACTGTAAAAATATCTTATTCCAATCGTGTAATGATTATACGTTGCTTTCTTGGTGTCGTCAATCGAATACACAGTTTTCACGCAATTCGCTTTCGAATGGTCGCTTCCAATGAAGAAAACCCAAGATTGGAAGCCGGGGGTACATGCCCTGTGAGAGCATTCGACAAGGTGCGGGCACCCTGGGGAACGGCGAATAGTTGTGGCTGGCTCTGATGCGGCATGTTGGAGCCGCATTGCATCCTGGCCATGTCTGTGATAGAATGTACGCGAGTTTGGATGACAGGGTTGAAGTTGTTGGGGGTGCTCGTGGTGTCCAAGTCCAATCACACCAAACGGATCGTGATCAGTCTGCCGCAAAATTTGTTGAAAGAAGTGGACGGCCTGGTGGCCCAGGAAAAGGTCAACCGCAGCGAACTCATCCGGCAGGCCATGAAATTTTACCTCCAGGAGCGCAAAAAGCGCACCATCCGCGAAACGATGCAGAGGGGTTATATGGAAATGGCGCATATCAACCTGCACATGGCGGCTGAAGCATTTTCGGCGGAAGAGGAGGCCGACCACACTCTGGATCGTCTTGTAAGTGGGGTGTAAATTTTGGCCCCGACGAATGTCAAACGTGGCGACGTCTATTTTGCCGATTTGTCACCGGTGGTCGGTTCCGAACAGGGGGGCGTACGGCCCGTTTTGGTCATTCAAAACGACATCGGCAATCGGTTTTCGCCGACGGTGATTGTGGCAGCGATTACAGCCCAAATCCAAAAGGCCAAGCTGCCCACCCACGTCGAGATCGATGCGAAAGCCCACGGCTTCGATCGTGATTCGGTCATTTTGTTGGAACAAATTCGGACCATTGACAAGCAACGGCTCACCGACAAAATCACGCATCTGGATCGCGAAACGATGAGCAAAGTGGACGAGGCGTTGATGATCAGCTTGGGCTTGATTGATTTTTAGCACAACACATTGAAATTCTTTAGCCGCCATGTTATAATCAAGGAGTCTAAGGCCCACATTGCCTTTGCATCGTTTTTGTTTTTAACATGGAGAGATACCCAAGAGGCTGAAGGGGACGGTTTGCTAAACCGTTAGTGGGCTACAAAGCCCAGCGAGGGTTCGAATCCCTCTCTCTCCGCCATACATCACGCAAGCAAGACGCGGGTTTGCCGCGTTTTTTTCGTTTTTCCCTTGCTTTAACGCCCGCGGCCTTCTGGTGAGACAGGGGGCCGCTTTTTTTTGTTCCAATAAAGCGCCATTCCTGTCATCGCGAGCATGAAAATCAGTTGAAAGCCGAGATTGATGTAGTACAAATAACGGGCTTCCAAGAAGTTGATGAGCCCGAAGCCGTCCGGCCGCGTGAGAAAAACGGCGGTGACGGCGATGAACAGGGCGGCGCTGGCGAGGTAGGCCTTGTTCCATCGGTTCGTGCCGCAGGCCACCAGCAGCGCGTACGTGCCCAGCAAGAAATAGAGAAGCACTTTCGCCCAGCTGGCGTACGACCACAGCCAGACGAGGGGCAATTCCACCCGGTTGATGCTTTCCGTCAGGCGGATGAGGCGGATGGCGGCGTAATCGGGCGCTGCATAGTAGGGTGCCAGATAGGGATTGAGGACGGCAATGACAACGGCCCGCACCACGGTGGCGAAGACGATGCATAACGCCAAGCCGGCGAATAAAGACAACAACGCTTTTTGGCGGTCTTCGACCAGCGAAAACAGGACGAACAGCGGGGCGGCTTGCAGAAAGAAGCTCAAGGCAATCAAGAAACCGAACCAAAAGTCGGATTCTTGGGCGACGGGCAACAACCATTGGGGGTGGACGTGGCCCAGAAGCAACAATATGTAAGTGAAAGGCAGCGGAAAAATGGCCAGGGAACATATCGTGATCATGCGGCCGCCGGCTTCCAGGCCGTACCGTCCGGCCCAGATTGTCACGAAACAGAGGCTCGCGAGAAAGACAAGCAATGGCGTCATGGGCATCGTTTCATTCTGGATGAATTCGGAAAAGCGGTGCAGGCTCCAGCCGGCCACGCACCATGCCCAGATTGCGACAAGAAGGTGAAGGGCCCGCCACGGAAGCCCGCCCGGAAAGGGACGGGCAGTGACGGCCGCCCCGTCGGGCCACGCGTGAACGACTCTGCTTCCGACCCAACCGAGGCAAGCGATCGCCGTCAAGCCGCCCATCAGCATGACGAGCCAGCTGTCCCGTCCGGCGGTGTACGTAATCGGATTGGAATATTCGGAGTCGGCGTACATAATGCCGCTGCCGATGAAAAAAAACAGGCGCGGCGAAAGGCGCACCGAATCCATGGAAAAATTTCCCTTCACATTTTTCCTCCTCTCAATTCGGTCAGCGGTTTTTGGTCCCGTCCTTTGTCCCGGACCCGGGCGGTGACCCGAATGTCGATGGGAATTTGCGGATAAAGATCTTTCCAGTTGTGAATGTGCTTCCGGTAATAGTCGGGATCGAAACGGTAGACGGCTTCGGCGATGTCTAATACGTCAACCTTCAGCGCTTTTGATTTGTCCAACATTTTTTGAATCAACTGCCGAATGGCTTCTTCTTGAGCCTTTTCGGTTTCCCGGATGATGGGCGGGGCCGGGTCGGGCACGTGCTCCGGGGTGTTGATGATGTTGGCGAGCCGGGTGTGGACGTCGACATTCAGTTGGATCCGCAGTTTTCCGTTGTCGTAGTACGGCCGAATGTTGCTTTTGTTTCGCGTCGTTTCGACGACCAAGGTTTGGGAGTTTGCCTCGGCGGTGAAAACGCCGTCATGGGGCAGGCCGCGGGCGAAATAGTAACCGAGCGTTTCTTCCGGTTCGAACCAGCCGACATGTTTGTAGTCCCGGACGATGGCGCTGCCGTACAGGACAGTCACCGGTTTTTGCTCGAAGTCGTGCACGATTTCCCCCCGGGCGGCGACGCACGTGTAACTGGGCGAGGAGGCGCTGATGAACAAATCTTGTAAGGTGGCCTGGGCGGCGATGCCGGTGTGGCTCTGCTCGTAAAAGATGCCGTACAGTTCTAAGCCGAGCACTTCTTCCTGTTCCGGTTTGGCGGTCAAAAAAGTTTTGGCTTGGGTCGGGGTGAAGATGATGTAGGCCGAGGAACGGATTTCGGTCATCGTCATCAACCAGTCGCCGATGGCTTTAAGCACTTCTTGACTCAGGCCGGCGTGGAAAACGAACAGCTGGCAATGTTTCCAAGTCAGCTCGTTGTGGGAACGGGTGCGGATTTTTTCAACAGCGTCAAACACATTGGTGCTCTTGGCCGACACTGTCCAGTCTTGCATTACCGGTTGTCCCCCGCCTTGCGCCGGACCCGGTTCCAAGGAGGTGATCGTCACTTCGTACATTTTTTCTTCCGGATCGTAGTCGAAACCGGTGGCCAGGACAATGCCGATGCGGTTCATTTCCACGGCGTCCCAGCAACCGCTCAACAGGGTCAAGACGATGCCGCATGCCGAGAGGAGAAGCCATTTTTGCCAGCGCGTCATTTTTCCCGTCTCCTCGGATGGATTCGTGCCGGAGCCGCGTTTCCGTAGCGGCGGCGGTTGTCTTCGACCAACGGGGAACGGTACGGGATTTTGAAGATCGGCGCCCGCCAGACTAAATCGTTCCATTGGCGCCAGATGGTGGGGGCCAGAGGCGTCAAATAGGGAACCCCGAAGGAACGAATATGGGCAATGTGGATGAGGATGAAAAGGGTGCCCAACAGCACGCCGAACATGCCGAGGGCGGCGCTCAGAAACATGATGGGAAAGCGCAGCAGGCGGAGGGTAATGCTCATTTCGTAATAGGGCACGGTAAAGCCGGCCACGCCCGTGATGGCCACGACGACGACCATGGCCTGGGAGACGAGCCCGGCGTCGACGGCGGCCTGGCCGATGATGAGGGCGCCGACGATGGAGATGGCCTGGCCGACGGCCCGGGGCAGCCTTATCCCTGCTTCCCGCAACGTTTCGATGGCGATTTCCATCAAGAGCGCTTCGATGACCGCCGGAAAGGGTACCCCTTCCCGGGCCGACGACAGGTTGATGAGCAAGCTTGTCGGCAATGCCTCGACGTGAAACGTCGTCAAGGCGATATAGATGGACGATCCCAGCAGGGAGACGAAAACATTCAAATAACGCAACAGGCGGACGGCCGTGACGAAGGTGAAATGATGGTAATAGTCTTCCATTGTCACAAAACCGTCGACCAACACGTAGGGGGCGATGAGCACGTTGGGCGTGCCGTTGACGGCCAATACCACTTTCCCTTCGTTCAGTTCCATGACGGCGCGGTCCGGCCGTTCTGTCGTCAGCATTTGCGGGAAAGGGGAGTAAGGGTCGTCGGAGATGAATTGTTGCAATTTGTTGCCGTCGTTGAGCAGATCGATATCCACCTGCCGCAGGCGGCACAACATTTCTTCCAGCACTTGCCGGTTGACGATGCCGTCCAGGTACAAAAGCAGCACCCGGGTTTGGCTGGTGCGCCCGATGAAGAACTGCTTCACTTTCAATTCCGGCACCGGCAACCGGCGGCGAATTTGCGACAAGGTGATTTCCACGTTTTCGGTGAAGGACTCGTCGGGCCCCCGCACGACGATTTCCCGTTCCGGAGCGGAAATGTTGCGGGTTTCAAAGCCGTTCGCCTCGGCCAGAATGGCTTTCGCTTCGCCGTCGACGAACAGGAGCACAAAGCCGTAAGGAAGCCGCAACACGATCTCGTGCCAGTCTTCGACGACGAAAAGGTTGGCCACGTGCATGCGGCGGTAAGCGGCTTCCACGGTCAAGGGACCGCCGAAATCGGCCAGCGGCTGCAAAATGTCCCGGTCGACGGTCGTTTGATCGATCATGCATTTAAAAAATGCGATGAGTGCGTTGCTGTTGTTCGCAAGGGGCCGGATGACCAGATCGTCGCAATCTTGAAAAATCGTTAGCAAGCGGTTTTTGTTTTCTTCCAACGACGGCCGGAGGGGGCCGGTGGTTGGCGAATTTGACCGGTCATGGTTGGTGTGGCCGTCCGGCCGGTGGCGGTCCGGTCGGTTGCGATGCGGGCGGTCAAGCTCCGGCGGGTCTTGGTTTTGTTTTTGTCCGGACGACGAAGGCTGTTTTGGCTCGGCGCTGGTTTGGTAACGGGCGCGATGTAGACGCGTTGCGCGGATGGGCCGTCCATGGTAGAAACGCATGGTGGAACCCCTCCTCTGCCAAAGGATGTCCTAGAGCCGTACCAATTTTCGCCGTGGGGGCGCCGCCGGCGGAGCCGGATCGGCGATGTATGGGACGGCGGCGATTTCGGCCACGTCTTTTTGCCAGGCGACGAGGTCGTGGCGGCTGAGTTGGGAGAGCGAACGTTTTCCCAAAGCCCGCAGGCCAATGCGAATTTCGTCGGCGTAACTGGCGAGAAAATTGGCGATGCTGCGGGCTCCTTTGTCGGCATCAAAGCGCTGCTCCATTTGCCCGTCGGCGAAGCTCAGCTCCGTCGGCGGTTCGAAAGGAATGGCGTGGACGATCTGATCGTGGACGGCGGCGTACAGCACCGGCGTGCCGAGGTAGACCGCCCGGGCGCCGAGGGCGAGGGCTTTCAAGACATCCCCCGGCGTGCGCAAGCCGCCGGAAATAATGAGGTCGATGTCGGTCCGTTTTTGTGCTTCTAAAAAGCGGACGGCGCGGACGAGGGCGGGCAGCGTCGGCAGGCCGAAATCGTCCACGACGATGGCGGGGGAATCGTGGGTGCCGCCTTGGGCGCCGTCCAGGACGATGACGTCCACCCCGGCTTCGACGGCGATGGCGAGCTCCCGTTCCAAGTAGTGGCTGGCGGCCAGTTTAATGGCGATGGGCGCGCCGCCTCCGATTTCCCGCAGATCTTCGACCAGCCGCCGCAATCCCCGGACGTTGACGATGTTGGGGATGCCGGCGGGAATGTACAGTTCCGTGTCGGGCTTGTCGGACACGCCCAAATCTTCGATGATTTCCGGGGTTAGGTGGCTGCGGTCCAACGTGGTGCCAAGACCGCCGGTGGCGCCCTGGCCGTAGCGGATTTCGATCATGTCGGCCTGGGCCAGTTGTTCATGGGTCGGTTTCCAGGGGGCGCCGTGCATTTGGACGACCAGTTTATATGCGGCGTCCCGCACTTCCGGCAGGTAAGGGCCTTGACCCATGTTGCAGGCGGTTTTGACGGAAGCGGTACCCTGGGCGATGGCGATCATGATGTTTTTGCTCAAGGCCACGCCGTAGCCCATGGCGCTGGAAAGGATAGGCATCTCTAGCGTAAGGGGGCGCCGGCAACGGCGACCCAAAGTGACCCGGATATCGACGGGATTCTGATCTTGCAACGCCTGCCGTTCCAGTTGGGCCGGCGCGAAGAGGAGGCTGTCGAAATGAGGGTAATGGCGGTGGGTGCCGATGGGCTTCAGCAAAGCCCGCCCTTCGGCGCACCGCAGCTCGTTTTCGATGGTTTCTTGAAAGCCGTGCCGGCGCATGGCGTTGAAGCCTTCCAATAAGTTTTCCACATACCGGTCGGTGAAGAGCCTCTCCACGACCCGGTCAAAAAACGCGTCAAACAGCTGCCGCCAAAAGAAACGGACGGCGAGAAAAAAAAGCAACACCGCCAACAGCGCGCTGCCCGCCATGAAACCCAGTTCCCACCAAAATTCCCACCAGCTCATCTTCGTCCCCCGCTTTGTACCGCATTTTCCGTTCTTTCAACATAATGTGAGCAATTTTGCCCGTAATATGTGGGCGTTAACGCCGCTCCAACCCCGTTTGCCGGATGCGGACGTCGTAGGTGACGTCGATGTCGGCCCGCGCGAACATTTCTTGCCAATCGTCGACGGTGCGCCACACGTCCGGGTGGCGGTTGCGGAATTTCGTGCCGAGCCGCAAGACGTCGGCCTTGAATTCATGCTGCAGTTTGTCGATGGTTTTTTTCGCCAACGTCTCGTAGTATTTTTTCGCCGCTTGTTCCACTTGACGAATGAGGTGTTCCGGTTTTTCTTCCCCTTTGTGGGTGGATTCGATGATGCGCCCGTCAAGGCGGATGCGGATGCGAAACGACGGTTTTCCGTTTTCGTAGCCGGTCTGGATGCGGGTGCCGATCCGGTTCGGATGGAACGTGACGAAGACGTTTTTTTCCGGCTCCACCGGAATGGTCACGTCCGGCCCCCGCCGCCGGTCCCGGATGTGGACGAGGGGGATGACTTCTTCGCTGTCGAGATGCCCCACCATGCGGGTGTTGTTAAAGACCGCCAGTTTGTCCAGCCGCACATCCTCTTCGTTGGCTTGTACGTAATACATGAGGGGATCTTCCGTCGTTTTGCTCATGGCGATGTAAATGTCGCCGAGGGGCAATTTCGGCAAGATCCCCAATTGGCTGATGGTGCGGATTTGATCCATCAAGAAGAGGGTGGGCAATTGTTCCAGCCGCGGGTTGAACATGAGCAGTTCCCGGGCTTGCCCTTGCACCACAATGGGCCACAGCTGTCTGCGAAACGTCGATTCACGCCGCAAGCCGTCGATGATGGAGGCCATGTCTTCCCGGGCCACGTCTTCGCTGATGGCGATGATGCGGGTATGGCCGACGAAGACGATCTGATTGGTGCGTTTCTGCAAATTCCCTAGCCCTTCCAAGAGGGTGTCGCCGATACTGGAAAAGACGCGGTACGCCTCGCCGCCCCCGCCCCCGCCGGTGCTGGCGCTGCCGGCGATTTGGTTTGGAATCGGCACTTGGATGGACACCACGTAGTCGTCGTCTTCCCCTTTGTCGACGCCGATGGCGCTGACAAAGGTCCGCTTTTCGATGTCCCGCTGGTCCCAACAGCCGGTCGACAACCCGACGAGGCCCAGCAGTGCGATAAGAAGCAATAGACGCCGCATCGATTATCGCTCCTCCCCATGCCCATGCCGCTCCGGCCGCTGGGGTGCCCGGATTCGCGCCAACAGCAGCAAAACCAGCGGCACGGCGAGCCAGAAGAAGACGCTGGCATAGCCCAGCGCGACCATCCAGGCGAACACTTGATGGACGTGCTTCGGCCAGAGAGCGACGGCCAAAAGCAGGGGGAACATGGCAAGCACGATCCATTGATGGTGGCGGATGCGGAAATATTCCTGGACGATTTTGGCGGCGCCGAAATACAAATTGCCGATGGCGGTGTGCATGAGCAAAAACCAGATGGCCAGCACCGCCGCTTCCAAACGCTCGAGAATCTGGCCGGGAAATTCGGTGCTGATGGCCAAGTCCAGCATCGGCCACATGAGCCGCGCCACTTCTTCATAGCTGAACACGGCAATGGCGGCCACGGTGTTCAACGTTTTGATCAGGGACGGGATGGCGATGCCGACAAACTGGGCCCGTCGGGCCGCGGCAATCGGTTGCAAAAAAGCGCCCAGGACGAACATGATTTCAAAGCCGGCAAAGGAAATGGACGTGGCCGCCAC
>Ga0181858_1000650_pt1 | contig 16858 bp, 13 predicted proteins | sample NewIslPassag4_SG_FD_130749 | JGI IMG/M metagenome (GOLD analysis project Ga0181858, IMG submission 130749) | Feedstock adapted compost microbial communities from Newby Island compost facility, Milpitas, CA, USA - Passage 4_SG | ecosystem: Engineered > Solid waste > Feedstock > Composting ...
AAACCTCCGTCAAGTCTGGATAATTAGTACTTCGACAGAGGCTTTGGAAATCCTTGTTAGTTAATTGGTCAGTCTTAGAAAAAAAAAAAGCGCCGCAACCGCGACGCCGCTTTCCATCCCGCTATTCCTCCGACCGGCTGCGCCCCGTCGGCAGCAATTTCTCCGGGTTCACCGTCCGGCGAATCTCCCACGTCTCGGGCTTCTCCGAATCGTACTGCTCCAGATACGCGATCACTTCCTTTGTGATCGGCGTCGGCGTCGAAGCGCCCGAGGTGACAGCTACCCGCTTCACGCCCTCCAGCCACTCGCGCCGGATCTCGGTCACGTCCGCGACGCGGTACGCCTTGACGCCGGCGATCTCCTCCGCCACCTGCGCGAGCCGGTTCGAGTTGTTGCTGCGCGGGTCGCCGACGACGATGCACAGATCGGCCCCCTTCGCCTGCTCGGCGACCGCCTCCTGGCGCAACTGCGTGGCGAGGCAGATCTCGTTGTGCACCTCGGCCGAGGGAAAACGCTCCAGCAACCGCGCCACCAGACCGCGGACGTCCCATTGCGACATCGTCGTCTGGTTCGTGATCACGATTTTGTCCGAGCGCACCGTGAGCTTCTCAATGTCCGCCTCCGTCTCGATCAGGTGCACGCGGTCCGGCGCGATGCCGATCGCGCCCTCCGGCTCGGGATGCCCCTTCTTGCCGATGTAGATGATCTCGTAGCCTTCCGCCGTCTTCTCGCGGATCAGATCGTGCGTCTTCGTCACGTCCGGGCAGGTCGCGTCGACGACCGTCAGCCCCTTCTCCCGCGCCTTGCGCCGCACCTCCGGCGACACGCCGTGCGCCGTGAATATGACCGTGCCGCGGTCAATCTTGTCCAGAATCTCAAGCCGGTTCTCGCCGTCGAGCGTGATGATGCCCTCGCGCTCGAACGCCTCCGTCACGTGCCGGTTGTGTACGATCATGCCGAGAATGTGGATCGGCCGCGGCAGCTCGAGATTCCGCGCCGTCTGGAGCGCCAGCACCATCGCGTCGACGACGCCGTAGCAGTAGCCGCGCGGGGAAATTTTGATGACTTCCATGGGTTCTCACCGCTTTCCGACCGGCTCAGTCGTTCGTCCGGTCCGCTTCTTCCATTATAGCGGAATCCCGGTCACCGGAAAACAAAACCGGCAGCCAAATCGTGAACATCGTGCCTTCCCCTTCCCGCGTGCGCACTTCGACCGATCCCCGGTGCTCGTCGATGATCCATTTCGCGATCGCGAGCCCGAGGCCGGTGCCGGACGTTTTGCCGCGGGACTCGTCCGCCCGGTAGAACCGCTCGAAGATATGCGGCACTTCCCCGCTGCTCATGCCGATCCCGGTGTCGGCGACGATCAGGCCGACCTGGTCGGCCTCGCGCGCGGCCGCGAGCAGCACGTACCCCTCCGGCGTATATTTGAACGCGTTCTCGATGAAAATGAACAGCAGTTGCCGCAGGTAGTCCGCGTTGCCGAGCACCCGCACGCCCGCGAGCGGAGTCAGATCGCCGACGCGGAAATCCGCCTTGCGCGGCAGATGCACCGCGTTCCGCGCCACCTCCTCGACGAGCGGCAGCAACTCGACCTCGGTCTTCTCCATCACATAGCCGGCGTCGGCGCGCGCGAGGGACAACAGATCGGAAACGAGCCGGCTCATCCGCTCCGCCTCCTCCGCGATGTCCCGCATCGCCTCGAACGAGAGGGCCGCCCGCTCGGGATCGAGCACGATCGCGCCGGTGCGGCCGCCTTCGTCCGCTCCCCGGTTGCGCCCGTCGGCTTCGGAACCGGAATCGCCGCCCGGGGGAGCATCGACGGCCGCCGCGCCCGCCGCGCCGGCCTTCCACATCCGCTCGAGCAGGTCGATGTTGCCGCGGATCGTCGTCAGCGGCGTCCTGAGCTCGTGCGAGGCGTCCGAGACGAACCGGCGCTGCGCCTTGTACGCCTCGTCGAGATCGTTGTACGCCCGCTCGAGCCGGGCGAGCATGCCGTTCAGCGTGTCCGTCAGCCGCCCCATCTCGTCGTTCGGCCCGCTCCGCGCGATGCGCACGCTGAGGTTTTCGCCGCTTTCGATCCGGTTCGTCGCCTGGATGACCTCCTCGATCGGACGGAGCGCCTTGTCCGCGATGAACAGGCCGATCGTGAACGCGAAGAGGATGACCGCGAGCGACGTGATGACGAGGATGGACCGCAGCCCGTCGAGGAATGCGTCCTCCGCCTGCGTGTTGGCGATAACCTGCAGCAGGCCGACCGTCTCGCCGTTCGGCAGCGTGATCGGGTACTGGTACGCCATGAAGTTGTAGCCGTGCGCCGTGAAGCGGTCATATCCGGGCTTCGGCGACTCCTCCAGCTTCGGGTAGGGAAAATGCACCTCCGTTCCGTCCACCGTCTGCGCCGAGGAACGGATCTGCCCGTTCGTGTAGTTGACGAGCTGCACATAGGTGCCTTCGTAGCCGAGCCGGCCGCTCAGGTTGAGCCGGAGGTCGCGGAACAGGTTGTACGAGACGTGCACGTTCAGCTGCTTGAACTGGCTGAACAATTGTTCCCGCGTATTGTCGTAGGTGTTGTAGTGGACGAAAAGATAAATGCCGACGCCAAGCACCAGCATCGTGAACGCCAGCAGACCGGAATACCACAGCGTCAGCCGCAACCGGATGGACATTTAGCCGCTCTCTCCCTTGAGCACGTAGCCGGTGCCGCGCACCGTCTGGATCAGGCGCTTGCCGCCGCCTTCCTCCAGCTTCTGGCGCAGCATCGCGATGTACACTTCAAGCACGTTCGACTCGCCGCTGTAGTCGTAGCCCCAGATCTTCTCCATGATCGTCTCGCGGGTGAGCACGCGCCGCGGATTGGACATGAACAGATGGAGCAGGTCGAACTCCTTGCTCGTGAGTTCGAACGTCCGTCCGCCCCGGATCGCTTCGCGCGAGTCGAGATCAAGCACGAGATCCTCGAACACGAGCCGCCCCGCGGACGCCTCGCCGCTTCCGCTCTTGCGCCGCAGCAGCGCCCGGACGCGGGCCAGCAATTCCTCGAGCGCGAACGGCTTCACCAGATAATCGTCGGCGCCGAGGTCCAGCCCCTTCACGCGGTCTTTCACCTCGTCCTTCGCGGTCAGCATCAGGATCGGCACGCTGCTCCCGCTTTTCCGGATGCGCTCGCACACTTCCCAGCCGTCCAGGTGCGGCATCATGACGTCGAGCACGACGAGATCGGGCTCGGACTCCAGCATCATCCGCAGCCCCTCCCGCCCGTCGCGCGCCGTCAGCACGTCGTACCCTTCGAATGTCAGGCTTCGCCTGAGCAGGGAAATGATCTTCTCGTCGTCGTCCACGACCAGGATTTTCGCCCTCATCCGCATCCCTCCCGTACGCGGTTTTCGGCGACACGCGAGACAAGCGCAGACCGGCCGAAGCCTGCTGCGCTTGTCATGCCGAGCGTATTCACGCCGCAACTCCCAACCTTCATTGCACGTTGAAATCGTTCTTGTCGCCGATCGTCACCGTGATCTGGATCTGGCGGCCGCCGCGGATGACGTCCAGCACCGCCTGATCGCCCACTTTCTTTTTCTGGATCGCCTTGATCAAATCCTCTTTGTTGTCGTACTTCTTGCCGTCCATGCCGACGATGACGTCGTACTGGCGCAGGTCCGCCTTGTAGGCCGGCGAGTTGTAGAGGATGTTCACGACGATCGAGCCCTTCGTGTCGCTCAGGCCGAGCTGGCGCGCCGCGTTCTCGGTGACGTCCGCCAGCGTCGCTCCGATAAAAGGTTGCGGCACCCGCTTGTTCTCCTTCAGCGTGTCAAGCACATTGACGATCGTGCTGCTCGGAATCGCGAAGCCGATGCCCTGGGCGGAGGTGGACACCGCCGTGTTGATGCCGATGACCTCGCCCGCCAGGTTGATGAGCGGACCGCCGGAGTTTCCGGGGTTGATCGACGCGTCCGTCTGCAGCAGATGCTCGTACTGGCGCGTGCCGTTTGTATCCTGGATCGTGATCGGCCGCTCCTTCGCGCTGAGCACGCCGACCGTCACCGTATGGTCGAAGCCGTTCGGGTTGCCGATCGCGACGACCCATTCGCCGACCGCGATCGCGTCCGAGTCGCCGATCGGCAGCGTCGGGAAATCCTTGTCGCCCTTGATCTTCAGCACCGCGAGATCGAGATCGTAGCTGGAGCCGAGCAACTCCGCCTCGAACGGCTCGTCGTAGCCGATCACCGTCACCGTGATTTTGTCCGCGCCGCCGATCACGTGCTGATTCGTCAGGATATAGCCTTCCTTGTCGAAGAAGAATCCCGAACCGAGGCCGCTCGGCACCAGTTGCTCGCCGCCTCCGCCGTCCGACGGAATGCGGTAAAAATCACCGAAGAATTGACGGAAGAACGGGTCGTCGAACAGGCTGTTGCCCGAGCGGGCCCGCGAACGCGAGTAGGTCTCGATCTTCACGACGGCCGGACTCGACCGCTCGACGATCTGCGCGATGTTGTTCGGCCGCACCGTGTCAATCGCGTTCGACACCGTGCCGCCGGACGACGAAGCCGCGGTCTTGCCGCCGGATGCCGCGTTCACAGTGTCCGACGACGCGCCGGCGTCGGCGCCGGAACCCGCTCCGGACGACGGCCCCCGGGCCAGCGCCTGGTCCGAACCGCCGGTGAACAGGTTCAGGTAATCGGCGGCGAACATGAGGCTGCCGGCAAGCAGGACGCCGGCCAGGAAGGCCGCCACGGGCGCCATCCACGAACGGCGGCGCTTGTGCTCGCTGACCGTCCAGGTCCGCACCGTCGGGGCCGGACGCTGCGCCGCGCCGGCGTCGATCCGCTCCGACGCCGCGGCTGCGCTCCGGATTGCCGTGCCGGCGCCCGACGCCGTCCGATCCGCGCCGCCCGAACGGAACGGACCGTAGCTGTAATAGTAGACCGGCCGCGACGACGATTGGACCGGGGACGCCGCCGTCCCGCCCGCCGCGCCGTTCGCGCCCGCGCCGACGACATCAGCCGACCGGTGGGCCGGGCCGCCTGCGCCTTCGACATCAGCCGGCCCGTATGCCGGGCCGCTTGCGCCGACGGCATCAGCCGACCCGTATGCCGGGCCGCTTGCGCCGACGGCATCAGCCGACCCGTATGTCGGGCCGCTTGCGCCGACGGCATCAGCCGACCCGTATGCCGGGCCGCTTGCGCCGACGGCATCAGCCGACCCGTATGCCGGGCCGCTTGCGCCGACGGCATCAGCCGACCCGTATGCCGGGCCGCTCGCTCCCGCAGCGCCGTTCGCGTCGCCCGCGGTTTCCGGCGAGCCGTTCGCGAACTCCGCGCGATTCCGCTCCCCGCCGTCCTCTCCGGAATCCCGGAAGAATGCGTCGTAAGGCCGATTGAACCGATTCCTGTCGTACATCTTGCCTCTCCTCCTTGCCGATATCCGAATTCGCTGCGCGAAATGAACGTCCCTGTGATCCCAAGAATGCCAGCCCTACATTAATGCAATCTTAAATCAGGTTTAAAGACAAATAAAAACATCCGGACACGCGCTCCCCCCTGTCGGATCGCAACAAAAAAAGGAGAATCCCCGCCTGCTGCCGGGACTCTCCGACGTCCAGCTGTCAATCCTTGCCGTCCGAAAACGATTGGCCCACCGTCAGTTCCGGAGCAGCGCCGATTCGGCGATCCGCAGCATCTCCGCCGCCCGCTCCGCCCATTCCGGAGCGATCCGGGCGTCGGGATCCTTCGGGGCGGCGAACTGGTCGATCAGGCCGGCGGTCAGCCGCATGCCGGCGCCCTTGTCCACGCCGTCCTGATAGATGTGCCGCAACGCGTACGGCTTGCCGAAGCGGATGACCGCGTCGCTCTCCTCCTCTTCGGCGTCGATCCGGCCGAACGTCGCGGTGAACGGCAGCCGGAGCCACACCTCCCGCTTCTCCCCGTCCAGCGCCCGATCGAACGAGCCGCCGTCGTACTCCCAGCCGCCGCCGAGCGCGAAGCCGAGCTCTCCCAATGCGCCGCGGGCGTTGACGAACTTGAACTCCCGATTCTCAAGCCTCGATTCGAGTGGCAACATGGCCTGCGACCGACCCCTTCAGGCATGGAATGGCATACCATCAGCATGCCCGCCTCGCCGCGCAAATATGCAGACGGCGCGCCCGAAGTCCCGGTTTCCGGCCGTCAATCCGCCGGCTTCACAAGCCCCTTGCGGTGAGCGTATACGGCCAGCTGTGTCCGGTCCTCCAGCTCGCACTTCATGAGCAGATTGCTGACATGCGTCTTGACCGTCTTCACGCTGATGTGCAGCTCGTCCGCGATCTCCTTGTTCGACAGGCCTTCCGCGATCAGGAGCAGCACTTCCTTCTCCCGCTCCGTCAGCCCGTCGTCCGCCTCCCGGGCGGTGCGCTGCCGCAAGCCCCGCGTCAGCGCCTGCGAGACGTCGCTCGTCATGACCGGCATGCCGCGCGCGGCGCCGTTCAATGCGTAGATCAGTTCCTCGGCGGAGACGGTCTTCAGCACATAGCTGGTCGCGCCGGCCTCGACGGCCGCGACCACCTTGTCGTCCTCGAGGAAGCTCGTCAGCATGACGATCCGGATGTCCGGCCAGCGCCCGAGCACCGCGCGCGTCGTCTCGACGCCGTCCATCCCCGGCATCATCAGATCCATCAGGATGATGTGCGGCAGCCTGTCCGGTTCGAGCGACTCCAGCACCCGCAACGCTTCCTCGCCGCTGCCCGCCTCGGCGCACACCTCGAATTTGGGCTCCAGCATCAGATACGTCTTGAGCCCGGTACGGACCATGTCGTGGTCATCCACGATCATGATCCGGCATTGAGCCGTTTCACTCATGCTCCTCGTCCTCCCCGTCCGCGAATTTCGGTATCGTCACGCGGATGCGCGTGCCGGCGCCGGCCTTGCTGATGATTTCCGTGTCGCCGCCGAGCTTCTGCGCCCTCTCGCGCATGGTCGTCAATCCGTACGAACCCGCCTTCACCTGATCGGCCCGGAACCCCGCGCCGTCGTCCTGCAGCGTGACCGTGTGCTGCCGCTCCGTCTCCGTCGCGTGCAGCAGCACCCGGCGCGCCGAGGCGTGCTTCACGATGTTCGCCATCGCCTCCTGGATGATCAGGAACAACTGATGCTCCTTCGCGTCCGAAAGCGGGGTCTCGATATCCCACTTGAGCTCGCCCTGCAGCCCGTTCTGCCGGCAGTAATCCGGGAACCACTTCTCGAGCGCCTCCCGCAGCGACCGTCCCTCGAGCTCGAGCGGGCGAAGCTGCGCGATCAGCCCGCGCATCTGCCGCTGCGCCGAGTTCGACATCTCGATCAGCTGCCGCATCACCTCGGACGCCCGCTCGGGATTGATCTCGAGCAGCTTCGGCAGCGACGACGCCGACACATGGATCGCGAACAGCTGCTGGCTGACCGTGTCGTGCAGGTCCCGGGCCAGCCGCTTGCGCTCCTCCAGCACGGCCGCCTCGCCCGCCGCCGCCTCGCGCATTGTCTGCTCCTCCCCCATCCGCTGCAGGAGCTGGAGCCGCGCCTCGAGCTTCGCCGCCATCTCGTTGAAATCCCGGTAGACCGGCGCGAACGAGCGCGCGCCCTCCTCGGGGATGCGGACGGCCAGATTGCCGCTGACCGCCTGCTTGATCGCGAAATGCAGGGCGTCGACGCGCCGCTGGATCCGCTGCGCCGCCCAATAGCCGACCCCGATGTTTACCAGCACGAAAGCGGCTGCCGCCGCCGAGCGCCAGTCGCCCGGCGGCAGCACCGCCTCCGCGCAGATCGTGCCGACGGCCGCGATGGCCGTCGAAACCAGCGAGGTGCCGAGCACGATGAAGATCAGCTCCCACTTGCTGCTGCGCCATATCCGCGTAAGCATCGGCCGATCATCCCACCTTCACGATGCGGACGTCGCCGATGAACGAGCTGACATTCAGCCTGATCCGCCGGTCCGCCTCATGGTAGTACGGCGTCTCGAACTTCACGTTCTTGAAGAAGCCGCCTTCCTGCCGGTCGATCACCCTCGTGTCCCCGATGAACGAGTTGGAGGTGACGCTGATGCCCAGATCGCGGTCGTTCGGGACGAACACCTTGACGTCGCCGATGAACGAGGAGATGTTGAGCTTCGTCTCGCCGTACGGAATCTGGGCCTTCGTCAGGTCGAGCACCGTGTCCCCGATGAACAGCGAGATGTTCATCGGCCGCAGCTCCCAGTAATCGCCGCCGACGTGGATGTCGCCGATGAAGCCGCTGCGGTTCTCGGCGTTCGGGTCGGAGCTCCAGCCCGACCGGCAGTCGTGAGCGCGTTTCGCCCCGCCGCCGTGGCCTCCGGGATTGGACCATCCGCCGTCGCTGCCCGGGCCGCCCGCGCCGTTCCAGCCGTGCGCGCCGTGATGCCCGTCCGCCCCGGGAGCCGCGCTCCCGCCGGGATAGGTTCCCGCTCCGGGCTCGCCGGATTTCGGCGGCTCGTAATCGAGGTCGAGCGGGTTCGGATGAAGCGGCGGCGGGGGCGGCACCGGCCGGTCGCCGCCGTGGAACGGATCGTCCGACCGCGGCGGATACGATTTCCAGCCGTTCTCGCTTCTCTTCTTCGATTCCGGGCGGAAAATCATGCTGAGGCCCCACCAGATCAGCGCAACCGGCCAGCCGTACCGGATCACGTCGCCGAGCGACAAGTCGATGAGGCCGAGGTTCCGGATCTGGAAGAACGCGCCGAGTCCGAGCAGAAAGACGCCCCACCAGGCGCCGCCGCGCTGCGTCAATCCCTGCACGCCGACCGCGATCAGGATAAGCGGCCAGAACGTCGCGAACAGATAGCCGATATCGAAGTCGAACGACACGATGCCCAGCTGGCGAAGCAAGAACATGGCGCCGATCGTGAGCAGTACCAGTCCGCCGAGCACCCGGCCGAACATTCTTGGTCTCATGTCCATCTCTCCTGCTTGTATGGTACGTCCAGTATACAAGGAATGCCGGAGGGCCGGGAAGGACCCCGCGAATGAAAGGCGGCTCGGTCTGGGGACCGAGCCGCCGGATGGAGCTGGAAATTTTAAAATTGTTCAGCCGTTGGCCGCCTTCGGCCGCTCCTCGCGCGACTGCTCGACGCGGATGTCGATCCCGATGACGCCGGCCGGATTGCCGCGTTCGTCCAGAATCGGCATCGAGATCGTGAGGCACGGCCGCTTCGTGATGGCGGAGATGTAAATGTCGGAAGTGTACGCGCCGCCCTCCATCGCGCGCTTCCACCATTCCCGGCTTCGCGCGTTGAGCAGCCCGGCTTCCGGGCAGGAGAAGATGAACGAACCGTCCGCCCGGTTCGACCAGATCGCCTCGATCTCCGGTTTCGCGTCGATGAGCGCCTTCAGCGTCGCCGCATGCACGTTCTCGTCCAGCGAACGGATTTGCGCCATCTTCGCGACCGACTCCAGCCATTCGATCATCGGCTCGATCGGAAGTTCGGCCGTGCCGAATTCCCGGCGCAGGCCGACCTCCTGGATCGCCTTGTAGAGCGCCTGCGAATTCTGGCCGAGCACTTCCCGCACCCGGACCAGCTTCGCGATCTGCCTGCGCTGCTCGGCGGTCAGCTCCAGCGTCTCGTCGACGCTCTTCACGGTCAGCCCCATCGCGTCCACGGCTTCCTTCAGCATCGCCGTCGCGTCCGCCGTGAGCCTGGATTGCTGGGCGCTCGCCTCGGCCGCGGAAGAGACGAGCGGGTCGAGCTGGACGATGCGGGCGTAGATGTCGTCCATCCAGACCTTCGTCTGCGCCATCTCGGAAATGCCGCGCTGCACCGCCGCCCGCTCCGCCTTCACCGACGAGACGACCTGGCGCGCGCCCGCCTCGATTTCCTCCACGATGTTGCCGGAGCGCCGCAGCGCCTCGTGGCTTTGGTCCGCCAGCTTGCGGATCTCCTGCGCCACGACGGCGAATCCGCGCCCGTACTCGCCCGCGTGCGCCGCCTCGATCGAGGCGTTGAGCGCCAGCAGCGACGTCTGTGTCGCGACTTCCTGCAGGAACGCGTTGATCTCGTTGATCCTCGACATATGGCCGATCAGCTCGTCGATCCGCTGCTCCATCGTCTTGTTGTGACGGCCGAGATCGTTCATGACCTCGTCGGTGTTCACCAGCGACCGGCAGACGTCGATGACGACCTGCTTCACTTCCCGGCTCTGCTCGCTCGTGCCGAGCATGTTGTGCTTGATCTCCTCCGCCCGCGCCTCGACCGTCTGCAGCGCGGCGAAGGTTTCCTCGATCCGGTCCACCGCCTGCCGGCCCAGCTCGCGCAGCCGTTCTTCCTGCGCCTTCGAGCGATCCGCGATCTCCGACAGTTCGAGGGTCGCCAGATTGACCTCTTCCACGGCAGCCTGCAACCGGTCGGAGATGACCAGCGATTCATGGATCAACTGCGACACTTTCGCTTCCTGTTCCGAAGACCGGAAGGCCGAAGTTTTCTCCTGATCGATGACCGCACGGTTCCACCAACGTCGGATTGGGCTCATCTGTTTTCTCTCCTGTCGTTTATGTAAATTTTTATCACATTATAGTCGAATCATGGGGAAAAATAAAGAGGACCTTGACGCCAAAACGTCAGATCCTCTGTCATAAAGTTTGCACTAGATTGACACATTTCGCGAATTGTACGATGTATGCGGTTCCAATTCGGTCGTCAAACCGTCCGTCTGTCGCCGCACCGCTCCATCTCCGCGAGACGCGCCTTCTTGAGCCGCTCCCGCGCCCGGTGGATCTTCGCCTTCACCGTGCCGACCGGCATCGACATGGCGCTCGCGATCTCGCGGTCTTTCAACCCGTAATAATATTTGTAGAGGAACAGGGTACGGGCCGCGGGTTCGAGCTGCCCCAGTAGCTCGGAAATTTCCATCATGAGCTCCTCGGTCCTCGCCTCCCGATCCTTGGCGGCCAGGACGAAATCCGCCTCGTCCCATGTCCGTGTCCGCGCCGCCGAACGGTTCACGTTGACCGCGACGTTGCGCGTGATCACTTTGGCCCACGCGGCCAGCTTGTCCGACTCGCGCAGCGTGGCGCGATTCGCGAGCATTTTGACCCATGCCTCCTGGACGACATCAAGCGCGTCGGACTTGTTATACACGTTCGCGTAGGCGACGCGAATCATCTGGTTGTACAACTCGACCAACTCCGCTTCTTTTCGCGGATCAAGAAAGCCCGAGAGCTGCACGCCGTTCCCGTTCATGGATATGGCACCGCCAATCTCCAGGAATTGATTACAAACTTCTTACCCGCACATTTACATCTTATCATGGAACAACGGACTAGACGAGTACCATGGGTCGCGTTTTGCCCGCCCTTGCGGCAAAAATCAAATCCCGCCGCGGTCCGCGACGGGATGATTCGTGTCGAATGATCAGGTTTTGCGTCGGGCGACGGGAAGCCATTGACCGGCCGTCACCGCGCGTCCGAGTTCGGCGAGTTGTTCCTCGGTCAACCTGCCGCTGCCCCGGACGAGCACGTCGACCTTGACGGTCCGTTTGCCCCATTCGCGGTACACCTGGCCCGGCGTCTCGAAGTACAGGTCGATGCGGTTGCCTTTGATCGCCTTGCCGGTGTCGGCGACGACGCCGTAGCCGTAACCGGGAATGTACAGCAGGGTGCCGATCGGAAACCCCTTCGGGTCGGCGGCGATTGTCGAGACGATGCCGCGCCTTACTTTTACCCCGGAATACGTGATCCCGTATCCGCGGTCGCCCGGCCGCTTGCCGGTCGATTCCACCCCGGCCGTGTAGCCGGTGGCCGTCACGACGACGGATGCGATCGGTCCGGTCTCCGCGTCCTCCCCTTCGGAAGTCGGCGCTTCCGGAGCGGACAGCGCCGGTCCGGCAGAGGCGCAGAAGGCGGCGACGACCAGCGCCGCGGCGACCGCGAGGCGGACCGCCGCCGAACGACAACACGACAGACAAGAGTCAGTCGACATCGAGTCGAATCTCCTCCTCAAGCCTGAGGTTGCCCCGATGCCGACCGGATTATGCATGGCGCGCCGCCGCGGCGTCAAACCTTGCGGGTGCGGATCTCCTCAAGCAGGAGCTCGATTGTCTCGTCCACCGGCTTCGCCCCGATGTCGCCCTCGCCGCGCTTGCGCACGGAGACGGTGTCGCTCGCCGCCTCTTTCTCGCCGACGATGAACATGTACGGGATTTTCTCGAGCTGCGCCGCGCGGATTTTGTAGCCCATCTTCTCGTTGCGCAGATCCGCTTCGGCGCGGATGCCCGCTTCCTTCATCCGCTCGGCGATCTTCGACGCGTAGTCGTCAAACTGCTGCGATACCGGGATGACGCGCGCCTGGACCGGCGACAGCCAGAGCGGCAGCGCCCCCGCGAAATTCTCGAGCAGGAAGGCGGTCATCCGCTCCATCGTGCTGATGATGCCGCGGTGAATGACGACCGGACGGTGCTTCTGGCCGTCCTCGCCGACGTATTCGAGCTGGAACTTCTCCGGCAGCAGGAAGTCAAGCTGCGCGGTCGACAGCGTCTCTTCCTTGCCGAGCGCCGTCTTGATCTGCACGTCCAGCTTCGGTCCGTAGAACGCCGCTTCGCCTTCCGCCTCGAAATACGGCAGCCCGAGCTCCTCGACGACCTCCTTCAGCATGCGCTGCGAATTCTCCCACATCGCGTCGTCCGGATAATATTTCTCGGTGTCCTTCGGATCCCGGTACGACAGCCGGAACCGGTATTCCTTGATGCCGATGTCCTTGTAGACATGCTGGATGAGCTGAATGACGCGGGCGAATTCCTCCTTGATCTGGTCCGGCCGGCAGAAGATGTGGGCGTCGTTCAGCGTCATCGCGCGGACGCGGTGCAGGCCGGTGAGCGCGCCGGACAGCTCGTAGCGGTGCATCGTGCCGAGCTCGGCGATCCGGATCGGCAGATCCCGGTAGCTGCGCATGTCGCTCTTGTACACCATCATGTGGTGCGGGCAGTTCATCGGGCGCAGCACCAGCACTTCGTTGTCCATCTCCATCGGCGGGAACATGCTGTCCTGGTAATGATCCCAGTGGCCGGAGATCTTGTACAGCTCGGAGCTGCCGAGCACCGGCGTGTACACGTGCTGATAGCCGAGCCGTTCCTCGAGGTCGACGATGTACCGCTCCAGCGTGCGGCGCAGCTTCGCGCCGTTCGGCAGCCAGAGCGGCAGTCCCTGGCCGACCTCCTTCGAGAACGTGAAGAATCCGAGCTCGCGGCCGAGCTTGCGATGGTCGCGTTTCTTCGCCTCCTCGAGCAGATGGAGGTACTCGTCGAGCTGGGCTTTCTTCGGGAACGCGGTGCCGTAGATGCGCTGGAGCATTTTGTTCCGGGAATCGCCCCGCCAGTACGCGCCCGCGACGCTGAGCAGCTTGAACGACTTGATCCGGCCGGTCGACGGCAGATGCGGCCCGCGGCACAGGTCGAAGAACTCGCCCTGGTCGTAGATCGTGATGACCGCGTCCTCCGGCAGATCGCGGATCAGCTCGAGTTTGAGCGGATCGCCGAGTTCCTCGTAGATCCGGATCGCCTCCTCGCGGCTGACGACGCGGCGGCGGATCGGCAGATCCTCGGCGACGATTTTTTCCATCTCCTTCTCGATCGTCTCGAGATCCTCGGACGAGATCGGACGGTCCAGATCGATGTCGTAGTAGAACCCGTCCTCGATGACCGGCCCGATGCCGAGCTTGACGTTCTTCTCGCCGTAGATGCGCTTGAGCGCCTGCGCCATCAGGTGCGCCGTGCTGTGGCGCATGATCTCGAGGCCGTCCTGCGTGTCGAGCGTGACGATCTCGAGCGACGCGTCCTCCTCAATCGGGGCGTAGACGTCAACGAGCTTGCCGTTGACCTTGCCCGCGACGGCGTTTTTCTTCAGGCCGGGGCTGATCGAGCCCGCGACTTCCTCGACGGTCGTACCCGCGGCGTACTCCCTCACCGCGCCGTCCGGAAACGTGATGCGAATCGACATGTGCAACAACCTCCCATGGAAATAAAAAACGCCCGCCCCGTAAGGGACGAGCGATTGTCAGCCCGTGGTTCCACCCTTGTTCGCGCACGCCGTCTCCCGAATCCGAATCGGGGCGAACGTCCGCCTCAGGCATCCGTTAACGGAGATGACCCGGTGCGGCATACTGGGGCCGTCGCCCGTTCCGCCGCACGGCTGATGAAGGGGTATTCCCGTCTGGCGCCGGGAGGGAATTGCAGCCCGTGTTCCCTCTCTCTGTACCGTGCCGGATGACGAGAACATGTCTTCGTCGTCGCCGTTGGACATCATTATACCCACGGCAAGCGGCACGGTCAAGCGCGGCGGGCGCCTTTGCCGCCTTCAGTTCCGAACCGACCGGTCAGCGGCAGGCAGAGCCGCAGCCCGCAGACAGTCACTCGTGTCGCCTTCAGTTCCGAACCGCGCCGGTGAGCGGCAGGCACGAGCCGCAGCCCGCGCAGACGGTCACCCGCCCGCCAAAGATCGCCCCGATCGTCCGCACGACCGGAAGCTCCGGGTCGCGGGCGTGCAGCAGGATCGTTCTGGGCGAGATCGCGAGCAGACAGCTGACGACCATGTCCTCGACGTTCAGTTCGCCGTCCGCGAAGTCGGGCGCCATTCGCGCGCCGTCTCCGGGCTCCATCGGCCGGAAATCTTCGTCGTAGAGGGCGAAGCCGCCGTCGGCCTTGAGCACCAGGTTCACGGCGGGCACCCGCGGCTGCTGCCGGCCGACGAACTCGCTGAGCAGTTCGACGAATTCCCGGTACTGCCGGTCCATCACGAACTCGTCGACCGCGGCCTCCGCCGCCTCGGCCAGTTCCTCCCAGTACTTGTCCAGCCGGAACGTGATGTAACCCTCGAGATGGAGCGACGGACGCTCCCGCAGCCAGGCGAACAGTTCCGCCGCAATGTGACGCTTGCGCCCGGCGGCGCCTTCCCTGACGGTGTCGCGCCCCTCGTTGGCCCGGGCCGGAACGCCTTCCGTGGCGCTCCCGTTGCACACAGCGTCCTCGTTGGCCCGGGCCGGAACGCCTTTCGCGGAGCTCCCGTTCCGTACAGCGCCCTCGTTGGCCTTGGCCGATACAGCATCCGCGGCGCCCCCGTTCCGCTCAGCGTCGCCCCCCTCGTTGGCCCGGACCGCGGCGCCTTCCGCCTCGATCCCGTTCCGGTCAGCGCCGCGTCCCCCGGCGTACCGGACCTGACCATTTCCCGCGAGTGGGCCCGGACCGCCCGCGTCCGGCACGCCGTCCGGCCGGACCGGCCGGTCGCCGAGCATCCGCATGCACAACTCCGCGATCCGTTCCACGTCTTCGTCGCCGCACGGGTAATATTTTCGGATCATAATCCGGATCAGTTCCGGCTCGACCGAGCCGACCACGTACTCGGCCATGCCCGCCGCGGCGCGGCTGTGGATCGCGAGCCGCTGGCGCTCGTCCGGAATTTCGCCGGCGCAGCGGTAGACGATCAGGCCGTGCGCCGGATCGGTCTCGAGCCGCCCGTTCACGGGCAATTCCGCGAAGGACTCGGCCAGGCACCGGGCGAGCTCGGACAGCTTGTCTTCGGAATCGGCGGACAACCTGACCTCGAAGATCTTCATGGGCCCACTCCCTTCCTCGATGACAGTATATGGTCGCCCGCAGGCGGATATACGAAGAAGGGAGCGGCACGGATAGAAACCGCAGGAAACGCGCGAAGCCCCGCGCCGGCTCTTGCTCTTGTCCGGACGCGGGGCTGACGAACGAACGCCTCCCGGCGCGTATTCAGTTCTGCATGACGAAATCGCGGCTTACGCCTTCGGACTCGTGGAACACCTTCAAGATCTCGTAGCGCGTGTTGCGCTGGGCCGGAATTTTGCCCGCCTGGCGGATCAGGTCGAGGATGAGTTGGATGTTCACCTTGTGCGTCGTGCCGGCCGCCGAAACGACATTCTCCTCGATCATCGTGCTGCCGAAGTCGTTGCAGCCGTAGCTGAGCGTCAGCTTGCCGATCTCCGGCCCCATCGTCACCCAGGAGGACTGGAAGTTCTTGATGTTGTCGAGGGCGATGCGGCTGATGGCGAGCGTCTTCAGGTACTCTTCGGGCGTCGCCTTTTCCCGCTTCAGGTTCGTGTTGTCCGGCTGGAACGTCCACGGGATGAACGCGAGGAAGCCTTCCGACTTGTAGCCGTTCCGGATGCATTCATCCTGCGCGTCGCGCACGCGGAGGAGATGCAGCGCGCGCTCCTCGAGCGACTCGCCGAACCCGATGACCATCGTGGCCGTCGTGTTCATGCCGATCCGGTGGGCCGTCTTCATCACTTCCATCCACTCGGTCCACGAACCCTTGAGCCGGCTGATCTTGAGCCGCGTCCGGTCGTCGAGAATCTCCGCGCCGCCGCCCGGCAGCGAGTCGAGGCCGGCTTCATGGAGCTGGCGCACGACCTCCTCGAGCGGCAGGCCCGACACCTGCTGCATCTTGCGGATCTCCGCCGGCGAGAACGAGTGCATCGTGATGCCGGGGAACCGCCGCTTGATCTCGCGCAGCAGATCGAGGTAGTACGAGAACGGCAGATCCGGATGAGTGCCGCCCTGCATCAGAATTTCGGTTCCGCCGACGTCCACCGTCTCCTGGATCTTCCGGAAGATCGTCTCGTTGGGCAGCACGTACCCCTCGGGCGATCCCGGCGGACGGTAGAACGCGCAGAACCGGCAATAGGTGTCGCAGATGTTCGAATAGTTGATGTTCCGGCCGATGACGAACGTCGTGACCGGTTCCGGATGGAATCGCTTCATGATCGTGTCCGCCGCGGCGCCCATCTTCTCGATCTCGTCGCTCTCGAACAGCGTCACGATCTCCTCGAGGCCGAGTCTTCCGCCATTCAGCGCTTTGTCCAGTATGCGGTCCACTTGGCTCATTTCCCG
>Ga0181858_1000651_pt1 | contig 16850 bp, 12 predicted proteins | sample NewIslPassag4_SG_FD_130749 | JGI IMG/M metagenome (GOLD analysis project Ga0181858, IMG submission 130749) | Feedstock adapted compost microbial communities from Newby Island compost facility, Milpitas, CA, USA - Passage 4_SG | ecosystem: Engineered > Solid waste > Feedstock > Composting ...
CACAGTGGCGGGACCGCGCCGGATTCGCACCGGCTTCCCTTTTAACCCCGGCCGCGAAGCGAAGGCTGACGCTGCCGTGGCACCTTTCGGCGATGGATTTGATTGTCAAGGGCAAATCTCTCAACCTGGATTATAACGCAAGTTTCGGAAATTTGAAAACCCGTCCGGCGCACATGAGTCTCATGCGGCCGTTTGTCCCGTATTTTCAGGCATCCGACACACAACTAAAGTCCTAATGATAAATGTCATAAACAGGATGATTTTTCTCACTTGTTGATGAAATTTTTGGTTTATAGACTAATTAAATTAAGTATTGAGATTTAAATGTCATCACCACCATTTCTGATTTTTTTAAGCCAAATTTGCAAAACCGGATCAATTATCTTCCAATGGGAGGTAATACATCATGATCAAATATGGCTTAAGAAAACCATGTCGCAAATTCTCTCAAAAGCAAAAGTTGATCTGTTTGCTTATTTTGGCCATGATATTCGGCATGTTTCAGCCTGTGCTGTTCTTCCCTCAGCCCGCTTATGCGGAAGCTGCATTACCTGATTCCGGCACTCCTTTTGATCTTCAAATTGACGACACCAATGATGAAGCCTCCCAATCTGAATTAGGGGAAGCTGATGCTCAAGTCTCCAACGACAGCATACCTGAAAACACTGAAGCGGCAGAGACCACAGATGCGGCTGGAGACAGCTTTGCGACGGAAACAGGCTTCACGTTTCCTTTTCAATTCGGGTTGCTTTCTGCGGACACGACCATCGACATGAGCGAGGTAAACCCTTTGGAGAGCGGCGCGGGCTGGACGTACAATACCATTAATGGCGTCTATATCATACATGACGGTGCAGTTGTGACCGTTACCGGCACAACCACCGAGCGTCGCCTTGAAGTCGCGGAAAACGCAACGGCGACGATTACGCTGGACGGCGTATCGATCACCGGGCTTGGCGCCGGCCAATCCCCGCTTCTATTGAACATCGGCTCAAACGTGACGCTTATTCTGGCGGACGGCACAACCAACACCCTTGAGGCGGGAGAAAATCGCGCGGGGATCGAGGTGCCCGCAGGAAGTGAGCTCACCATCGAAGGAACTGGCAGCCTTACAGCCACAGGCGGCGGAGTAGGCGCAGGAATCGGCGGAGGCTCGAATGGTGGCAGCGGCGGCAGTGTGACCATCAACGGCGGCACAGTCATCGCGAAAGCGGGCAATGGTGCTGTTGCGATCGGCAGGGGCGTAAATGGTGGCGGCAACGGCACGTTGGACATGAGTGGCTACACTTTGAATGGCGACTCAATTTATGACTATTGGACAAACACAACCGCAAGCGAAGAAGGAAAGACACCAGGAACGCTGCCGCTTTCTCTGAACGACGATTATAAATATATTGAAATCCAGCCAAATAAATCCACCATCGACATGAGCCTCGCAAACCCTCGGGAAGATGGTGAGGGCTGGGCGTACAATGGCGGCATCTTTACCATACTTGACGGCGCAAACGTGAACGTAATCGGCACAAACGCCAACCAGCGGCGCATTGAAGCCGATGCGGGCGCAACGGCGACAATTACGCTGAAAGACGTTTCGATAACCGGGCTTGGCGATGGCCAATCCCCGCTTCTGCTGGGGAGCGGCGCTAACGTTACGCTTATCTTGGCAGAAGGTACAACCAACACTTTCGAGGCGGGAACAAATCGCGCGGGAATAGAGGGACCTCCAGGCGGCACGCTCACCATCGAAGGAAACGGCAGCCTGAAAGCCGCAGGCGGTACCAATGGCGCCGGAATCGGCGGCGGCATGGGCGGCGCTGGCGGCAATGTGACCATCAAGGGCGGCACGGTTATCGCAATGGCGGGCGATGGTGCCGTTGCGATCAATGGCACCTTGGATATGAGAGGCTACTACTATGATTATTGGACAAGCGCAACAAGCGCGGACGAAGAAGGTGCGACCCAGGGAACGGCACCGCTTGTGCCGAGGGACGATTACAAATACATCAAAATTGCACCCGACAGGACCTCGCCGAAACCGGGCGGCAACGGAGAAATCACGGCGGAAAACGTCACGCATAACGGGCTTACCCTCAAATGGGAAGCGGCTAGCGACTACACGAGTCCTGCGGAGAACCTGAAATATTACGTTTACCAAAGCACGTCACGCATGGATGAAATAGGGCCTGACGATGAGCCCCTTAATCCCGGCGGCACAGTGAATATAACGATCTATAACGTAGAGGGACTTGACTTTAACACGACCTATTACTTTGTCGTCGTGGTGGAGGACGAGGCGGGCAACAAGGCGGCATACACAGCAGTGAGCGCGACAACGGATAAACTGGACCCGGTCGTCAACTGGCCTGAAAACCTGACAGCGACCTACGGGCAGACTTTGGCGGATATCCAGCTTCCTGAAAACACCGGGACGCCGGGCACGTTCTCATGGGAGGCAGGAGGCTCCACCAGCGTCGGCGATGCGGGAGAGCGGACCTTCAACCTGACGTTCACGCCGGATGATCCCGCGAACTACAAAACCGTTTCAAAAGACGTAACCGTTACGGTCAACCCCAAATCATTGACGGCGGACATGCTGGCGGTGCAGGGCGGTCCCTTCATCTATAACGGCGCGCCGCATACGCCGCCCATTACCGTTACGCACGGCGGCAAGGAACTTGTGCTGAACACCGACTACGAGAACGTTGTGTACAGCGATCATACGGACGCCGGAACCGCGACCGTAAGCATTACCGGCAAAGGCAACTACACCGGCACGGTGAGCCAGGTCTTCCGGATTGACTCCGCTCCCCTGACGCTGAAGGCCGACGACAAGACCATCGCTGTCGGGGAGCCGGAGCCTGTGTACACCTACACGGTTACGGGGCTTGCGGGAAGCGATACGGCGGAAGAGGTGATCATTGAGGAGCCCGAACTGGGCGTGCCGGGATTCAGCAGCGCGGCGCCCGGGATCTTCGAAATTGTGATCTGGGGAGGTACAACGAACGGCAACTATACCATAGCCAACTATGTAAACGGCACGCTGACCGTCGCGGCGAAAAGAAATAGCGGTGGCGGAAGCTCCGGAAGCGGCGGGGGAAGTTCCCCGGATGGCAACATCATCTCCATCATCATTATTCCGCCCTCGCCTGATCAGCCCAGCTCTCCCACAAAGGCGGCAATCAGGGTTTTAGGCACCGTGGGCAGCGATGGCAACATCATCGTAAACATCCCGGACAAAACGGTGGCCGACGCTTTTGAAATGGCGTTGGCGGATGCCCAGAGAAGAGGCAATGCGCAAAATGGTATCATGCTGGTGTTTGAGGCGGACACCGGCGGCAAGTCCGGTTCTCACCTTACCGTCCATCTGTCCAAGGCCGTGCAGGAAACCATTATGGCCAGGAAAATCATAAGTACCGCTGTGGCGGTGGAACACCCCCATATTCAAATCGAACTGGATTTGGAAGCGGTAGAAGAGATTTACCGGCAAGCCGATTCGGATGTCCATGTTACAGCCGTCCCCATCGACAGCGCGAAGCTGAGCGATGAAGCCCGGAAGGCGATTGGCAGCCGCCCTGCATTCGACCTTAAGGTGAACGTTGGCAGCGGCAGACAGGTGCGGCACTTTGGCGATGGGAAGATAACCGTAACCCTTCCTTATACGCTTGGCGAAAAGGAGAAAGCCGGGAATATCAAGGCAGTATATATCGATGACAACGGAAAGGTACACTGGCTCGATGACTCCGTCTATGATGTTGAACATCAGGTCCTGAGCTTTGGCACCAATCATTTCTCCATTTTCGGCGTGGGCTACAAGGAAGAGGTTCCCGTATTTCAAGACATTGATAACCACTGGGCAAAGGAAGATATTGAATATGTTGTAAGACAGGGACTGTTCAGCGGCACCTCCGAGACCACCTTTAGCCCCGACATGGCGATGACAAGAGGGATGTTCGTTACCGTTATCGGACGGCTGGCCAAGGCGGATATAAGCGGCTACAAGGAAAGCGGCTTCGCCGATGTGAAACGCGACGCTTACTACATGGGCTATATCGAATGGGCAAGATCAAACCACATCGTAAGCGGAGTGGGCAATGGAAGGTTTGCCCCCGATCAACCCATTACCCGGGAAGAGATGGCGGTGATGATGCGGAACTATGCGAAGGCCATGGGATTCACCCTGCCAAAGGTTCGGGAAGAAAACATTTTTGCAGACAGCGCTCAAATCAGCGCCTATGCCAAGGAGGCGGTGGCGGAGTTGCAGATGGCAGGGATCGTGAGCGGCAAAAACGGAAATCTTTTCGACCCGCAAGGCACCGCCACAAGAGCCGAGGTGTCCGCCGTATTTCGGCGTTTCATAGAGATGGCAGCACCGTGATTTCTCGTAAAGGCACCGGGGCGGCCCGAAAGTCATGGAAACATGACAAAGGGGCCGCCCCTTATGTTTAAGAGACGGCCCCAAAGTCGCCGCTTACTGGCGCAGCGTACGGATCATGGCGGAGATTTGCCCCAGGTGCAAGTTGATGTGGCCCGAAAGGAAAGCTACCATTTCATCCAGGGTATTCGCCTTGGCGAAATTTTCGGGCAATGACGTGTCCAATTTGCTTTCAAAGGTGGCGCGGAGGCGGGCGGGCATTTCGCGCAGGTTCGCGATGACCGTATCCCAGTCAGGGGTCTCGTCGTTCCAGTCCGCCGGTTTCGTGCCGTTTCCGAAGCTTTTCCGGTAAGACTCCGGAAGCGGGCTTGCCATGCCCGTAAAGCCGTGCAGCGCTCCGTCGGTGGTGGCCAGAACGTGGCCGACTATCCAACGAACATTGTTGTTGAATCCGGGCAAGATCGTATCCCGCTTGTCCGCAGGGCATAAGGCCGCCTGCTCGAGCACCCTGCCTACCACCAGATCCAGCATATCAAATACGTATGTACCCCGCATGCTTCCATCTGCTCCTTTTCCGAATATTTTCCCTTCCCCATCTCTCATATTAAAGGAACACTTGCGGCGAAATCAATCATGCAAGCAGCACCGCGTCGCCTTCCAAGGCCAAAATTCGCTCCCTGGCGATCTCCGGAAGCGGGACGCTCCGGCCGGTGGCGCGGGACACCACCACCATCGCGCCTCTGCCCGTGGCTTTCAACTCACCCGTCGCCTCTGATGTCAGCGCGTACTCGAAATCGAAGGAAGACCGGCCCAGCCGGGCGACCCGCACATGAAGGCGCAAGTTTTCCCGCAAATACGTCTGTTTCAGATACTGGCATTCCAGATCCGCCACAACCCCCATGCGTTCCTCGTTCCACAAATGCTCCGACAGCTCCAAATGCTGCATGTATTCCACGCGTCCCTGCTCGAAATAGATAAAATAACTGACGTTATTGATGTGCCCGGACATATCCGTCTCCGAATACCGGGGTTTGATCGGAACCGAGAAATGAAATTTTTTCAGCCACGTTTCCAAATCCGGCTGCACGAAGTCGGCATATCGCAAAGTCCCATTCACCCTTTCCGCTCTTTTTCAAGCCTCTTCTCAAGCCCTTCGGCATCCATCATAGCACATTCCGTCTTGCCTTGCGCCCAGCCGGCCGGAAAAGCGAAACCCGCCCGGCGCATAAACTGCAGCGAACCGGACGGGTTTTGGTTTTCAGGAGCGGTTCCAGTGATAGTAGCCGAGCGGCCTGGGCTCGCGGTTGTACACCACCTGCTTGACTTCCATATAGGCTTCAAGGCCGAAAGTGCCGAGCTCCCGGCCGATGCCGCTTTGCTTGTAGCCGCCCCAGGGCGCTTCCACAAACGCGGGATGATAGGCGTTCACCCAAAAAACGCCGACGCGGACCTTGCCGGATACGCGCATGGCATTCTCGTAATCGGAGGTGAACACCGCGCCCGCCAGCCCGAAGATCGAATCGTTGGCCAGGCGCACGGCCTCCTCCTCGTCCTTGAATGTTTGCACCACCAGCACCGGACCGAAGATCTCTTCGCGGTAAATGCGCATGTCACGGGTAACGTTCGTGAAAATCGTCGGCTCGACGAAAAATCCTTTGGCCAGTTCCCCTTCCGTCAGGCGTCGGCCGCCGGTGACGAGCTTGGCGCCTTCCTTTTGGCCGATCTCAATGTAATTCAGCACTTTTTCCATGTGCGCCTTCGACACCAGCGGTCCCATTTCCGTTTCCGGATCCATGCCGTTGCCGACGCGGATGCTGCGCGCCTTGGCCGCGAGCTTCTCCATAAACTTTTCGTAAATCGACTCCTGCACGAGAAGCCGCGAGCCGGATGCGCACACCTGCCCGGCGTTCAGGAAAATGCCATAGACCCCATAGTCCGTCGCCACATCCAGATCGGCGTCGGCAAAGACGATGTTGGCCGATTTGCCGCCGAGCTCCAGGGAGATTTTCTTGATGTTGCCCGCCGCCGCGCGCATGATGGTGCGCCCGGTTTCCGTCCCGCCGGTGAAAGCGATCTTGTCCACGTGCATGCTTTCGGCCAGTTCCGCGCCCGCTTCCGCCCCGCTGCCGAGAAGCAGGTTGGCGACTCCCGGCGGGAAGCCGGCTTCCTCCATAAGTTCGAACAGCCGGATGGCCGATAGCGGCGTAATTTCCGAGGGCTTGAACACGGCGGTGTTGCCGGCGGCAAGGCACGGAGCCAGCTTCCAGGAGGCCATCATCAGCGGAAAATTCCACGGCACGATGAGGCCGCAGACGCCGATGGGCTCGCGCACCACCTTGCCCTCGTATGGCGGCGGCAGATCATAGGTTTGCCCGTCGGGTTTGCCGATCAGCCCGGCGTAATATCGGAACACGTTGGCGGCGGTGTAGGCGTCGTCCTCGGCGTCAACGTATGGCTTGCCGTTGTTGGCAGTCTCGATTCGGGCCAGTTCCGCCGCATTCGCTTCGATCAGGTCCGCCAGCTTCATGAGCAGTCGGGCCCGATCGCGGTGCGGCCTGCGCGGCCAGTCGCTTTCGTCAAAGGCGCGGCGGGCCGCCGCGATGGCCAGCCGCGCGTCCTCCCGGCCGCCTTCCGCCACGGTGGCGATCGTCTCGCCGGTGGCGGGATTGATGATGTCCCTCGTGGCGCCTGATACGGAAGGCACCCATTTTCCGTCGATATACATTTTCTGCATTGGCGCAAGTTCCCCCCGTTTTTACCGGCTGGTAGAAATATGGATCAGAGCCGAATGAACTGTCCGAGATTCCGCCGCGTGACGCCGATATGCTGCCGCATCAGCTCGCGCGCCTCGTCCTTGTCCCTTCGGGAAAGGGCGTCATACAAGCGTTCATGGTACCGGTTGCTGGCGGCTTTCACCCGTTCGTCAAACGGCAAAAGGTCCAGGCCCAGGTTGATTTTCATGCGGATTTGCCTGACCGCCTTCTCGATAAAAGAATTTCGCGCCGCCTGGGCAATCAGCAGATGAAACTTGACGTCCAGCGAACGGAACTGCTCGCGGGTGCAATCCCGCAGGCTGGCATCGAGAAGGCCGCGAAGGGCCTTGAGCTCGTCCTCCGTGATTTTTTCCGCCGCCAGCCCCGCCGCTTCCGGCTCGATGATGGACCGGAACTCGAGGAGCTCTTTCAGCTCTTCCTTCCGCTCCACGATCTGCTCCCGGGCGTATTCGAGGGCCTTGTGCGCAATGGGCAGAACGAAGGTGCCCCCTTTGGCGCCGAGGCGCTTTTCGACGAGACCCCGCTTTTCCAGTTCGGCGATGGCCTCGCGCACGACCGTGCGGCTGGCGTTGAACATACGGGCCAGTTCCCGCTCCGGCGGCAGCGGCTCGTCAGGCAAGATTTCTTTCAGAAAAATCGCTTCTTCCAATTGCTCCAGCACGAAATCGCTGATATGCTTGGCCGGCACGCGGCGGAAAGCCGGCGGCATCGCGGTGATGAAAGCGGACACCCCCTTTGGCGGCCGAAAGGCTTGCGGCCTCCCCGCGGCCTCCCGCCCTCCCGCTATGCGGACCGCACTTAAATGGTCTAAAAATTTGACCTTTTGACGTCATACTAGCACATCTTGAAGCGCTTGCAAATACTTTCCCGGCAAATTTCCGTTCCATGCATAATTTGGCTGCGGCGTTCCCATGGTAAAAAAGTACGGAACATGGTTGGGAGGAATTGCCGCATGAATATGTTTCGCAACATCATTGCCGTCATTTTCGCCGCAGCCGTGCTGCTTTTTGCCTATTTGCTGCGCGCGTCCGCCGTTCCCGCCGAAGGGACGCCCGACGCTTCCGCTTGGGAGCGCGCCCCCATTTCCGGCGCCGCGCAGACTGCCGGTCAAACGGCATCCGAACCGGTCCGTCACATGCAAACAGCTGTTGGTCAAACGGTATCCGAGCCGGTTCGCCACACGCAAACAGTTGGTCTAACGGCATCCGCACCGGTTCGCCACGCGCAACCGGCCGGCCAAACGGCATCCGCGCCGGGCGGGACCTCACACACAGCCGCTGCCGCCTCCGACCTGGCCTCCTTTCATTTCGGCTTCAAAAAAAGCCGGAACGGCTCCCTGCCTTCCATCGCGCAGGAGGGGTTTATGGAGGTGCTGCAGCGGCACGGGGCCATTTTCCTGGGAGACACGGCGAAAAAAGAGCTGTATCTGACCTTTGACAACGGCTACGAAAACGGCTATACCGCCCGGATTCTCGACGTGCTGAAAGAAAAAAGCGTCCCTGCCGCCTTCTTCGTGACAGGCCATTACGTGAAGGATCAGCCCGAACTGGTGAAAAGGATGGCGGCGGAAGGCCATATCGTGGGGAACCATTCGTGGAGCCACCCTGACCTCAGCCGGGCATCGCCGGATATGATCCGCAGCGAAATGGAGCGCGTGCGGGAAGAAGTGGCCAGGCTGACAGGCCGCAGTGAAATGCGCTACATGCGTCCGCCCCGGGGCATCTTCAGCGGACGGATGCTGGCCGCTTGCAAGGAGCTGGGATACACCGGCGTGTTCTGGTCCGTCGCGTACAAGGATTGGGAAACAAGCCGCCAGATGGGCGCCCAGTATGCCTACGACCGCGTGATGGAACAGCTTCATCCCGGCGCCGTCATTTTGCTGCACGCCGTCTCCCGCGACAATGCCGAAGCGCTGGGACGGATCATCGACAGCGCCCGCGCCCAAGGGTACACCTTCAAAAGCCTCGATGAACTGACGGTGAAGACATACAGGTAAAAAAACGCCAAGCCTGAAGTGCTGCAAAGTATCATAGGCGGCATATCCGGAAAGCTTGCGGCACCGCCGCCAGCGCATACCGGTCACGCAACAATTTGTCATAGGTCGCTTATGCGCTTTACGGGCCTTTCCTTTCGGGACAACAGCGCAAATCGAAACTTGCTTGAGTGCCGCCCGTGCACAGATGAGGCAACGTGAAACTTAGCCCGATAAGTGATTAGAGCACCGACTCGTGGCTCTGCGCCGGGAAGGATCCCGGACTGTTTCCGAAGACACCAATTTAGGCTGTTATGCCGGCAAAGACGCGGAAAGTTGCCGAAAACACCAAATTGAGATCTTACGCCACACCGGCATTGCATCAAACCTATCATGACAACTTGCGGTACCGACTTTATCGGGTTGCTGAGAGGAAGCTTCAGGGCAGTAAGCCGGCGGTGTGAAGCTTTGCCGCGGGCCGGAAAAATGCAACAGTGCCAAAAAATCGCACTGTGATGTTCAGACACGGGCCAGGGAAATGCTACAGTGTAAAAAATTGCACTGTGATGTTCTGCCAAGGGTCCGAAAGGCTTGCATAACTGTGCAACGGCGGCTAGTTTTCAAATTAAGGAGGCTATGTCACGATGCCGGCTTCTTCGGACTGCTGAAGGGGGGCTCAGCATGGATATAAGTCGGTGATGTCCATATATTCGGGAAGTACCAAATTAGGGCACTGCATCGGAAAGGGAGGAAATATCGACATCTTCAATTTAGGCAATGACTCTTGTCCGGCATGATTTTTTTAGAGAAGCAGGCGCAAAATAAATTTCAGATTATACCGATATCGCAATTTGGGGCATACCACACCGCCGCTTCAACATCGCGCAATATGTTAGCACTCCTTTAAAAGGAGTGCTAAAATATTATCTGGACCATTTGAGCCTTTCAAGGAAAGGAGCAGCATGCCAAAGTGGCGAAAAAAGCCTTCAAAGCCGAAACGAAAAGACTTTTGGACCTCATGATCAACTCGATCTACACGCAGAAAGAAATCTTTCTGCGGGAGCTGATCTCCAACGCCAGCGACGCCATTGACAAAATCTATTACAAGGCGCTGACCGACGACAAGCTTATTTTCAATAAGGACGACTACTACATCCTGATCACCGCCGACAAGAAAAACCGCCTGCTCACGATCACGGACACGGGCATCGGCATGACGCAGGAGGAGCTCGACAGCAACCTCGGCGTCATTGCCAAAAGCGGTTCGCTGGCGTTCAAGCAGGAAAACGAGCTGACGGAAGATCACAGCATTATCGGGCAATTCGGCGTCGGGTTTTACTCGGCGTTCATGGTCGCGGATACGGTGACGGTCATCAGCCGGGCGCTGGGCAGCGATCAGGCGTACAAGTGGGAATCCAAAGGCGCCGACGGCTATACAATCGTGCCCTGGAACCGGGACCGGGTCGGCACCGACATCATTTTGAAAATCAAGGAAAACACCGAAGACGAAAACTACGATCAGTATCTTGAAAACTGGCGGCTGAAAGAGATCATCAAAAAATACTCCGATTTCATCCGCTACCCGATCAAGCTCGTCGGCGAAGACGGTAAAGAGGAAACCGTCAACAGCATGGTGCCGATCTGGCGCAAAAACAAAAACGAGCTGACCGACCAGGATTACGAAAACTTCTACCGGGACAAGCACTACGGCTTTGACAAGCCGCTCAAATATCTCCACATCCACGCCGACGGCGCCATCGTCTACCGGGCGATCCTGTACATTCCCGAAAGGGCGCCGCTCGACTTCTACACGAAAGAATACGAAAAAGGCCTCGAGCTCTACTCCAGCGGCGTGCTGATCATGAGCAAATGCCCGGACCTTCTGCCCGACCATTTCAGCTTCGTCAAGGGCATGGTCGACTCCGAAGACCTGTCGCTGAACATCTCCCGCGAAATGCTGCAGCACGACCGGCAGCTTAAGGCCATCGCCAAAAATATCGCCAGCCGGATCAAAAACCTGCTCGAAAGCATGCTGAAAGACGAGCGAGAAAATTACGAGAAGTTTTTCGAGGCTTTCGGGCGGCAGCTCAAGTTCGGCGTCTACAGCGACTTCGGCGCCCACAAGGAGACGCTGCAGGATCTTCTTCTGTTCTACTCCTCCAAGGAGAAAAAGCTGGTCACGCTGGCCGAGTACGTCTCGCGCATGCCGGAGGACCAGAAATACATCTATTACGCCGTGGGCGAAACCATCGACCGCATCGAGAAAATGCCGAAGACGGAGCTGGTGCTCGACAAAGGTTACGAAGTGCTGTACCTGACCGAGGATATCGACGAATTCGCGCTGAAGATGATGATGTCCTACAAGGACAAACCGTTCAAATCGGTCTCGGACAGCGATCTGGGCCTGGAGGAAAACGAGGAAGGAAAGGACGGGCAGGAGGAACAGGGGCAAAAGGAACTGTTTGCGGCCATGAAGGATCTGCTCAAGGACAAGGTCAAGGACGTCCGGGCATCCAAGCGCCTCAAATCCCATCCCGTCTGCTTTTCCACGGAAGGCGGCGTGTCCATCGAGATGGAAAAGGTGCTGAGCGCCATGCCGCACGCCCGGGACATCAAGGCCTCCAAGGTGCTGGAGATCAACACGGGCCATCCGGTCTACGAGTCCCTCAAAAAAGCGTTCGACAGCGACAAGGAAAAACTGGCCCTCTACACGAACCTGCTCTACAATCAGGCGCTGCTCATCGAAGGGCTGCCCCTCGAAGATCCGGTGGCCTTCAGCAACGACATCTGCAAGCTGATGGCCGGGTAACGCCAGTTAAACGCCAATGATACGCAAACAAAACAAGGAGACGGGAAAACCGTAACGTATACGGTCCCGGCTCCTTGCTTGTTCAGGGGAGGTTCGTTCTTTTCCGCGAACGCAATACTTGAACAATGACCAACGAACACCCTCACAAAGCGGTCTCTGCCGCCTTGTGGCGCCTCTCCAGCCCGCTTCAAACCTCCACAAGACGGTCTCACCGCCTTGTGGCGTCACCACGACCCCGTTCCAGGCTCCCACAGGGCGGTCTCACCGCCTTGTTACGTCTCCATGACCCGTCCCAGAATCCCACAGAGCGGTCTCACCGCCTTGTTACGGTCTGCGAACCTGCCTCAGATCACCACAAGACTGTCCCTGCTAGGTTTTGCAGCGGCACTGTCCACTCACCCAAACGCATTATTACCGAACACCTGCATAATGTGCAGTTCTTTTCCTGAAAAATGAACGTATTAAGCAAATCTGCTGTAAAACGTGCAGTTCTTTATGCGTGTTTCTGCCTGAAAGGGGCATTTTGGCGAAAATCGACTGTATGAAATGCAGTTCATAGCGCCGAAAACGGCATTGGCACTAAACAAAACTGCACAAAATGCAGCTTTGAATGATCTTCGGCAGCCCGAGCAATCCTTTCGACCCCATGCAATTAGCCTGCAAGGGCGATCATGGCCTTTAAGGACGGTCATGTGGCGTCTCCAAGACTCGTCTCAGAACCCCACAGAGCGGTCTCGCCGCCTTGTGGCGCCTCCAAGACTCGCCCCAGAACCCCACAGAGCGGTCTCGCCGCCTTGTGGCGCCTCCAAGACTCGCCCCAGAACCCCACAGAGCGGTCTCACCGCCTTGTGGCGTCTCCAAGACTCGTCCCAGAACCCCACAGGGCGGTCTCACCGCCTTGTGGCGCCTCCAAGACTCGCCCCAGAACCCCACAGAGCGGTCTCGCCGCCTTGTGGCGCCTCCAAGACTCGTCTCAGAATCCCACAGAGCGGTCTCGCCGCCTTGTGGCGTCACCACGACCTGTTCCAGGCTCCCACAGGGCGGTCTCACCGCCTTGTGGCGTCTCCAAGACTCGTCCCAGAACCCCACAGAGCGGTCTCACCGCCTTGTGGCGTCTCCAAGACTCGTCCCAGAACCCCACAGGGCGGTCTTACCGCCTTGTGGCGTCTCCACAATCCGCCCCAGGCTCCCACAGAGCGGTCTCGCCGCCTTGTGGCGGCACCACGACCTGTTCCAGGCTTCCCCAAGGCGGTCCTGCCGGCACATTCGCCCCGCCCAAGACGAAAAAAGCCGTCCCCAGTCATGTCCACATGACCGGGAACAGCCCATTTGAACGCCTTACAGCACGGCGGTCATCTCGATCTGCACCCTGAGCCCTTCACGCAGGTTCTTGACGGTGGTATGGCGGACGGGGCGGTTGTTTTCGTCCGGGAACATTTTGAGCCATTCCTTGTTGACGATTTTTTTGTACTCCCGGTCCGTCACATAGACGCTGACCTTCGCGATATCATCCGTCGTACCGCCGGCCTTTTCCATGATTTTCCTCATGTAATAGAACAGGTTCGCCACCTCGTCCTCGACTTTCTCGGGCATTTCACCCGTTGCGGGGTCCGAGCCGATGATCGCCGACGTAAACACCATATTGCCGATTTTGATGGCGGTCGGAATCGGGTTCTGGTGGCGTGTGCCTTCCACATGAATGACTTCCCGTCTGGCCATAGGCAAGCCTCCCTCCTGCTATCCGCCATGGGCGTTAATTTTCCGGAACGTCCGAAAGATCGTCATAATAGACGACCTGCTCGTCCCGAAGCGTCTCCCGCAAGCCGTAAAAGTCGACGCTGAGTTCGCCGTTATCGATTTTCTTGCGGGTTCCTTCTTCCTTCTCGATCCGTTTTCGGGCCGCTTCCAGCGAAGATGCCAGATCCCCGCGGCGGACGACGACGACGCCGTCATCGTCGGCGAGAATGAGATCGCCCGGGTTCACCAGCACGCCGGCGCAAGATGCGGGCGCGTTCACCCAGCCCCCCCGGTTTTTGGTCGTGCCCATCGAATGGATGGCCTTGCTCCAGACGGGAAAACCGAGCTCGCGGATGACGGCCGAATCCCGGATGCCGGAATCGATGACCAGTCCCTGAACGCCGCGCTTCATGAGCGCGCGAACGATGAGTTCCCCGACCATGCCGTGGTCGCTGTCTCCAATGGTGGTGACGACGAGCACGTCGCCGGGCCGGCACACTTCAATGGCCGCATGGATCATCAGGTTGTCGCCGGCCGGGCAGATGACCGTGACCGCCGGTCCCGAGATGCGCGAGCCGGGAATGAGCGGTCTAAGATACGGATGCATGAGTCCCTGTTTGCCCTGGGCTTCATAAACCGTCGAAACGTCCAGCTCACGGTAAGCTTCGAGAATGTCCGGCGCCGGCCTCGGAATGTTGCGGACGACATATTTTTGCATCAGGCCAGCCCACCACCCACATAGGGGAAGAAACGGCTGAAGGCTTCGGCGTACTTGTAATCCTTGATGCCCGAGCAGCGGCGGGCCTGATTGCCCCGGATCAGCGCCTTGGCCTTGTAATATTCGATCAGGTGCCCCTGGGCCTTGAAACAGTTCATGGCCGCTTCCTTCTTGTCGTACACTTCCGTGATGTCGATCAGCACGTCCGGATAGAAGTCGCTGATTTCGGGCTGATGGGGCTCGAAGCCGAAAATGCGGGCCTGCCTGGCCGTCGGATAGCCTTCGATGCGCACGCCGTTGGAGGTGGACAGGACGCTCGCTTCGAACACGTATTTCGACACCGTCTCATGGTCCGGGTTCAGCGCGTCCCGCGGGCCGTGGGTGATGATGTGCAGCGGCCGGACTTCGCGGATTTTGCGCACCATGCGCTCCATCCGCTCGTCGTCGATTTTCATGTGATAGTCTTCAAAATCCCACATTTCGTAGTCGGTCACGCCAAGGGCGGCGGCGGCCGCCTCAATTTCTTCCCGGCGTATGCGCTTTACGTTTTCATACGTCTGGCCGGGCTCGTTCCACAGATCGTTGGATTCTCCCCTGATGCCGTAGCTGAGGATGACCAGGGACACTTTGGCGCCGTATTTGACGTATTTGGCAATGGTGCCGCCTGCCCGCCATACGAAGTCCGCCGCATGGGCGCTGACGACCAGGATGCTGTCGCTGGGGTTGATCATGTTCCGTAACCATTCCTTTCGTTGGAGTCAGATGTGGATTGGTGCGTTGTCTTGGGCCAAAGCCTCATTCGTTCATGCAAACACCTCGCCGGAATTGCAAATAAAAATTGTTGAACAATCTTGTTTATTGTTTACAGAGAAGTATAGCCGGAGAGCCGCATAAGTGTCAATATAATCGAAAAAAGAAAAACCCAGGATACCAAAGCATCCCGGGTCCTTGTTGCCATCAAATCAAATATTCGTAGTTTTGGTCGATGGTCTTTCTCAAGTTGGCCACGTGCTTGCGGATGGCCGCTTCCGCCTCATCCTCGCTGCGCCGGCGAAGTGCCTCGAAGATCCGCTCATGCTCCGAGAAAGATTCCTGATTGCGTCCCGGGACCAGAATGGTCTTGAAGTGAAACCGGTTGAGCTGGGTTTTGATCATCTTGATCATCTCCACCGCCTGCTGGTTCTGGGAGGCGGCGTAGATGATGTCATGAAACTCCCGGTTGAGCTGGGAATATCCGTCCAGCATGCCGTTGCGGATGCACTCGCCCATTTCCTTTACAATTTCGCCCAGCCGTTCCAGCGCTTCTTCCGAAAGGTTGTGCACGGCGGACCGGATGGCCAGGCCTTCCAGCATTTCCCGGATTTCTATATAATTGAGCACTTCCTGTTTGGTGAACGATTTGACGGATGCGCCTTTGTTTTTCTCAATGGTGACCAAGTTTTCCTGCTCCAGCTTAAGCAAAGCCTTGATGACAGTGTTGCGGCTGACGCCGATTTCTTCGGACAATTGCTGCTCGGTGATTTTTTGGGAAGGCCGGAAAGTGCCGTCCAGAATTCTCGTTTTGATATAATCGTAAGCCGTATCCAGCGGTCCTGGCATAAGTTCCATTCATCTCCATTAATGTTGAACGTTATGAATCTCCACTCGGCGTTAACAATATAACAAACTTTTCCGGTTGTCAATGTTATAATACAAATGTCCGTTCGGGACCGAAAAGCCTGCGTTGCGGCAGATTTGACAGATTGGTGATGATGTGATAAAAATCATATAATCCTCAAAATTGATGATCAATAATGTTTACATAAAATGCGAAAGGATGATGAACATGACGACGGAATACGTCCGGGAAGTCGCTCACCTGGCTCACGTGGAACTCTATACACCCAAGCTGGAAGAAAGCACCGAATTTTTCAAGGCGCATATGGGCATGCAGGAAGTGCACCGGGAAGGCCAGTCGGTCTACTTGCGCTGCTGGGGCGATTACGAAACGTATTCGCTGATTTTGACCGAAAACAAATACGCGGGTGTCGGCCATACCGCCTTCAGGGCCATGAGCCCGCAGGCGCTGGAAAGACGCGCCCGCGCCGTGGAAGAACGAGGCCTGGGCATCGGCTGGATTGACGGCAGCTTCGGGCACGGCAAAGCCTACCGGTTTCGTTCGCCGGACGGCCACCTGATGGAACTCTATTACGAAACCCAGCATTATCAGGCGCCGGACCACCTGAAGCCGTTCTACAAAAACCAGCCGCAAAAGTTTACGGGGCACGGAGCCGCCGTGAAAAACCTCGACCACATCAACTTCCTGGCGTCCAACGCCGGCGAAAACGGAGACTTCTTCGAGCAGGTGCTCAACTTCCAGCTGACGGAGCAAATCCGCATGGACAACGGCGAACGCCACGGCGTCTGGTACCGCACGACCAACAAGTCGTATGACGTCGTCTTCACCCAGGACCATACGGGAGCGAAGG
>Ga0181858_1000660_pt1 | contig 16707 bp, 16 predicted proteins | sample NewIslPassag4_SG_FD_130749 | JGI IMG/M metagenome (GOLD analysis project Ga0181858, IMG submission 130749) | Feedstock adapted compost microbial communities from Newby Island compost facility, Milpitas, CA, USA - Passage 4_SG | ecosystem: Engineered > Solid waste > Feedstock > Composting ...
GCGGCCATCCGCAGGCTGTACCGGAACACCGTCATCCTCTGGCAGACCGGCCTGGCTTCGACGGAACAGGTGCGGCAGATCAGGAACGAATCGGACCGGGCGAACGAGGACCTGGCCTCCCTGGCGTTGGCCCTGGACGAGTCCCGCGAGGCGCTGTTTGCGGGCTTGTCCGCCCATGCGCTCGAGCTGCGGGAAGGCCGTCCGGCCGCCGAAACCGTTCCGGCGCCGGCAAACGGGGAAACGGAAAAAGGAACGGAAGGAGAGGGGGCGCCCGGGCGCGACGGGGAAGCCTTCCAGGCGTTTCGCCGGGCCGTCGAGGCCGCGGGCCGAGCCGATCGCGCCCTCCTGGACGCCCGGATCCTGCATGCGGCCGGGATTCTGGACATCGGGGAGCTCCTCGCCGCCCACCAGGCCGCCCATCAGGCCCGGCTGGCGATGGAGGAGGAAAAGAGCCGCTACCTGCAGTCCATCGTGGATCATTTCGCCGGCCTGGGCATGGATCCTCCCCGCTGGATCGACGTCGCCGGCGAAATCCACCGGGACGATCCGAGCCTGCTCAAGGAATGGGCGGACCTCTGGCACAGGGATGCGGTGCCGATGCAGGAAGCGGCTCCGCCTGCCGATCCAGTGCCGGAGAATGCCGGCGGAGTTGTCCGCTTCCTTCCCGCATCCTCCATCGCGATGATGGCCCCCGATCCCGGATGGCTCCGGCTTCCCCCGGCGGAAATCGGCGGGGTCGTGCACGTCCCGCTGCGCTCCTTTGCCGAGTCGCTCGGATATGAGGTTTCCTGGGATGCTTCCACGGGGCGGATCGGGCTCATCCGCGGCGGACGCGTGGTGCTGGTCGCCGCGGACGGCCGGACGGCGCTCGTGGACGGGGCCGAACGGGAAATCCTTCCGACGGTGCGGATCCAGGGACACACGTATGTCCCGCTTTCCTTTGTTTCCGATGTGCTGCAAGCGGATGTCTACTGGAACGACGACCTGCGGTTCGGCCTGATCATTCCGTAACTATTGGACGGGAGTGTTGGCGGTTGAAGACAAGGCTGTTGATTTACCTTCTGTTGACCGCGCTGGCGGGATTCTCGCTCTATGCGCTGCGCGGCCTCTGGTCGCGCGAGCCGTACCGGGGTCACGAGCTGTACAGCAACATTTTCCAGGTCACCACGGACGCGCGGGAGAACCTCTACACGATCACGGATTCCAAGAAAGTCCTGCGCAAAGTGGACAATGCGGGCAAGCTCGTGTACGCGATCCCTCCCGCCGGCGGTAGCGACGGCCAATCCATCCGCCTGTTCGACGGCGTGGCGGCCGACGACGAAGGATACGCCTACGCGCTCGTCACGATCCTGGACGGGAACGGACTGCACGTGCTGGGAGAACAGATTGTGCGCGTCTCACCGGACGGCGCCGAGAGGCAAATTGTTTACGAGGCGGCCTACGACCTGTCCGAAAACCTGCTGCGCGTCGGGAAGATCCAGTCCCTGTTCGTCACGGAAGGGGAGGTATACTTTTTCCTCAATGACCAGAATGAAGCCTCCCTCTTGAAGCTGCCCGCTTCAGACGCGGCCGCCTCGGCGCGGCCGCAGACGGTGGCCGTCATCGAGATGCCGGCCAACCGCTACCTGAAGGAGCTTGCGGCCAGCAGTCCGGAGCGGATGTACTTTTCCACCAAACGCGGCAACCTGTACATGATCACGGACCGGTCCGCCGTCCAGCTCTTTCCGGCCGGAGACGGGGCGGGAGAGCTCAGTTTCCCCGTGGACATCACGCCGGAGGACGTCTCCCGGCTGTATTTCATCGAATACCACGACGAAGCCGTCTACCGGATCGACCTGACCCGCCAGGGATCGGCTCCGGTCCCGGTCCTGACGGCGGACCGGCTCCTCGCCATCGATCCGGAAGCCTCCTGGCTGGACATCACCGACATCAGCGCCGCCAACGGCAAGCTGATGCTGGCCCTGTCCGACCGCATTCTCCAGTTTGACCTCAACGGCGATTTCCTGGCCCTCCATGAAGGATACCGGATTCCGTTTCCCCTGATCGCCAAGCGGTTCGGCTACTGGCTGCTCATCCTGGTCAGCGCCCTGCTCCTCCAGATGACGATCCGCAGCCTGTACGTCGACGTCCTGAAGCGCAGGGTGTATCTCCTCCTGAAGCAGCTCGCGGCCATCCTGCCGATCGTCATCGTTTCCATGCTCATCCTGTCCTACAACGTGTACAACTCCTTCTCGTCGGAGATGAAGGAGACGACCTACAAGCAGCTGAAGCTCTTGGCCGCGAACGGCAAGTTCCTGATCGACGGCGACCGCCTGGAGCGGCTTGTGTCGCCCCGCGATTACATGAGCGGGGACTACAACCTGATCCGGGAGCGCATCGGCGAGGTGTTCACCCGCAGCGGGGAGGACCGGGACGGGCTGTACAACACGATTTACCGGTACATGGACGGAAACCTGTACCTGATCATGGACGACGACGACTCCGTCACGATGTTCCAGCCGTTCCCGCTGAGCGACGAAAACTTGCTGGTGCTCGAACAGGGCGCCATCGTGGTGGGAGAGTGGCAGGATGCGAGCGGGGAGTGGCTGTACGCCCTGGGGCCGGTCTACAACAGCGCCGGCGAAATCGTCGGCATCTACGAAACCGGCAAGGACATGGCGGGCATGCGCCGCAGCAACCTGGAGATCATGCGGGAGGTCATGGGCATCTTCGCCTGGATCGGGGCCGTCCTGGCGCTGGCCATCGCCCTCCTGACGTTCCTGCTCTTGTCCTCGATCCGGAAATTGAGGCGCCACGTCAACCTGTTCGCGAACGGGGACTGGAACGCCCGGGTGAACATCCGGACGCGCGACGAGGTGGAGGAGCTCGGCGAACGGTTCAACATGATGGCCCAGTCCATCCGCCGCTACATTCTCGAGGTGACGAAGCTGAGCCAGTCGTATTTCCGCTTCGTGCCGCAGCAGTTCCTGAAGGTGCTCGGCAGGACGAACATGACCCAGATCCGGCTCGGCGAGCAGCAGAAGAGGGAAATGACCATCCTCGTCTGCAACATGCGGCGCTTCCACGAATTTTCGATGAAGCTCACGACCGAGGAAAACTTCCGCTTCATCAACTCGTTCCTTGAGACCTTCGGCCCGGTCATCCGCGAATACGGCGGGTTCATCGTGCGCTATCTCGGGCCCGGAATGCTGACGATGTTCCCTAATGACACGGCTTCCGCCGTCAAGGCGGCGCTCAAGCTGCGCGAGACGCTGGCGGAATACAACGAGCGGCGCGCCCGGAGCGGCTACGAGCCGATCGAGATCGGCATCGCCATCCACACGGGCGACGTGATGCTCGGCATCATCGGCGAGGAGCAGCGGATGGAGGGCAGCGTCGTTTCGCAGCATGTCCAGCTGACCCAGGATCTGGAGAAGCTGTCGGGCAAGCTGGGAGTGTCCATCCTGCTTACGTCCGACGCCGTGCAGTCGATGAAAGGGATCCCCGGCCAGCACAGAAGGCTGGGCGCCTTCCAGATGGACGAGGACCTGCCCCCGATCGAACTGTTCGACCTGTACGAGGCCGATCCGAACCAGCCGCGCCGGCTGAAGCAGGAAACGAAGGCCCAGTTCGAAGCCGCCGCGGACGCGTTCCGGCAGGGGCGTTTCTACGACGCGAGGGAAGGATTCGTGGCCGTGGTCAAGAAGAACCCGTACGATCTGGCGGCCAAACTGTATTTCTTCGAAAGCGACCGCTATTTCCAGGAAGGAGCAACCGCCGGCTGGAACAACGCGCTGCGCGTCTCCTGACCGCGATCCGATGAATCCAAACCATGGGAGGAATCCAATTGACATGCAGCCAAAACCGGTTTCCACAATCCCGTTTGACCGATACCCCGAACTGAAACCGGTAAGGAGCGGAACGGACGCCGGCCGGGTGTCCGATTTCCTGCTGGGCGAAAATTGTTTCGACGACCAGCGCTTCACGCCGGGCGAAACCTTTCAGCTGCGCTGGCTTCCGATGCGCAGCCTGGAGGAATCCCACGTCAACTGCTGGTACGAGGAGGACCCGGATACCGGGCAGATCATCTCCGCGATCATTTTTGTGGAAAACGAGCACCGCAGCGGCGGGTACAGGCTGGAATATTTCGGCGTGCACCGCGGTTACCGCAATCGCAGGCTCGGCTACAAACTGCTGGATGCGATGTTCCTCTATTGCCGCGCCCACAACGGCCGGTACATCGAAACGTTCACCTGCGATTTGCCGGAATACGACAAAGCGAGAACCATGTTCGAGCGAAACGGGTTCCAATTCATGTGCCACCTGCCGGAATACTACTATCCCGGCGAGGGAAAGCTGCTCTATTTCAAGATTCTTTGAGGGTTGGATGGGCCTGCCATGGAGCAAACAACGTATGATGTGACCGCCCTGGGCGAACTGTTGGTCGATTTCGTGCAGGACGGGGAATCCGGCCGGAAAGGAACCTGGTTCCGGATGCATGCCGGCGGGGCACCCGCCAATGTGGCCGCCGCCGTCGCGCGTCTCGGCGGGACGAGCGCTTTTGTCGGATGCGTCGGAGACGATTTCTTCGGAACGGAACTGCGCGACATGCTGGCCGGACGGGGCGTGGACACGACCGGCCTGCAGGTGACCGGCGAATGCGGAACGACGCTGGCCTTCGTCCGGATCTCCGGGGACGGGGAGCGATCGTTCCGGTTCTACCGCGATCCCGGCGCGGATACCCGGCTCCGGTGGGACGAGCGAATCGCCCGTCTGGTCCGCCGGTGCCGGGTGTTCCATTTCGGTTCGCTGTCCCTGACCCACGAACCTTCCCGCTCGACGACGTTCCGCGCCGTCCGGGCCGCCCGCGAGAGCCGCTCAGTCGTGTCCTTCGATCCGAACTGGCGTCCGGTGCTCTGGAACGATCACGGGGAAGCGAGGTCCCTGTTTCTTGCGGCAATGGAACTTGCCGACGTGGTCAAGGTGTCGGAGGAGGAACTCGATTTCCTGACCGGATCCGAAGGGGACGTGGAGACGAGGGCACGGGAACTGCAAAGCCGCTCGGGTGTGCCGCTCCTCCTCGTGACCCTGGGCAAAAGGGGATGCCATTACCGTTACGGGGCGCTGGGCGGAGAGGTTGCGGCCTTTCCGGCGCGGACGGTGGACACGACCGGGGCCGGGGATGCGTTCCTGGGCGCGTTTTTGTATCAACTGACCCTGCGGAACGCGGAGCGGCCGGCCTGCGGCCTGCCGGACGGCCTGGAGGAAGGGGAGCTCCTGGAGATGCTGCGGTTCGCCTGCGCGGCGGCCGCCCTGAGCACCGAGAGATCCGGCGCTATGGACGCGCTGCCGGAGATTCACGAGGTGCTCGGGCTGATGCGTGGAAACAACTAGCGGAAACATTCAGCGAAAAAGCTGGAACGGATCGCCCGCCTCAGGTGCGGACGTTTTCCTCGTCCGGCTCTTCTTTTGCCTTGAGGATGGTGAGCCATTCGTTCCGGTTTTTCCAGAGCAGGATGAGCAGGTTGCCCAGCCAGACTCCGTAAATGGGCAGGGAATGGGGCTTGTAGAGAAAATACCCGGAGACGAGGAGAAAGCCGAGCGTCGTCATCATGCCGTCCTCGGCGCTTGTGGTGCCTTCGCCCCTTTTCCAGATCCGGAACGCGATCAGAAGCAGGGCGAGAATGAGCGCATAGACAAGCGAGATCTCGAAGCCGGTCAGGGCGCTCCATACGCCGAAGGTGAGGGCGATTCCCTTGCCGCCGCGGAACCTGAGGAAGGGGGTAAAGGGATGGCCCGTGACGGGGGAAAGCGCGACGGGAATCCACCCGTAACCTTCGACCGGTCCGTATTCCAGCGCAAGCCAGACGGGCAGGAACCCCTTCAGGAAGTCGAGGACGCTTCCGGCAGCCCCGTACAGGGGGCCGGCCGCCTTCCACAGGTTGGCCGCGCCCGGGTTGCCGTCGCCGACATTCCGGAGATCGTGCCTGAGCAGAAGGCCGATCCAGTAGGAAAACATGAGCGAACCGCACAAAAAGCCGAACAACGCGTACGCCAGAATCATGCCGCCCGATTCCTCCCCACATCGATGAAGCGGCCCTTCCAGGCCACCTTCTTCAAAATGACGGATTCGTACAGCGAATAGGCGACAACGACGAGGAAAAAGAGCAGGGACAGCACGTGCAGGAGCGGGTGCATGAGCCCGAAACTGCCGACAGACCGGTTGAAATAGAAGATTTCCAGCGAATAGGCGACGTAGGCCGCAAGCAGCGGAACAAACAGCTGCGTCCCATAAAAGAGCGGGAATGATTCCGACGCGACAAGACCGACGATCCACACGATCACGAACAAGAGGGTCCAGGGGCTCAGGGAAGAGGTGCTCAGGATCGCGCCCTTGGCAAACCCTTCCAGCTCGCTTCTCCAGCCGTGGGGGTACATGCGGAAACGGATCTTTCCGGCACCGAGGAAGTTGTGGACGGGAATGCCGTGCCGCATGAACTGCGCGCCGATCGTCAGGTCGTCGAGCATTTCCCCGCGCACGCTCTCGTGGCCGCCGATCCGTTCGTAGTCGCTCCGGCTCGCCACGACGCAGGCGCCGTAGACGCCCTTGCCCGGGCTGGACGTCTCGAAGGGCGACGTGAAGGCGAACGCGCCGAGGAGGTTCAGGATCATCGCCCATTTCTCGTGGAATTTTTCCGCCTGATGGTAGGGAACGACGGAAATCACCCCTCCGAGCCGGCTGCGGGTCGCAAGGAGCGCTTCGAGGGCATCGTCGGCCAGGCGGATGTCCGCGTCCAGAAACACCAGAATGTCGCCGGTGGAATGAAGGTAGCCGTTCCACAGCGCCCAGTTTTTCCCGGTCCAGCCCGCCGGAAGCTCCGGCGCGGACAGCACCCGGACGCCGTACCGTTCGGCCGCCGCCCTCGTGCCGTCCTCGGAATGGTCGTCCACCACGATGATTTCGTCCGGCTGCACCGACTGCCGGACGAGCGATCCAAGCAGGTGGGGGAGGTTGATCTCCTCGTTGCGGGCCGGTATGATGACGGAAACCCGCCCGCCGGGAAGCGCTTTCCTTCCGCCGGATTCCAGGAGTTTCCGCCGGAACAGCACAAGCCCGCACAGGGGACCGATGAGAGCGGCCGCGTACATCAGCAGCGTCATAGCACCACATCCCGAACGTTTTGAACATATGTTGCAGTTATCCCTATCATACAACAAAATCGAAATTTGTGAATGTATGCGCTTTTCGCAAACTTGACAGGTTCGCGTGATGTAAGGTATGCTTAACGTAAAGTTTGCTTTACATACGGGGTGGCCCTGCGCTCATGAAAAACAAGATCCGCGAACTGCGGACGGAACGCGGGATGACCCAGGAACAGCTGGCAAAAGCCGTCGGGGTCTCCCGGCAGTCCGTCATCGCCATCGAAAACGGGAAGTACGACCCTTCGCTGGAACTTGCCTATCGGATCGCCAAAACGTTCGGAAAGTCCATTGAAGAAATATTTCTGTTCGGGGAGGAGAATCGCTGATGGAATATGCGGGCCTGTTGGGAGGAACGGCGCTCGGCCTCATGGGCTGGCTGCTCGGAAGGGCGGCGGCAAGAAAGAAGGGCGGCCTTGACGAAGTGCACAGGCATGTGTGGCGCCGGGCCCGTTCCGCCTCCTGGTATGTGACGCTTATTGCCATCTACGTGCTGCTTGCGCTTGGCTTGCTGGACGTCGAAATCGGTCTCGTTCCCGCGCTCGCCATTCTGATGCTCGTCCACCTGGCCGGTTGGAGCGTCTCCGGAGCCTGGTTCATGGCGGCGATGGCGGAAGGGGATCCCGCGGAAACCCGCAGAACCCGGCTCCTGCTCGCCGCCTTCATCGGGATCGCGATTCTCACCGGTTTCGCCATCGTCTCGGCGCTCACCGGCAATTGGCTGTTTTTCCTGTTCAGCCTGGTTCCGGTGTTCTTTTCGACCCTGCTGATGCACGTCGCTCCCCGGTTGACGAACAAAGGGAATCGGTCCGGCACCTAGCTTGTCATCAAAATGGTATCTGGCCGCTGACAGCGTTCTACACCTTCTCTCATGGCGTCTCTGCTATACTCGTTGTACCAATGGGATGCATGTCCCATCGGCCATTCCGAAGGAGGGATTGCCATGAGCGAGCTCGAAAACCGGGAAGTCCGGGATCCGGCTGCGGAAGAAGCGGTGAGCGCAGCGGCGGCAGCGGAGGAGCGTGCGGCGGAGGCGGAAGCGGGGGCGGAAGAGGCGGCGGCGCAGCCGTCGAAACGTTACCGGACGTCTTGGGCGAGATCGCGCATTCGGCGCTTGCCGTTTTGCGGTAAACGGATCCAATGGTACAGGCGGGCTGTCCGACCGGGCAGCCCGCCTCCTTTTTGTCACGCATTTACAAACCGGCCTCTTTGGTATATGTTGTAGGTAATTTGAAATGCGGATTCGGACTCCGAAGAAGAGGACAGGTGTCGGCTTCCCCATGCGAACGTTCCGGCGAGGACTGCTTACGGGATTGTCAACGGCGTGGAATCTGGGAAAAATCGTGTTTCCGATCACCCTGATCACCACCGTGCTCGGCTACACTCCGCTCATCGGCTGGCTGTCAGGCCTCCTGTCTCCCCTCATGCGCTATCTCGGTCTCCCGGGCGAGGCGGCGATCCCCCTGATCATCGGCAACACGCTGAACCTGTACGCGCCCATCGGCGTCATCCTGTCGATGGATCTGACCGTCAAGGAAGTGTTCATCCTGGCGGTCATGCTGTCCATTTCCCACAACCTGTTCGTGGAATCCGCCGTGACGAAGGGAGTGGGGGCGAAGCTCTGGGTGACGGTCGTCATCCGCCTGGGCGCCAGCGTGCTGGCGGCGGCGATCATCAACCTGCTGTGGACGGGGGGAAGCCGGAAGGCGGGGTTCGGCATCCTTTCCGGCGCGCCGGCGGCGGAGCCGAACCATTGGGGCGACATCTTCTGGATTGGACTGAAGTCCGCCGCTTTGGGAACGGCGAAACTCGCGCTCATCGTCATCCCGGTCATGATCGCGATCCAGGCGCTCAAGGACCTGAGGCTCCTGGACCGGTTCGCCATGCTCATCCGCCCCGCGACACGGATGTTCGGCATGGAGAAGAACGCTTCCGTCACGATGGCCGCCGGCTTCCTGTTCGGCATGACGTACGGGGCGGGGGTCATGATCCAGGCGGTCCGGGAGGACGGCGTCAAGAAAAAGGACGTCTATCTCCTGATCGTCTTCCTGTCGCTCTGCCATGCCGTGGTGGAAGACACCCTCGTGTTCGTTCCGCTGGGCATCCCCGTCTGGCCGCTGCTGTTGATTCGACTCATTCTGGCGGTCATCCTGACGTTCGTCGTTTCCCGCGTCTGGAACCAGCGGGAGAAGCGAAACATGCCGGTGCGCCAAACCCCTGCGCACATCGGTTCCAAATAATCGGGACAAAACCAGTCCGCTTCAGGAGGTGAGCCCGTTGGATCTGCAGGAAATCCGAAGCGTCATCGAGGGAAGCGACAACATCGTGTTTTTCGGCGGGGCGGGGGTTTCCACGGAAAGCGGGATTCCGGATTTCCGCTCCGCGGAGGGGCTGTACGTAACCGAACGGAACTCGAAGGTGTCTCCCGAGGAAATTTTGAGCCGCGATTTTTTCCTGCGCCATCCCGCGGAGTTCTATCAATTTTATTTCGCGAAATTAATTTATCCGGACGCGAGGCCGAACGCCGCCCACCGGGCGCTCGCCGAACTGGAAAGGCGGGGAAAGCTCCGTGCCGTCATCACCCAGAACATCGACGGACTGCACCAGGCGGCGGGCAGCCGGAACGTGCTGGAGCTGCACGGATCGCTCCACCGCAACTACTGCCTGTCGTGCGGAAAACCCTACCCACTCGAGTACGTGCTGGCGCACGAGCCCGGCGTTCCGCATTGTGAACAGTGCGGAGGCGTCGTGCGGCCGGATGTGGTGCTGTACCAGGAAACGTTGGATGAAAGCGTGCTGCGCCGCAGCATCCTGTACATCTCCGAGGCGGACGTGCTCATCGTGGGCGGAACCTCCCTGCAGGTGTATCCGGCCGCCGGCCTCGTCCAGTACTACCGGGGCGGCCGGATGATCCTCATCAACAAATCGCCGACGCCGTACGACCACCTGGCCAACTTTGTCATTCACGACAGCATCGGCCGGGTTCTGGAAAGTCTGGTTGGAACAGGGGAGGAGGCGCCATGATGACAAAAAGACGGATGGTGCAAACCATCCTGCTTCTCTTCGCTGGGATCCTGGCCGTTCCCGCCCTGTCGCCGGCTTCCGCGGAGGCGGCGGATGAGGTCACGCTCGTCATTCCTTCGGAATACGCCAACGTCAGCTTTATCGGATTCCGGCATACGGGAGAGTACACGTTTCGAACCGGCTTGTCGTACCGGGTGGAACACAACGAGGATTACACGGAAGTCCGGGTTCATGTGACCGGTTTTGACTGGAGCGAGTTTCGCGCCTACGGACTGGACATCGCGTCCAAACAATACGCCACCTGGCTGGACATCACGCCCGGGGATGCCGGACGGACGATTGTTCTGGATGACAGCAACCATGTGCCTTATGAACTCCGATTCACGGACCAACCGTCGGCGGTCAACGTGGAAAACATCATGATATCCCCGGCGGGGGAGCCGTACACAAGGGGGATTTTCGGCACAGTCGGCGGCGCGCTGGCCGATTTTCGGCTGAATCCGTCCCGGACTTTCAACGTCCAGGTCTCCGCCGTCGTCGATGGAGAATACCGCATGTATCTGGCGAGTAATGTCCGGATCGACGCAAGCAGCCGGGTACATCGACCTGGCAAAGGAAGATCTGGCGGGCATCACTCTGGCGTACGGGCCGGACATTCGGGAAGTAAGCCACATCTGTCCTTCGTACCCGAATATCTATATGGGCATTTGTTTCCAAAACAAATCCATTTCGACCCTGTGGGCGGACCGGTCCATGCGGCGGCTGGATTTTACGGTCAAAACGGGGGGAGAAGACCGGAAACCCCTGACAATTGAGGGAGATTTCAGCAGGGATCGGGTCGTATACGTCTCCGCGGATCCGCAGCCGTATTTCCTGGATGAACCCGCAGCCGAACCGGAACCAGACGCGGAATCGGCTCCTGTATCGGAAGCGGAAACGTCAGCGGCTGGAGAACCCGAACCGGAGGAAACCGCCGCCGAACCGGCGGTGCAGGTGGATGCGCCCCAGGAGACGGAGACGTCCGTGGAACCGGCGCCCCTGTCGGACCTGGAGCCGGCGCCGGAAAGGGTGAAAGCCCTGTCGGACGCCTTTGAGGTCCGTTTTGCCGAACCGCCGGTGAGAGAAGTGCCGATCTCCTTCCGGCTGGATCCGGTGACGCTCGCGGGCGTCGATCCGAAGAAGGTTTCCATCTGGCGGTACGTGGAGACGGGATCCGTCGGCTCGTCCCTCCCGCGCGGTCCGGTCCGGGCGGCCGCATCGTCCGGGGGATATTGGGAACCGATCGGCGGCAAGGCGGACCCGGTTTCCGGCCAGGTGAACGGGTATATAACCGGCAGCGGCATCTACGCCGTCATGTCCAGCAGCCGGACGTTCGAGGATATTCAGGACCATCCCTACCGGTATGAAATCGAAGTGCTGCTCGCGCAGGGCATCATCAACGGATACAATGAGCATGAATTCCGCCCGGACAACGGGATCAGCCGCGCGGAATTCGCCAAGGTCATCGTGAAGGCGGCGCACGCGGCCATGGCTGAGGAGAGCTCCCCCTTCCGGGACGTGGGCCCGGCGCATTGGGCGAACGCGTACGTCGCCGCCGCCGCGAGGGCGGGTCTCGTCAACGGGTATTCCGCGGACCGGTTCGGACCAAGCGACCCGATTACGCGCGAACAAGCGGCGGCGATCGCCGACCGGACCGGAGGGGTGAAACGGCTCGGCGACGCCGCGGTCGCGAACGTCCTCGGCCGGGTGCAGGACCGGGAACAAATCTCGGAGTATGCCCGCGCGGCGGCGGCGGGCGTGCTGGAGGCGGGCATGATCGATCCGGTCGACGGGCGGTTCCGGCCGAAGGAACCGGCGACCCGGGCGGTCGTCGCCAAGCTGATCGTGGAACTGATGGTGAACCTGGGCTATCTGTAAGCCGATTTCCGGAAAGGAAGGATCCGCTTTGCCGGAATACGTTTTCGTGTACGGAACGCTGCGCCGGCATGAATGCCATCACGCGTGCTTGGACGGAGCGGAACCGGTGGCGGAGCAGGCCTATGTGTACGGCCGACTGTGGGACACCGGGCAGGGGTATCCGGCCGTGGTGCCGAAAGAAACCGGGAACGGGCCGGAGGATCGGGTTTACGGGGAAATCTACCGCATCACTCCGGACATTTTGGTGAAGCTGGACGAGCTGGAAGACTATACCGGCCCGGAAGGCCCCAACCTGTACGATCGGGTGGTGCGGCTCGTCCACGCGGACCGGCGGGATTTCGAGGCTTATGTCTACGTGTTTGCCTCGCCGCCCGAACAAGGCCGTTTCCTGGCATCCGGGGACTGGAAGGTGGAAACCCGCCTGAACGCCGAAACGCTGCCGGAACCGCTTGTCTATTTCGCCTACGGCTCCTGCATGGACGAGGAACGGTTTCGGCACGACGGTGTGGAACGCCTGTTTCAGGACGTGTGGGGAAGGGGCATGCTGCGCGGCTACGAGCTGACGTTCACCCGCCGCGCCCAGGACGGCTTCGGCCGGGCGGACATCGTGGAGACCCCGGACGGCCGGGTGGAAGGCCGGATCTACCGGATCGACAGTGTGGGGGTCGGCTACCTGTACGGGCGGGAAGGGGTGGCCGGCAGAGCCTACCGGCCCGTGTTTGTGGACGTGGAGCACGATGGGAAGACGCTCCGGGATGTGCTGACTTTCACGGCGGTGGAGAAGGTGCCGCGGGACCTCCCGCCGCCGGAACCGTACGCGGAGGAGATCCTGCGGGGCGCCCGGGGCGTGGTGTCCGGGGAGTACTATCGAATGCTGGAGGAGCGCATCCGGGAGCTTCTGAACCGGCACGGTTCGACATGACGCGGGAAACAGCCGGTACGCGGAAGCGAATGGAAAAACGGAATTCATCGCAGGAAGGAGGAAGGTCGGGGTGAAGCAGCTGCTTGCGTTCCTGTTCATCACGGGACTTCTGATCACCGGATGCCTGGACAGGGGCGCATCCGACGACACGGGAAGGGACCGCTCTCCCGGCCCTTCCCGGCCAATTGAGACGAACGAGCCGTCCGAAACGCGCGGGCCGGCACCGGAAGCCGGCGGATCCGCCTCGCCCGGCGGCGGCGAACCGGATGCCGGACAAGAGCCGGAAGCTGTCGTGGAGGAACTGACCGTGCTCGTGGACCGGCTCCGGATTCCCTGGTCCATCCAGCTCCTGGACGGCGTGTTTTATCTGACGGAGCGGACGGGCAGCGTGGTCCGGATCGAAAACGGCAGATTGGAACGGCAGCGGGCGGAATTGGCCAAACCGCTTTCGGACGCCGCCGAGGCCGGGCTGCTCGGGTTCGTCCAAGCCCCCGATTTTGCCGAGACCCGGATGGCGTACGCGTATTACACCTATGAGGACGGGAACCGGCCGTACAACCGGATCGTCGTCCTCCGCCAGGAAGGAACAGTCTGGAAGGAGGAGAAGGTGCTCGTCGACCGCATCCCGAGCGGCAGCGTGCACCATGGCGGGAGGCTGAACATCGGGCCCGACGGCATGCTGTACGCCACCACCGGCGACGCGGCCGACGCCGGCATCGCCCAGGATCCCGGCTCGCTGGGCGGAAAGATCCTGCGGCTTCGTCCGGACGGCTCGATCCCCGAAGACAATCCGTTCCCCGGCTCTTACGTGTACACCTACGGGCACCGCAATCCGCAGGGACTCGCCTGGGCGCCCGACGGCACGATGTATGCGAGCGAGCATGGAAATCGGGCGAACGACGAAATCAACGTCATCGAACCCGGCCAAAACTACGGCTGGCCGGTCATCCAGGGCACCGAACGGCGGCAGGGGTACGTGACGCCGCTTTTCACCTCCGGCAGCGGAACGACCTGGGCTCCCTCCGGCATGGCCTACGCCAACGGCAAACTGTACGTGGCGGCTCTCCGTGGCTCCGCCGTGCTCGAGTTCGATCCGGCCTCGGGCGGACACCGGGAGGCGATCACCGGGTTCGGCCGCATCCGGGACGTGCTGATCGACGGCCCATACCTGTATTTCATTACAAACAACACGGACGGGCGAGGCCGGCCGCAGCCGGATGACGACAAGCTGTACCGGATCGCGCTGTCGCGGCTGGAACCGTGAGCAGCGAAGCGAAGTACGCTCAACGGAACCCAAACGAAAAGAGGAAGGTAATGGGATGGCTCGCTATCGCATCGGAGTGCTGCACGGAGACGGGATCGGCCCGGAGGTGGTCCGGTCCGGACTGGAAGTGTTGAATGCGGCGCTCCGCAAAGGCGGGAAAACGGACATCGAATTCGTGACGCTGCCCATGGGGTGGGAGGCGATCCGGCAGCACGGCGATCCGATGCCGGCGTTCACCAAGGAAGCGCTCAAGGAAACCGACGGATGGATCATGGGGCCCCACGATTCCGCCTCGTATCCGCCAAAGTTCCAGCAGGGGCGGAATCCGAGCGGCGATCTGCGCCACGACTTCGATCTGTTCGCCAACATCCGGCCGGCGCGGACGCTGCCGGGAGTGCCGAGCATAGCGGGCGAAGCGGACCTCATCATCGTCCGGGGGAACACCGAAGGATTTTACAGCGACCGGAACATGTACGCGGGCAGCGGCGAGTGGCACGTGACCGAAGATGTCGTCATCACCAGCGGCGTGTTTACCCGGAGGGCGATCACGCGGATCGCCCATGAGGCGTTCCGGCTGGCACGCAGGCGCAGGAAAAAGGTGACCGTCGTGCACAAGGCCAACGTCATCCGGCTGGGCAGCGGGATGTTCCTGAACGTGTGCCGCGAAGTGGCCCGGGAGTATCCGGATGTGGAGGTGGACGAGTCTCACATCGATGCGGTCACCGTCCACTTGGTGCGCCGGATGCGGGACTTCGATGTCATCGTCACGGAAAACATGTTTGGCGACATTCTCTCCGACCTGACGGCGGAGCTCGCCGGCAGCCTGGGACTCGCGCCGTCGATCAACGCGAACGGCCGCCAGGCGATGGCGCAGGCCGTCCACGGGGCGGCTCCGGACATCGCCGGCCAAAACGTCGCGAATCCGTGCGGATTGATTCTGTCCGCCGTCATGCTGCTCGATTGGCTGGCGGCGAGAAACGGGGACGATTCGTTGGCCGACGTGGCCCGGAGGATGGAGCGGGGCGTGCTGCAGACGCTTCAGGACGGCGTGAAAACGCGGGACCTCGGCGGAACGGCCTCGACGACGGAATTCACGAAGGCGGTCTGTGAGCGGATCGGGAATGGCTGAACTTACAGAAGCGACCCTCCCCACTTGACGCAATGGAAGGGAAGGGAGTAAGCCGATTGGACGCAAGAGGATGGGACCCCGCCGACCATCCATTCTTCGAGATCGTTTCTCCCTTATCCATCCTTTTTTCCCGTCGTATTCTTTATCGGATTTGAAATGTTGATCTATGGATACCCTGAATCGAAAGGAATAGCAGGGCCCGGCGGTCAAACTGACGGAAATCATGAAATGGTCTGCCGTTACGACCGTTGAGGGAAATATCATAATAACTATAATAAATATCAGAAAGATTCCTGCAATCTGTTCCAAAGGGGAGCCGAAAGATGTTCGGGACATACGCTCGATCGAGATTCCTGCTGCCAATTGCGGCCATGGCGGGGACCGCGGCGATTTTGGTCCTCGGTTTTTATTTATATGTCAAATCGAATCCGCCTTTGGTTGCGTACGTGAGCGGATCCGCCTTTGACAGGCATGTGGTGCTGGTGGAAGCGGGGAACAAAAGCAAACTTGCCGGCATCCTCCTGGAAAAGGTGCTCGTCAACGGCCATGAAGTTCCCGCAAACGTCAGAGTGCAGGTGAGCAATCCGGAGAAAGGGTTTATCATTTCGGACCGCCCGGATGACCTGAAAGAAGGGGACTACACTTTTTACGGAACTCCATGATACGGTCCTTAAGCCGAACACGGATCCGCGCCGCTTGTATAATGGAAACCCGGATGCCGTCGACGGAAATCCGGTCATCTATGCGATCGCCGTCAATCATTATGGGAAAATCAGAGACGTGAAGATTGAATACCGGTTCCTGGGGTTGAAGTTCGAAGCATTGGTTACGTCCGATCTGCTGGAATTGGCAGCCTGATTTCAAGTTCAAATCGAGTCGTGATCCGGCCAACACACACCCGTTTTTCGTAACAAGGTGAATCCTGTGCCGATGATGCACGAATTCGGAATGTCAGCAGCCTGACCGAAAAATGGTTAGACATGAAAACCTATTTTCATTCCTTCAATTGGTTTCCAAAATTGTTCAGGCTGAGAAAGCTAATAAACCATGATTTTGGAATATAATCGATCTCCCTCGGAACTATCGGGAAACTTAGGTCTTGTTATTTCATATTTTTTATTATTTATTCCTGATATTTTATAATTATCTAATATTTAGTAGATTAATTAGGTCCTGAATCCGTGATCGTCCGCGGATAGTTTTGGAACCTGATTCCTGAAACCGGTAATTTTAGTCTTTTTTTCTGTGATGGTCATAAGAACTGGCTTTTTA
>Ga0181858_1000661_pt1 | contig 16693 bp, 7 predicted proteins | sample NewIslPassag4_SG_FD_130749 | JGI IMG/M metagenome (GOLD analysis project Ga0181858, IMG submission 130749) | Feedstock adapted compost microbial communities from Newby Island compost facility, Milpitas, CA, USA - Passage 4_SG | ecosystem: Engineered > Solid waste > Feedstock > Composting ...
CGATATGAGCGAGTATCTGGAGTGGCGTGCCAGTCAACCAAAACCAGTGTCAAAAGTGACACGAATTATGTAATCTGCCCTTTCTAACTGAGGGAATTTACACACAAATTTGGACTTGATCTTAATGAAGAAACTTTAATCAAAAACGTCATCGAGATATACACAAACAATCCGCAAAAAGTGATAAAGCAGGACGACTTCACCACTATTCTGAAGCAACAATGCGGAAAAAGACGGCTGGAGATTGTACAAAAAATATTGGACAAGAACGGTCTTTGGAAGAATTATGTTTCCCATCTAAGTTGAAGGAGATGAACCATGCAAACTGATCTGGAATACAGTGCGATTTTAACTGGTGCCCCTTTTTTGTTTTATGAATTCAGACAGGTCGTCAGCTTGAAGGAACAAGGACTTAATGATATGGAAATTAAAGAGAAAGTGCTCACAGAAAATTTATTTCAATATAAATTGAAGTCGAGTCTCAAACGCAGTCTCCCGTCTCTATTAAGACGAGTAAACGAACTGGACGAAACGTTGAGAAAAATGGTATTGGAAGATGCGATGGGCTCGGGGAAGATTATCAATTTATATGCCATTATGAAAACAGACCGTTTGTTTTTTGAATTCATGAACGAAGTCATCCGTGAAAAATTCGAACAAAACTATGAACGTTTGGAGAAGAAAGACATCAATCTCTACTTTGTATCTAAAGCTGAGCAAGATGCCGGAGTAGCGAGTTGGTCAGAGCAAACCATCAATAAATTGAAGCAAGTGTTCATCAAGATACTTTTTGAATCCGGTATTTTGAAAGACAAAAATACAGGGGAAATTCACCGACCATTAATGAACGAAGACCTAAAACAGCATCTTATTGACATCGGAGACATTGCTTATGTGCAGGCGATGGGCGAATAAGTGAGGGAGTAAAATGGGGAACTTGGCGAATTTAAAAAGAAGGCTAAGTAAGATTATTCCCAAGATTAAGGAAGACAAGTTCATCCAAGGCAGAGGACTTGGTAATGAAATCAGCTTTTATGTGTTTGATTATGAACCGGAATTTGAACTGGTAGTACGGGATTATATCGCACTTATCAAAAAGGAATTTCGGCACGAGAACTCGAATCGGAAAATTATTGAATTCGATTTGTATCAAATGCTGATTGAGATCTCAAAAGAAAAGAAAATTTTTTACCGCATCTTCCGGATGGAAGAAAGACAAGGAAAAGACGCGTTGTTTCAAGCGATGATTAACTTTGCAAAACCGGGGATTTTTCTGGAAAAAATCAAAGAGCAAATCGAGGATCATAACGTGGTGCTGATCACCGGTGTGGGCAAAGTGTATCCATTCGTACGATCCCACAATATCCTGAATAATCTTCAGGAAGTGCTGGACAAGATGCCTGTCATTATGTTTTTCCCTGGACAATACGATGGGCTTTCGCTTCGGTTGTTTGGCCGATTGAAGGACGATAACTACTATAGGGCGTTTCGCTTAGTGGATTAAAAACGAGGGGGAAGTCAAATGTTAATCAAAGAAATGTTTCAGAAAGATATCGAACGAAATATCAAAGGCGTTATTAAGGTCGCTCAAACGGATGAAGATAATATTTATCAGGAATTGGATGAGTATGTGGTCACCAAAGAACTGACCCGGCATTTGACCAAATTTTATGATAACTATATGAAAAGTATTGACGGCTATACGGACAAAATGGGTGTATGGATCTCGGGGTTCTTTGGTTCCGGGAAATCGCATTTCTTGAAAATACTTGCCTACTTGCTGGAAAACAAACAAGTCAAAGGAAAGCGGGCGGTCGATTTCTTTGAAGAAAAAATCCAAGACCCAATGATCTTGGCAAATATGAAACGGGCGGCAAATGTCCAAACTGAAGTTATTCTGTTCAATATCGATTCTAAAAGTCCGTTGAATAACAAATCCAAGGAAGACGCCATTCTCCGGGTTTTTATGAAGGTGTTTTATGAGCATCTCGGTTTTTATGGTGACGATCTAGGAATTGCCGAAATGGAGAAGTATCTCGCCAAAGAAGGCTTATACGATGACTTTAAGCGTGAATTTAAAGCATTGTCCGGCGAAGAATGGGTGGAACGCAGGAACACCTTCTATTTCGATGCGGATTATGTCATCGGTGCTTTAACCAAGATCACTAATATGTCTGAAGAATCGGCACGCAACTGGTTCGAAAACGGCGTAAATAACGTGGAGATCAGCATCGAAAAGTTTGCAAAAGACGTGAAAGAATATATAGATCAAAAAGGCGGCAACTTCCATCTCATCTTTTTGGTAGATGAAATCGGTCAATACATTGGTGACAACCGTCAGTTGATGTTAAATCTGCAAACGCTTGCCGAGGATTTGGGGACGCACTGCAAAGGAAAGGTCTGGATCGTGGTTACGTCCCAGGAGAGTATTGATAGCATCGTCAAGGTCAGAGGCGATGATTTCTCTAGGATTCAGGGGCGGTTCGATACTAGACTGTCGCTGTCTTCACTCTCGGTGGATGAAGTCATCAAAAAACGGATTCTGTTGAAAAAAGAACATGCGACTGACAAACTAAAGCTGATCTACCACGATAAAAGTGCCGTCCTCAAAAATCTGATTACTTTCAAAGAGAGTACTGCCGATTTGCGAGGATACGAGGACGCTCAGGAATTTGCAGATGTGTATCCATTTGTTCCTTATCAGTTCAAACTTCTGCAACATGTCTTTGAGCAAGTTCGCAGGCATGGTAGTTCAGGGAAACATTTGTCCGAAGGCGAACGGTCGATGCTTTCGGCCTTTAAGGAAGCCGCTCTGCGTTATAAGGACGCACAGGAAGGAATCCTTGTTCCTTTTTACGCGTTTTACGATACGATCAGGGAATTTCTGAACCCGTCGATCTACCGTGTCATTGAAGGGGCCTATGAGAATCCGGCGTTAAAGGATGATCCGTTCAACATGGATCTCCTAAAAGTGCTGTTCATGATCAAATACATCAAAGAATTGCCGGCCAATATCGACAACATCGCGACTTTGATGGTGACGCATATTGATGAAGATAAACTGGCTCTCAAAGAGAAAATTCAGGTTTCATTGCGTAAATTGATCTCCCAAACGTTGATACAAAAACATGGGGATATCTACATATTTTTGACGGATGACGAGCAAGATATCAACCGAGAAATCAAGGGAATCAAGATTGATGAGGATGTTCTGAAAAGAGAGTTGGCAAACTACATTTTCCAGGACTTGTACGATGATAAAAAATATCGCTATTCCTCGCAGTACCAGTTTGCTTTCAATCAGAAAATGGATGAGAAGCATTACGGCAACCAGACTTCCCCCATCGGCATCAATATTTTATCGCCGCTATCAGATCATTACGAAAAATCCGATCAGGAATTAATGATGATGTCGTCGGGCACCGGAGAAATGATTTTAAAACTCGGAGGGAATGGAACATACCTTGAAGAAATCGAAGAGGCTCTCAAAATTGAAGAATATCTTAAGAAGAAGAACGTGACCCAACTGCCTGAAACAATTCAAAACATCCTGAATACAAAGCGGGCCGAAGCCAGAGAAAGACGCGGCAGAGTACGGTCCGGGTTAGAAGATGCGATTAAAGACGGCGTATTTTTTATTAACGGTGACAAAGTCGAAATTAAGGGATCTTCTGTCAAAGAAAGAATCAACGCGGCTTTTAAATCCTTGGTTGAGAATGTATACACCAAGCTTGGTTACATCAAAACTTTTCTGGACAGCGAAAAAGATTTGCTTAACCTTTTAAAACAAAATGTCCAACAAATCACTTTGGATGGCTCGCAGGAGAACCCGAATGAACTCGCAGTTAATGAAGTGTATGAATTCATTTCGCTTCAGGACGAAATCAAGAAGCAGGTAAGAGTGAAGATTTTGCTGGATCGGTTTAGCGACAAACCATACGGCTGGAAGGAACTCGATATCGCCGGTCTGATCGCTCAACTGCTCAAAGACCAAAAAATCCGATTGCGGTACAATGCTGAGTATTTGGAGGCTGATCATCCTCAATTACTCCAAGCATTAACCAAATCGAGCGAAGTAGACAAAGTGATTGTCATCAAGAGGACGAAAGTAGATGAGTCCCTCTTGAGAACGGCAAAACAAATCTGTAAGGAAATCTTTAATGAGACCAATGTTGCCGATGACGAAGATGGACTGGTCAAGGATATTAAAAACCTGATTGAAAAACAGGTGGCGGAAATCAAGGGGTATCTCAATCGCTATGAAGGCAGAAAGTACCCCGGCAAGAGTCTGTTGGAAAAAGGATTGGAGTATTTCGGTCAATTCCATAATGGGCTTGATAACGTCATCTTCTTCACAAAACTCCGTGATCTGCAAGACGATTTGTTAACTTGGGAAGAAGATGTCTCATATGTCAAAAGCTTTTTTGAAAATCAAAAGGACATTTTCGATAAGGGATTGGCGGCATACAGCAAATATGTAGAAAACAAGCTATATGTATCGAGCGACGAAGTAAAAACGTATGTTGATCAGTTGAATGCCATTTTGTCAGACCCAATGCCGTACCGGAAAATTAAAGAGATTCCTGAGCTTGTGAGCAAAATCGAAGAACACATTCACATAGTTCTTCAGGAGAAAAAAGAAACGGCAACCAACAAAGTGAAAGTCGATTTCGATTATTTATCCCTTCGGGCAACGCAATATGGCGTATCCGATGAGACGAAAAACAAGATTCAAACCTTTTACGAAAACCTGTTCCGAAATATCGCCGAATTTAGCGATATTTACAAGGTTGATGCAACCATCTCGCAAAGTGCAAGTTTCAGAGAACAATGCGATGCCAAAATCAACCACGAAATCGAACTATGGAAAAACAGAAATTCAAACGAAGATACAGTTGAACGTGAATCGGGAGGAGTTTATGATTCTACCACCAAGAAAGAACAAATCAAAATAAGAGATTTGATTGTAGTCAAAACGCTACAATCCGAAGATGACGTAGACAGGTTTGTCAACACCTTATCGGCAAAACTCAAACAAATCATTAAGTCCAACAAACAAATCGAGTTTATTGAGTAGGTGGATCCGTCGTGAATAAATCTGCATTGAAGAATTTTGCGACAAATGCCAGAAGAGAGCTGATCAAGAAAGTTGAAGCAAAAGCATTGAAAATTGGAATCACGGAAGAACGCATCAAAAAAGCGGAAATCGAAAGCTCCGATGCGATTTACATTAATGGCAGACAGCTTACCGCTTCAGAAAAAAAGCAACGGGAAAAATTGATTAGCCGGATCCGGGAAATTGGCTTTAAACGGGTGGTTGAGGAAGTCGCATACACCTGGTTCAACCGTTTTACCGCATTGCGGTTTATGGAAGTGAACAACTACCTTCCCACCAAGGTAAGGGTGTTGTCTTCTAGCAATCCGGAAAATCCCGATCCCGATATTATCAAGGAAGCGTTGACCGTTGATTTGGATATCGACAAAGAGCTGGTGTATGAACTGAAGGTTAACAACAAAACAGAAGAACTGTTTAAGTATTTGATCATCAAGCAATGTAACAGCTTGAATAAATATTTGCCGTTTATTTTTGAAAAGATCGATGATTATACAGAGATACTGTTTCCGGATGGTTTGTTATCCAAAGATTCCTTCCTTCGTCAGATGACTGACACTAGTATAATTCCCGAATCGGATTGGCAACAGGTCGAAATCATCGGGTGGCTGTACCAGTATTACATTTCGGAGAAGAAGGATCAAGTGTTTGCCGATCTCAAGAAAAATATTAAAATCAGCAAGGAAAACATCCCAGCGGCTACTCAGTTGTTTACACCGCACTGGATTGTAAGATACATGGTGGAAAACTCGTTGGGACGAATCTGGCTAGAAAGTTACCCGGATAGTCCATTGAAGTCTAAATGGAAGTATTATTTGGAAGAAGCAGAACAAGAAGAAGAGGTTAAAAAGAAGCTCGAGGAAATTCGTTATAAAAATGTAAGCCCGGAGGACATCACCTTCCTCGACCCATGCTGTGGGAGCGGGCATATTCTGGTCTATGCGTTTGACGTTTTCTATGATATGTACCTTGAGAAAGGTTACATCGAACATGAGATACCGAAGCTGATATTGGAAAAGAATCTGTTTGGTTTGGATATTGACGACCGTGCAGTTCAACTTGCTTCTTTTGCGGTCATGATGAAGGCAAGAGAAAAATCCCGCAGGGTATTCGGACAGGGTATTAAGCTTAATATATGTGCGATACAAGAAAGCAACTGGATGACAGACGAAATCATTGAAGTTTTGGTGGACAAACATGCTTCATCTTCTGAAAAAAGTGCACAGAGAGAGACTTTGGAGTATTTGAGAGATGCATTCAAAGATGCTAAAGAGTATGGTTCCATACTGGATGTAAAACCATTAGATTTGGCATTTTTGGATAAAAAGCTAGAGACGTTTGCCAACGAATCAGAGGACCAAGGAGATATACCTGAACGAATAGCAAAAGCTGTAATATTAGAGAAATTGCCGGGGATTGTTTTGCAGGCTAGATTATTGGGCAGTAAGTACGATGTTGTTTGCACGAATCCGCCTTATATGGGTAATAGTGGTATGAACTCGAAACTGACTACTTATTTGAAACGAAACTATCCGGATACGAAAACAGATATGAGTACAGTATTTATGGAGAAAGCACTTCTTCTATGCAAGCCAACAGGAATGATTTCCATGATAAATATCCCTGTTTGGATGTTTTTATCAAGTTATGAGAAATTGAGAGAAAATTTAATACTAAACAAAACGATCATCAATATGCTCCACTTTGGCAGGGGTGTCTTTGGTTCGGATTTTGGGACAACTGCTTTTGTTATTTCGAATACGAATATAGAGAAATATCGAGCTACTTACCAAAAATTGTTTCGAGATAAGGGAACTGTTGACAGTATAGAACAAAAGGAACGGTGGTTTTTTGAAAAAGTCGGACAATATTTCGTCGAAAAAGAAAATTTCATGAATATTCCCTCCACACCGATTGCATATTGGGTTTCTGACAAAGTGCGAGACATTTTTAAAAAGGGATTACCTCTGGGTGAAATAGCTTCACCAAGACAGGGATTAGCAACCGGTGATAACGAGAGATTCTTAAGATTATGGTTTGAAGTGAAAATTGAAAATATTGGTTTTGGGTATATGAATAGTAAGGATGCTTTACATAGTAGGCGGAAATGGTTTCCATACAATAAGGGAGGATCATTCAGAAAATGGTATGGAAACAATGAATATATTGTTAATTGGGAGAATGATGGTTTAGAAATTAAAAACTTTAAAGACGACAAGGGAAAAATAAAATCTAGACCTCAAAATACTCAATACTATTTTCAAGAGGGTATTACATGGTCCAAAGTAACTATTGGCAAGTTATCATTAAGATATGTACCAAATGGTTTTATATTTGATGTGGCTGGAACAAGTATTTTCGGTGGTAAAGATGTGATTATTTACCTTCTTGGCTTATTAAATACAAAGATCAGTGAAGTGCTTATCAGTCAATTATCACAAACTCTTAATTTTGAAGTGGGTCACATAAAAAATATCCCAGTAATAATTGAGAGCAATAATTCTATTCTAAATTCTATCCAAAATATTGTTACAAGGTGCATTGAAATATCGAAAATGGATTGGGACTTTTTTGAAATCTCATGGGATTTCAAACGACATCCACTTCTGGGGAAGGGAACGACCCGTACAATTTCACAGGCATACGAACAATGGAGTCAATTAGCAGAGAGTCTTTTTAATGAAATGAAATCCAACGAAGAAGAATTAAATCGTATCTTCATCGACATATATGGTCTCCATGATGAATTAACCCCGTATGTTGAGGATGAAGAGATTACCATTCGAAAAGCGGACAGTATTAGGGACATCAAATCCTTTATTTCATACGCCGTCGGTTGCATGTTTGGTAGATATTCCCTAGACGAAGAAGGGCTCGTGTACGCAGGCGGCCAATTTGATCCTGAGAGATACAAAACATTTAAGGTGGATAAAGACAATATTCTCCCGATCTTACCTGGTACGTATTTTGAGGACGATATCGTTTCCCGGTTCATTGAATTTGTTAGCGTGACCTTTGGAGAAGAGACGTTAACCGAAAATCTGGAGTTTATTGCCGACACGCTTGGTAAGAAAAACGGAGAGACAGCAAAAGAAACTATCCGAAGATACTTCCTTAATGAATTTTACAAAGATCATGTTCAAACATACAAAAAGAGACCGATCTATTGGTTGTTTACTTCCGGAAAACATAAGGCATTTAACTGTTTGATATACATGCACCGTTATGACAAGACAACGTTGTCAAGAATCCGAACCGATTACGTGCATCCGCTTCAGATGAGAATGGAAGCTGAAAGGAAATCGCTCATGAGTATCATTGAAGGAAATGGAACCGCAAAGGAAATCAGCAACGCCAAGAAACAATTGAAGGATCTCGATAAGAAGATAGAGGAATTGAAAGAATATGAAGAACTGTTACACCACATGGCTGACATGCAAATTGAAATTGATCTGGATGACGGAGTAGTTGTAAACTATGAGAAGTTCAAAGGACTGCTAGCTAAGCTAGAATAGTTCATGCCTGTGGGGATATACCGTATTTCTCGAGGTATATCCCCATCCATTAGCTTGATGTAAAGGTGTTGAAACCATGAATCTGGACGAAATTGTAAACAAATTGAAGGAAGCCTTTCAACAATCATTAAATGAGGGGGAACAACGAAAAATCATCTTCTGGTTGGATAAAGACCGGGAGTTTATGGATGTGATAGATGAAGTCCGCATTGACAATGTAAAAATTCACAAATGGACGGAAACGAATAATTTTTATACCAAATATTTACTAGAAGTGGAAGATCCGACTTCCCACTATCTGATCTATACGAACAACGATTTGAACCAAGAAGACAACTGGCTCATGGATACCGTGTTGTATTCACAAATCTTTTATGCCGATAGGATTTCCTTGCTAATGAATGATTTGGGGATTGATTCATCCTTAAGAAACACCATAAAGCAATATGAGAAGTTCTTTGGCAACAAAGAGCGGTATCGTAAATTTAAAGCCTATGGCATTTCGTCATACACAAAAGAAATAATCGAAATTGCCATAATAAGCGTATTGTGCAATTTGAAGACTCCTGACTTTGAGGATGCGTTGAAAACCATTTTGATGGACAGCCTTGATGATCAGGAGAACAAATACTTGGGTTTAATCGAAAAGTATCTCGATCTCAATGTTTTTTGGACATACGTTTCCAATCTGTACGGCTACCGACATCCGAAAAAAACATTGAAATCATTATTTATGCATTTGACCGTCACGGCTCTCAGCCATGCTGTCGATCCCAAACATTTGACGATAGTGAAGGATTACATTGCGGACAAAAACAAATCAAATGCATTGGTCTTTATTGATCATTGGATGCACCATAAATCGGACTATATAAGATATGATGAACTCGCTGAGAACGTAGAAAAAGAGTTGAACATTGCCGAAATTGTGAGTCAGCTTGATGTTGAAGATTATAAGCTGGCAGATACTTTCCCCTATTTCGATAAAGCGATAATTATACATATTGCCAATAGTTTGGAGGCCCAGCTAGAAGACTTTGATGAGTATATTAAATTGATAAACCTTCGACGTGCCAAGCATTTCTACGAGCGGTTCAAGTATATTTATGAAGCACTGTTTTACACCGTAAAAATGTTTGAGTTTTATAAAAAACACTCAATGGGCATCCCTAAGACACAAGCGGTAGAGATGTTCAAGGCATATATCCATGACTATTATCAGATGGATACTTATTACAGAAAGTTTTATGTCGCATTCGACAATGAACCGAACAGCGAAATATTGAAAAAACTCAAAGTCATGGTGGAAAACCTCTACACCAACTGGTTTATGGGCGAGCTAAGTTCACATTGGTCGATCGCCGTTGAAACAGAAATAAAACATCACTGGTCGTTACCCGGAGTCAGCAATCAGACAGACTTTTATAGAAGTTTCGTTGCACCAAAAGTGGATAAAGGCGATCGTGTTTTTGTAATTATTTCAGATGCCATGAGATATGAAATCGGAGTTGAATTGGCGAACAAACTTAACTCGGAAACCATCGGTGTTTGTGATATACAGCCGATGTTAGGGGTTATACCTTCAGTAACCAAACTCGGCATGGCATCCCTTCTCCCGCATAAGAGTATAGACATCGACCTGGATGGTAAAGTGTTTGTCGATCATAAAGTTTCCAGTGGACTTGAAAACCGAAAAGAGATCCTAGAATCCAGCGTAAATGAAAGTGTCGCCGTTCATTATCAAGAATTCATGACTATGAACAAAGCGGGAAGAAGAGAGTTTTTTAAGGGGAAGAAACTTATTTACATTTACCATGACACGATTGACGCAATGGGGGACAAAGCCTCAACAGAAGTTTACACGTTCAGTGCAGTAGAGAAAGCAGTTGATGAGATCCTTAACACGGTAAAGGTGATTCGCGATGATTTGAGCGGAACAAATATTTTGATTACATCTGATCACGGCTTTATCTATCAACGGGATGTGTTAGAGGAAAGCGATAAAATCGAAAAAGAAAAAATTCAAGCTATTGAAATCAAACGAAGATATATGTTGTCTCAGGAGAAAAAAGAAATATCAGGGATTCTCGACATTCGTTTGGATCCGATTATTAAAAATGAACATCAGCTCACCGCCTATGTTCCAAAAGCAAACATTCGATATAAAATGCAAGGCTCGGGTGTCAATTATGTTCATGGCGGGGCTAGTTTGCAAGAAATCGTTGTTCCGCTCATTCAATTTAGAAACATGAGGGCTTCTCAAAAGCACAGTAAGGAAATTAAGAAAGTTGATCTCAAGCTGACCAATACCAACAGAAAAATCACGAATAGCATATTTCAGTTGACATTCTTCCAAACGGAGAAAGTCGAGGACAAAGTGGTTCCGAGAATCGTAACCGTGTATATGGCGGACGATTCCGGTACGGTCATTTCGAATGAGGAAACGATCATTTGCGATCGCACGTCCAATAACCCTGAAGAACGGACATTTAAGATTCGCTTCGCTTTAAAATCGTTACCTTATGACAAGAATAAGGTCTATGATTTAATCATTAAGGATGCGGAAACGAATATTGTCGTAGAAAAAATTCCTTTCCGGATCAATTTAGGCATCATCAGCGATTTCGATTTCTAGGGGGTGAAAACATGGAGATTGTCAATGAAAAAGCTCACCACGACCTGGATAGAAAACTCAACAAAGTGTTTGCCGGCCGTGTTGTTCGTAAAGATCTGACAAAAAAAATGAAAGCAGGTGCGAATGTTCCGGTCTATGTGCTGGAATACTTGCTCGGCATGTATTGTGCAACTGATGTTGAGGAAGACATCCAGGAAGGCATCGAACGGGTAAAAACGATTTTGGCGAACAACTACGTTCGGCCGGACGAGGCTGAGAAGGTCAAATCCAAAATCCGTGAATTAGGACAATACACCGTCATCGATAAAATCACGGTCAAGTTGAACGAAAAACGCGACGTATACGAGGCCGTTTTTTCAAACTTGGGCATCAAAGGTGTTGCCGTCTCCCATACTTATGTGAAGGAGTTCGATAAACTTCTTGCGGGCGGGATCTGGTGTATTTTGCAAATGGAGTACTTCTACGATGAGTTTGATAAACACAACTCTCCGTTCCGAATCACGAATCTGAAGCCCATTCAAATGCCGAACATGGACATCGAAGAGATTTTTCAAGGCCGAGAATATTTTACGAAAGAGGAATGGATGGATGTGCTCATCCGTTCCACTGGAATGGAGCCTTCCCATCTTGAAAGAAAAGTAAAGTGGCATTTGATTGAACGTTTAGTGCCTTTCGTCGAAAACAATTACAATTTATGTGAACTTGGCCCAAGAGGAACTGGTAAATCTCATGTGTACAAAGAGATCTCGCCCAACTCGATTCTCGTATCCGGCGGTCAAACTACCGTAGCCAATTTGTTTTATAACATGGCCTCCCGCACTATTGGTTTAGTCGGTTTATGGGATGTCGTTGCTTTTGACGAAGTGGCTGGCATCACCTTCAAAGATAAAGACGGTATACAAATCATGAAGGACTATATGGCTTCGGGGTCTTTTGCACGGGGCAAGGAAGAAAAGAATGCGAGTGCTTCCATGGTTTTTGTGGGAAACATCAATCAAAGCGTGGACTCGTTGATCAAAACTTCGCATTTGTTTGCTCCTTTCCCCGAAGCGATGAACAACGATACGGCCTTTTTTGACCGGATGCACTTTTACCTGCCTGGCTGGGAAATTCCCAAGATGCGTCCGGAATTGTTGACAGACAGATATGGCTTTATAGTGGACTACCTAGCCGAATTTTTCCGTGAAATGCGGAAACGTTCTTTCTCAGATGTGATAGAGCGGTATTTTAAACTAGGTTCAAACCTGAATCAACGTGATGTGATTGCTGTTCGGAAGACGGTATCAGGCTTAGTCAAACTCCTTTACCCTCACGGTAAATTTGATAAAGAAGATATACGGGAGATTCTCGAATATGCATTGGTTGGCCGACGCCGCGTAAAAGAACAGTTAAAAAAGATCGGCGGCATGGAGTTTTATGACGTTCATTTTTCTTATATTGATCAGGAAACCTTTGAAGAGAGGTTTGTTTCGGTCCCTGAACAAGGCGGAGGCAAGTTGATTCCGGAAGGCACTTTGAAACCCGGACATGTCTATACTGTGGCTCCTGGCGAATCGGGAATGCTCGGAGTATATAAGCTAGAACTTCAAGTGGTGTCGGGATCCGGCAAGTTTGAACGTTCGGGGCTTGGTTCAAACTCCAAGGCAAAAGAAAGTCTGAATGTGGCGTTCAACTATTTCAAGGCCAATTCCAATAGCATTAGTGGTACGATATCGACGAAGACGAAGGATTTCCATCTCCACGTTCAAGATCTGCAAGGTATCGGCATGACGGATGATTTAACATTGGCTACATTCGTTTCCCTTTGCTCAGGGGCTTTGGAACGCCCCGTACAAGATCAAATGGTTGTTCTAGGTTCCATGAGTATAGGCGGTACTGTAATGAAAGTTCCTGATCTGGCGAACACGTTACAGGTATGTTTCGATGCCGGTGCGAAACGTATACTGTTGCCGATGAGCTCAGCAGCGGATATTCCAACCGTGCCGCCGGAACTGTTTACCAAGTTCCAGACGTCATTTTATCAAGATCCAATCGATGCGGTTTTTAAAGCTTTGGGAGCGGTCTGAATGGATGTTAGTATGAGAGGCGAAGGGATCACCCCTTGCCTCTCTTCCTGTCTCCGCGATTTCAAATACAAATACCTAATTAAAACCCATACTTTTCCTGTCTTAATTTGAAAGCTGTATCCCCACCTTCCATTACTGTCGTGATTGCTTTTTTAATTTCAGGTACATCAATGGAACCTACGTTTTTTATTTCACCAGTTGATTGATCACCTTCATTTCTATATCCAAAATGGACAACTAATTCTGCATCGCCATTTACGACCAAATTGGCGTTATGACTAGCAAAAATAATCTGCCTTTTCTTTTTGGCTTCCCATATGTCGGTTGCTATTTCAGCAACTATTTCATTGTCTAGATCATCTTCAGGTTGATCAATTATCAATGGTGGGCCTTCACTCGATAGAAGTACCTTTAATAAAGCACTGGCTTGTTGACCAGCTGAGGCCTGATCAAAATCAATAGCTTCGCCGCCTGGAACACAATACTTGAAAATCGGTTTTTCTTTAATTCTATAAAGTAACAGAGTAGTAAACTTTTCCTCATCAATTCTGCTAGCAAGCCTTCTGATCTCATTTTCATTTAGGCAACTACTCAAAAATGGAACTTTCGGGATTACAAAGTTAACTCCATTCTCCCCGTATGAATCCCAGATCAATTGAATTTCCGATACTATACGTTGCCAATCTTCAAAAGGTGTGGAACTATTATTGATTCGATCAAGTAATCGGCGAATTTTCTCAGTGATTATGTTTGCACCTTGGATAATTCTCGTAAACATACTAAGGTGCTCCTCAATATCGCCTCCTTGTGCTAGTTCGGCTTGAATTCGACCATTCGAGAGAGCTGTCAAACGCGAGCATTGTTCTGCAAGTAGCCCACGTTGTTCATAGTAAAGTTTGATTAAATTCTCAATATTACTTTTTAAATCTTCCTCAGGATTTCCTAATTCAATTAGCTGATTCATATAATTTGAAATTAAATTTTCTTTTTCCCGGATTTGATCTTCCTTTTCATTAAGATTCATCAATTGTTGTTGGTACTGAGTGTTTTGTTCAATGGCTTCTTGAAACTTTTGGTTATGAAACGCATATATTTGTTCCCACTCCGTCATTAATACACGCCAATCAGGTGTATGGTCTGTACTGCCCCATAATTTTGTTGCAAATGAGTTCAGAGTGTCGGAAAAGAGACTAACCGACTGAGAGATACGATCTTGGATACTTTTAATAATTGATCCGTTTGGCAAGTTTTCTATTTTAATAGGCTCGATCAATGATCTGATTGAATCTCTTAATGTATCCACATCCTGTTTGACTTTTTCCAGTCTTTCTTGAATGCGTTTAATATAAGATGCTTCTTGTTCAAATAACGGATGCTGATCAATTGTGAATTTGCTCTCTTCAGGCAATCCTCTTAATTGTTCTCTAATCGATTTTGCTTGCTCTTTTAAAGAAGCTAGAGCCGCCCTTTCTCTTGATTCATTCGAAGATATGCGTTTTTTGTCCCTTAATCTTATTACATCTTTTCTAATCACAGTTGATAATGCATCCATCTGATCGGACAATTCCTTAAGCTTGGATATGATAGGAGTTTCAATAAAACGACGTAATTCTTTGATATCTATTCCAACGGTACTAAGTTCTTTCTGGCTGTAGGATTGAATTCCAATTAACGATCTAATTTCCTCCATTGTAGCTTGGCGTGGTGAATGAGTGCCTATTGTTAGTTCAATTGTGTTTGTTGATGAATCTCTTTTTACCGAATGTCTAACACCGTTAACTACCCAATCGACTGTTACACTTGCTCCAATACTTTCAAGCATGGATGCGATTAAATCGGATCGTTTTTTCTCAATCGACCGAACTTCACCATCAACCGTTTTATCAATCGAAGGGTCACATAGCCCCCATTTTAAAAATTCTAAAAAACTGGATTTACCAGTCCCTCGACCACCTATTAGAGCTGTAAACTGAGGATTCAATTTCAAATCGATTGGACCCAAAAACTTGCTGTCCGAAACTGACACTCGCTCAATGTACACTTTGGGAATAGTTGGTTGTCGATGTGATATCCTGTTAGTTTTAGATAAGCATGCTTGTCGTAATGCTTCTGCAGAAGGTTTTGCCCATTTTACCCATGTGGAAAATTCACCTAGAGTACTTAAATCATCATGCCTGCAATCTGATGTTTGGAATACTCCATAAGGTTTCGAAGACCAAGAAGGATCCCTGCCCTCAAGAATATTCTTAGTGCCCTCTCTCAAGTCTTCATAGGAAATTCCTTCGATATATCCGCCAACACACGGAAGATTTCTGAAGATTGTGTGGTAGCCATCTCTCATGAATGTTTTGTGTCCGTTTGATTTAACATTAGGCAATATAATAAATTTGTTAACAAGTTCAGGAGTTTCACTTAAACGATTATAAATATCCATCACTGACAAATCGAGTTGTTCAATTTTACAGGTTTTTGCTTCAGTTTCTGGGGAAGGGGTTATTCCAAGCTTGATTGGAACTTGATGATAAATAGCTTCATCAATATCAGGATCAAATATGATTAAAACTTGTGCTGGAGGATTAGCAATAGTTACCTCGATACCAGGAAAGACCACAATTCTATCTGTTTCTTCAATTGGCTCTCCATTCTCCGTCACTTCAGACAAAGCCGCTTGTTTTATATATTTATAAAACACAGTATCATGATGGTCTGTTATTGCAACAGCATGTAAACCTTTTTCCCTGCAAGTTTTTATGAATCGTTTTGCATACTCAGCTCTTTCATGTTCTGTAATATACATACTACCATTCCACTGTCTATCTCTAGGCGTATGGACTTGAAAATCACAACGGTAGAAGTGAGCACCTTTATCCATTGTGTTACCTCCATAAACCTACAATTGTTCGTAAATCAAATGTCTATCGATCTGCCTTACCAATCTAAATAATAAGCATTTGTGATGCACCCCAAAGTCGATTTACCTCTACAATTAGGGATCGATATCTTCTTGTATCGAATTATGTAGAATATTTTTTCCATTCACCATAAATCTCCTGCTAAACCGTACCGTAATTTATTTCAACAGTGAGTCTCATATTCATTGCGGTTCCAGCATGCACACCATCAGAAATTTTTCGTATTCGTACTCAGAAGCGGCAAAATTCCATTAACTACACGGGTTTTCTAACCACAATGCACACCGGAAACGCAAAAAAGACACCTACTACGGTGTCTTTTCTGATGGGTATGGTGGAGGCGAGGGGAGTCGAACCCCTGTCCGAAGGCAACGCCACACAGGTTTCTACGGGTGTAGTCACGGTTTTGTCGTCGCCCGGGCGAGCGCCCCGTAACCGGCTATCGCCAAGGC
>Ga0181858_1000666_pt1 | contig 16635 bp, 14 predicted proteins | sample NewIslPassag4_SG_FD_130749 | JGI IMG/M metagenome (GOLD analysis project Ga0181858, IMG submission 130749) | Feedstock adapted compost microbial communities from Newby Island compost facility, Milpitas, CA, USA - Passage 4_SG | ecosystem: Engineered > Solid waste > Feedstock > Composting ...
GCCATGTTGTTTGGCCAGCGCCACCGTTTTCGCCATCACATCCGGATCGCCGCCATGAAATCCGCACGCCACATTGGCGGACGTAATCAGGGGCATGACTTCTTCATCCGCCCCCAAACGATAGACGCCGAAACTTTCCCCCATGTCACAGTTCAAATCGATCCACAGCCCGTCCCGCTCCCCGCGCGTCGTCATGTCGCCGACTCCTTTCGCCTTATTTCTGTTCGAAGGGAATGGCCGGTTCCCCGGTGAAAAAAAACGTGCCCGTGGCATGGGCGAAGCGACGGCCTTCCTCGTTTTCCACATACGCTTCGGCCACGGCGGTCTGTTTTCCCACATGGATGGGCCGGGCGCAAGCCCGCAAGCGTTTTCCTTTGCCGGGCGCGATGTAATGCACGTTCATCTGCACCGTCACCACCTGCTTGCCGGTCGTCTCGGCGATGCTCCAGCCCATGACCGAATCGAGGACAAACGCCGTCACGCCCCCGTGAATGATCCCGAGCGGGTTCATCATTAATGGAAAAATGGGCGCCTCCATCACCATCCAGTCGCCGTCGTGACTCCGCTCGAGGGGAATCAATTCGATCAACTTCATCATGTCGCCGCTGGTCATGGCGCCGACGGCCTTGGCAATCTTATCCGGATTCATGGTACTCCCTCCACTCGGTCGTTCTTTATCTTGTTGCACAAAACGGTCGGCCTGCTCTCGGCAAATGCATCTTACCGCAATTTTACGACATTGAAAAGGGCCGCCGCCCGGCTAATCCAACCGTTTCTTGAATTTGAGCACCGACAGGACGCACAGCAACAGCGTAATCAACGCCAACATCAACGTGTCGTCCCACAAATGGTTGATGCCGACGCCTTTTAAAAAGATGCCCCGCAAAATTTCCAAAAAATACGTCAGCGGAATGGCGCCGCTCAACCACCGGATGGGCAACGGCATCGTCTCCCGGGGAAAAATGAAACCGGACAGCAGCACACTGGGCAGGATGAAGGCGAAGGCCATCTGCATGGCCTGCAACTGGGTTTTGGCCACGGACGAAATGAGCATCCCGAGGGACAAGGTGGTCACCAAAAACAGCAAACTCAGCGCCAGCAACAGAAAGACGCTTCCTTTCACCGCCACGCCAAACCAGACAATACCCGTCAGCATCACCAAACCGAGCGACAAAATTCCGATCCCCACATACGGCACCAGCTTGCCGAGAATCAATTCCACCGGCCGCACCGGTGTGACGATGAGCTGCTCCATCGTTCCCCGTTCTTTCTCCCGCACCAGGGCGAAAGCGGTCAAAATGGCCGTCACGTTTTGCATGATGAGACCGATGAGGGCGGGAATGTTGAAGACAAGACTCTTCATTTCCGGGTTATACAACACCCGCGGTTCCAAAACCACCGGGTGCTCCAACGGACCGATGCCGGTTTTTTCCATCTCTGCGGCCTGGATGTCGGCCGACTTGTGTTGGATGATCAATTGGGCGTTGGCCAAAGACGTCCGGGCGGTGTTCGGATCCGTCCCGTCGATGATCAACTGTACGTGGGCCGTCCGGCCCGTATCCAAATGATCGCTGTAATCGGGCGGAATGACCAGCGCCACTTTGATCTCCCCGCGATCCATCATGTCTTGCAGTTCGTCCAAACTGCCCGCCTGATACACGTGATCATAATATTCGGTGACGACAAACTGCCGGATGAGTTGGCGGCTATGGGCACTGCGGTCTTGATCCCAGACTCCCATAGGCAAATGGTCCACATCGGTGTTGACCGCATAGCCGAACAGCAACGTCAAAAAAATGGGCATGAGCAAGCCGATGGCCAGCGAAGGCGGATCGCGGCGAATTTGAATGATTTCTTTGCGGACAATGGCCCGGAAACGGGAAAAACTGAAAGCATTTCCCGGCATTCTCGGTTTCATGAAACATCCCCCTGTTCCCGGCGGACCAAATGCACAAACACATCTTCCAAATGGGGCAACTGAAATCGCTCCTTCAACGCCGCTGGCTTTCCTTCCACCAGCAGACGGCCGGAAAAAATGAACCCGATCCGGTCGCACGTCTCGGCCTCATCCATATAGTGGGTACTGACCAGCACGGTCATGCCTTGTTTCGCCAATTGGTGGATGACGTCCCAAAAAATGCGCCGGGACACCGGGTCCACACCGGCCGTCGGTTCATCGAGAATCAAAATGTCCGGTTCATGAAGCAGGGCGCAGGCCAAAGCCAGCCGTTGCTTCCAGCCGCCGGAAAGCGTTCGGGCAAGATGCTTTTCCCGTCCATGCAGTCCGGCCATGTCCAGCAGTTCCGAACGCCGTTGTTGGGCCGCTTTTCGGGACAATCCGTATATGCCGGCATAAAAATCGAGGTTTTCTGCCACCGTCAGCTCTTCGTACAGGCTGAACTTTTGCGACATATAGCCGATATGCTGCCGGATGCGTTCGGTTTCTTTCACGATGTCGTACCCGAGCACTCTTCCCTCTCCGGAAGTCGGGGTGATCAACCCGCACAACATCCGGATGGTCGTCGATTTTCCGGAACCGTTGGGCCCGAGAAAGCCGAAAATGCAGCCTTTCGGTATGGCGATGCTCACCTGGTCGACGACGGTGCGGTCGCCAAACCGTTTCGTCAAGCCCTGGCACTCAATAGCCGTCTCCAGCTCGGTCATAACCCCTCACCTGCCGGAAATCGGACGTCGGCCGGCATGCCCGGTTTCAACTTTCCCCATCCGTCCGTCAGCTGGATTTTCACACGAAAGACCATTTTCGTCCGTTCATCGGCGGTTTGCACGTTTTTCGGCGTAAACTCGGCTTCCTCGGCAATATGGGCCACTTTCCCCCGGAACCGAACATCCGGATAGGCGTCCACGTACACTTCCACTTCCTGTCCGACGGACACGTGATCCAACTCGGCTTCCGGCACATACACATGCACTTCCAACCGCTCCTCTTCCAGCAGGGTCATCAGGCGGTACCCCGGTTTGACCGTCTCCCCCAAGGAAACGTGCCGCCGCGTGACCACCCCGTCCACCGGTGCCGTGATGCGGGTTTTGGAAAGCTGAATCGCGCTTTGCTTCCGTCTGGCCTCGGCCATTTCTTTTTGGGCCATGAACCGTTTCAAGTCATGGGCCGTGACCCCCTCCTCCAACAGTTCCAGATTTGCCTGTGCCGCCCGCATTTTGGCCCGGGCCGCCTGAATCTGGGTGGCGACGGCTTCCCGATCTTTGACGGCCATGGCCTTTTCCGCCTCCAGTGCCGCCAACTGGGATTCCAACCGCGCCACCGCCGCCTCCGCCTGCCGGACCGCCTCCGCCTGCGCATCCACCTGCTGCTGCGGCGCCAACCCGGCGTCCAAGAGCCGCTCCAAGTCCTCCAGCGACTTCCGTTCAAAATCCAAGGCGGCACGGGCGGCGGACAACTGGCTTTGCGCTTGGGCCAAGTTGGCGTCCCGTTGCCGGACGGCCTCGTCCATTTTCGCCGCCTGCGCTTGCAAATAATGAATCTGTGCCTCGGCTTCCTCCATTTGCGCCCAAGCCTTGGCCAATTCCTGATCCCGCGCACCGGCCAACGCTCCGTCGACGGCCGCTTGCGCCGCTTCCACCGCGGCTTGCGCTTCCTCCACTAGTGCCTGGTAAAGCGCGGGATCGATGACCGCCAGCAGATCTCCTTTGCGGACTGTTTGCCCTTCGTTCACGGGCAATTGGACGATGGGCCCGCCCACTTCCGTGACGATCGCGACCTCCACCCCTTCGATCATCCCGGAATATCGTTCCTGTTCCGCCGAACCGCAACCGGCCAGAACAATGACTGCCATACAGGCAAACATGCATTGTGCGCGCTTCCACATGTTTCCTCCCCCCAAAAATGAGTGAGTCCTTACTCATTTAAACGCCAAAAATATTGGCGACGGCTTCCCCTTCACTGTTCCGTCTCTCCTGCACGGTCTTCCCGCAATACGCCGTGCAAGAAAATGTCGACAATCCCCGCTACCTCCGTCTCGTCGTCCCCCAAGGCAAACAACTCGGGAAACAATTGGGAAAAGATGATGTAGCCCATGAGCAAACTCATGAAACTGCGGGTGATGCGTCGCGCTTCCAGATCCCGAAACACGCCTTCGGCAATCTTTTTTTCCACAAAACCATCGGCGGTGCCGACGATGCGGGGAACGATCTCGTCCCTCAAGGGCTGCAACAATTCCGGATGATGGGCCGATTCAATCATCACCGTCTTGACCAACGGAAGATGTTTGCGAATCAAGCGGAGCCGGTCGAGATAAATTTCCTTCAAAACGTCTTCGATGGGCAGCTGCCGGTCATTTTCCATGATTTTCTCCAACGGCCGCAAATAGATGGGCCGGAACACTTTCGTGACCAACGGGAAAAAAAGGCCGAGCAACAAGTCCTTCTTCGTCTTGAAATACCGGAAAATCGTTCCTTCGGCGATGTTCGCTTTTTTCGCGATGTCGCTGGTGCGGCTGGCTTCAAACCCTTTTTCCGCAAATACCGCGATGGCCGCTTCGAGAATTTGCCACTGCCGGTCCGTCAGTTCATCATCGGCCAACTCGGGATCTTCCAACAACTTTTCGAGGTATTTTTTGCGTTCTTCTTCATTCCGCCCATCCACACGACACACCCCCCAACGTTTTTGCACGCACGGGAAAAATGATCGGAACACCCATCAATGAGTGAGCGCTCACTATCATCTTCCCGGAAATCATTGTTTTTGTCAAGTCACCCCGCATAACGCCGCAACACGGCATCGACCGCCGGACCGTACGCCTCGCCGAACAAGTTCAAGTGCACCAGAATGTAATACAGCTGATACAGGGGCCGCCGTTCCTCGTACCCGGGGTCCAGCGGATACGCTTCTTCATACCCTTCGTAAAACGGGCGCGAAAAGCCGCCGAAATACTCGGAAAAGGCCACATCCACCTCCCGGTGCCCCGCGTAAACCGCCGGATCAAGAAAGCAGTTCCGGCCATCGGCCGCCGGCAACACGTTGCCGTACCAAAGATCGCCGTGGAGCAGCGAAATCGGCGGCTGCGCGGGCAGCCACCGATCAAGCCGGGCCAACAACTTGGCCATCCCTTTGGCCCGCGGCGACCCCGGTGCGATGCAGCCCGTCCGCAAAGCGATTTCGTACTGCGCCCCCAACCGCCGTTCCCGGAAGAATGCGCACCAGTCGGCAACCGGACGGTTGGACTGGGGCAGCAACCCGATAAAGTTGTCCACCGGCAGCCCATAAGCTTTCGCGGTCACGCGATGAACCGCCGCCAGCTGTCTCCCCAAGTCCCGCATCCGCGCCGGAGTCCATGTTCCTGGCGGCAGCCATTCCAGCAGCAGAAAAGCGACGGGGGAACCGTCATCAACCGCCTCCGGCCCCTCTGCCTCGTCCCGGTCCGCCACTGCCGCCCTGTCCGGTACATCGGCCACCGCCACCACTTCGGGAACGTCCGCCCCCGCCTGCCGCAACCGGCGCAATCCGTCCGCCTCGCAGGAGAAAAACCCAGCAGGGGCAGCCTCTTTGCATTTGAGAAAAAACGTGCCGGCCGTCGTTTCCAGCCGCCATGCCTGATTGATGCTTCCCCCTCCGACGGGAACGGCCCGCACCAACCGGATAGCCGTGCCGGCGTGACGGCGCAACGCGTGGTGTACCTGTTCCATCAACGACGGCGACAACCCGTCCATGACCGTCTCATCCCTCCATCCCGCTCATCGTCGGGCCCGCTTTGTCTGGGCGTCGGGCCTGCTTCGTCTGTCCGAATGCCTGATCGGTCCAACGTGCCGCCCATTGTCGCCTCAGCGGCTCTCATGGGCGGTCTCTTCAACGGCTCCCGTTTTCATCACCGGCACCTTCTTTTTGCGGCTTTCCCTCTTCGGCAGCCGCCTGCCGGGCGCGGGTCATCTGCTGCCAGACGGTCCCGCTGGCCTCTTCCCCCCGTTCGATGCGTTCGATGGCCATCTTCACTTGCATCCGCACTTCAAATTCCGGATCGTCCTCGGCTTGCCGCAACGCCGGCAGCGCCGTCTCGTCCCCCACTTCGTACAAATAGCGGGCGGCCCGCCAACGGACCAGCTTGTTGGGATCGGACAGCGCTTCGCACATGGCGGCCATGGCTTTCGGGCTCCCCAAGTCGGAAAGCGCGTCCCCGGCCGTCCGGCGGATGGCCACCAACGGATCGCGCAAGGAGTCGAGCAAATACGGCAACGCCGCTTCCGTCCCCAACGTGCCCAAATACGCCACCGCCAGGCGGCGTATGGACGGGTGAGGGTCTTTCAGGGCCGCCACCAAGACGGGCAGCTTGTCTTCGCCCAGTTCCATGCGCTGTAACGCCGCGTACCGTTTTTTCCAGTCGGGATCCGACAGCGCCGCCATCGCCTCCGGCCCGCTGACTGCGGCATCGCGCTGCGCTTCTTGGGCTGTCTCCGTCTTCCCGGCCTGCGCCGCCAGTTGTCGTACCCGTTCCTCGTCATAGGCGGCCAGCAGTTCCTGCACCACTTGTTCGCCCACTTCTTCAAAACTGCCGTAACGCACCCCTTGCTCTTCCCAACGGCGTTGCACGATGGCGTTCCCCGGCACCGCCCGCTGCGCCTCCATGGCCGCGGTCAAGTACCGCTCCGGCATGGCCACCCGCCGTTCTTCCGTCCCCGCAATGAGCTTCACTTGCGTCGGAATGCCCTGCAACATTTGCACCAACACCTGAATCTCGCGCCACCGTTCCTCCGGCTGGACCGTTCCGGACGACGCGCCATCGCCGGACTTCCCGCCCACGGCGCCCGCGGCCGGAACATCCGCCGCCTCGCCGAACACCTCGCCGAGCCGCGACAAAATGGCTTCCCAGTCCGCCTTCGCCTTGCGCTCGACGGACAGGAAATCGGCGGTCCGAAACAAACTCTTCACCCCGGGGATGGCCAGGATTTGCCGGTACGGTTCCGGCGCTTCCTCCATCCGCTCCGGCGTGAACGTCCACCGCTCCCCCGGCGGCAACGTCTCGTTCACATTCAACTTCATCACGTTCGGACTGGGAGTCGGTTCGATAAACATAATTTTCACGTCCCATCCCTCCGGTTCATTCGACGTAGATCATTTTCCGCGTCATCCCACCGTCGACCACCAAGTGGGCACCGGTGACAAAATCGTTTTCCGGATCGGTCAAATAAAAACACGCCCGGACAATGTCCATCGGCCGGCCGACCCGTTGGGCCGGGTGCTGCCGATGATCCGCCTCCCTCAACCGTTCGTAATCGCCGGTCTCAATCCACCCCGGACTGATGCAATTGACCCGAATGCGGTACGGACCGAGGGACACCGCCAACGCGTGGGTCAGCGCGACAATGCCGCCTTTGGAAGCGGCATAGGCTTCCGAATCGGGCTCGGACATCAAAGCCCGCTTCGATGCGATGTTCACGATGGCGCCGCCTTGTTGTCTCTGGCGCATATGACGGGCCGCTTCCCGGGCGCAAAGAAAGGCTCCCCGCAAATTCGTCTGAATGACATCATCCCATTCCTCCACCGTCAGATCAAAAACCGGGCGAAAACGGGAAACACCCGCGTTGTTGATCAAAATGTCAATTTGTCCGAAGACCTTCACGGTCTCTTCCATCAGGCGGCAAACTTCGTCCGCACGCCGCACATCGGTTTGCACAAAAAGCGCCTCCCGGCCTTCCTCCCGCAACCGCCGGGCCACGGCTTCCCCTTTTTCTTCATTCAATTCGGCCACGACCACCCGGGCGCCGGCGGCCGCATACTGAACGGCGATTTCCCGTCCGATGCCTTGTCCCGCTCCCGTGACAACGACCGTCCGTCCCGCAAATCCCGCAAAAGACATCCCAACCCCTCCTGAAAAACCATTGGCCTCTTGTGGCGGCGTACTTCTTCGCGTATGATCCGGTTTGGTTTTATTTCAACGTTTTTCCCGTTTCGCGTCAACGTTCCGAAATCGCCTCACGCTTGTCCGACTTAAAGCAAATCAACCGGTGGTGCAACATGGAACAAAACGGACAATACAATCAACGGCTGTCCCGGCGGGAAACCCGCAAAAAGGCCCGGCGCCGCAAGCTCAAAATCGTCCTGGGAGTTATTGTGCTCATCTTCGTTTCGTCGCTGTCGGCCTTAGGCTACATGGCCGCCATCCAACATTGGCTGTCGGGCGGCCCGCCCGCCGACGGGGATCGGGTACCGGCGGAAACGCCGAACCCTCCCCATTCCGCCCCCCACTCCGCGCCGTCGGCACCTCCGGACGCCGTCCCGCCGGACACGGATACTGCACCGGAACGCCTGCGGCTCATGTTCGTCGGCGATACGATGATGGACGGCAACGTCGCCAAAGTCATGCTGGAAAAAGGCGATACGTATCCGTTGTCGGAATTCATGCCGATTCTACAACAGGCCGATCTTGTCGTGGCTAATTTGGAAACGGCCGTCGGCACCAGCCGCCGACTGGCGGAGAAAACGTACGCCTTCCAGACCGATCCGGCCCGTTTCGCCCTGTTCGTCCCCTTGCAGGGACGTCTTCTCTTCAGCCTTGCCAACAACCACAGCATGGACGCCCCGTTGGAAGAAACCATCGCTCACCTGGAACGAATGGGCTATCCGTACGTCGGCGTCGGACGAAATCGGGACGAAGCGTTCCGTCCGTACGTGTCGGACATCAACGGCGTCAAAATCGCTATTTTGGGCGCATCCCGGGTCATCCCCACCGCCGACTGGGCGGCCGGCGACCATCGCCCCGGCATGGCCAGCGCCTACACCGACGAACCGTTGCTCGGCGCCGTCCGCCATTGGAGCCGGCAAGTCGATCACGTCATCGTCTTTGTTCACTGGGGAAAGGAACGGGCCGCCGTTCCCGACGCAATCCAACGCCAACTGGCGGAAAAACTGTTGGACGCCGGCGCCCGTATCATCGTCGGCGCCCACCCCCACGTATTGCAGGAGTTCCACTGGACGCCGGAAGGTCAGCTGATCGCCTATTCTTTGGGCAACTTTGTGTTTACGACCAGTACGGATCCAGCGGCCAACGACACGGCGGTTCTCGACATCACCTTGACGAAGGAAGACATCGCCCAAGTCCGGGTCTGGCCCGGCAACATCCAGTTCGGCCTCATCCGCTACTTGCCGGCCAACGATCCGGAAAGGCCGCGTTTGTTGCAACGGTTGAACGAATTGTCGCCTACGATCTGCATTGACGCCGATGGTCATATCCACCCTTTGCACTGAGGGGTGAAACATCATTTCCATCTTCCTTGCATCTTCCAAATCCCTTAAAATAATTAATAAAATCGCCGTAAATATTCATACTCGTAGCGAACAATGCGGAGGATTACCGATGATTCGTTCAATTTTAATCATCGATCCCGATGAAGCCATCTGCCCTGCGCTGGCGGAACATCTGCAGACGGAAGGCTTTCACGTCCGGTGCGCCCAAGACCATCGGCAAGCGCTGCACATCGTCAACGAACAAGACATCGCCTTGATCCTGCTGGATGACATTCTTCGCAAACAGGGCGAAATGGACTTGTGCCTAAAACTGAAAGAATTGACCATGGCGCCCATCATGTTGGTCATCAAACCAATCAACCCGCAAATCGTAGCGGCACGGATCAAGGCTCATTTACAGCGCCAACAGCCGCATCCTTACGGCCTGACCATCGATGCGGCGGGCCGGAAAGTGTACGTCGACGGCGTATTGATCCCGTTGTCGAAAATCGAATTCGACCTTCTTTATCTCCTGGCGCGGGAACCAACCCGAATCTTTTCTGCGGATGAACTGTTCCAACGCGTCTGGAACAGCAACAGTTTGGGAAAGACCCACACCGTCACGGTTCACATCAGCAACTTGCGGAAAAAAATCGAAACCAACCCGGAAAGTCCCAAATACATCCTGACCATTTGGGGCCGGGGTTATAAATTTAACAAAGTCGGGAGCCATTGCTTTCTTAACCACCCCATGATAGATTTTGATTAGTCCAACTATACTTAAGACAGGGGTCGCTTCGTTGAAAGGAAATCGTTGGTCAAGCAACGGGCACGTCCGTCTTCGCGCCCTAACGGTCCATTATGGCTGGCTGTTGGCCATCTGTGCCCTATTGACGGCTTGCAACATACTGCCTGGCGGACAGGCGCCTCTGGCCCAGGAAGGCGTAATCGATCTCAGCGCGTGGAACTTGGAGGAAAACGGTTCCATTTTTCTCAATGGCCAATGGGAATTCTATTGGAACCAGTTGCTGGAACCGGCCGACTTTCAACGGCGTGACAATCCCCCCCAACGGACGGGATACCTCAACATACCCCATTCGTGGACCGGGACGACCTTAAGTGGCCAAACGTTTTCGGGAGACGGATACGCGACATTTCGCCTCCGCATTGTCACGAATCAAGTCGGCGAATTGTTGGCCATAAAAATGCCATATATTTACTCGGCATACAAACTCTGGGTGAACGGCGAGTTGCTGGCCACGGCAGGTAAAGTGGCGACGCAAGCCGCGGAAGGGGTGCCGCAATTTGTCATTCAGACGATAACGTTTACGCCCCAAAACCGCGACATTGAACTCGTCCTGCAAGTGTCCAACTATCATCACGCGCAAGGCGGCATCGGCCAATCCCTCCTCTTGGGCGACGCCGCTCAAATCATCTCGTACTCGGAAAACAAACTCGCCTTTGAAATGTTCGTCATCGGCAGCCTGCTCTTGATGGGAATTTATCACCTGAGCCTCTTTTCCATGCGGCCAAAGGATAAACTGCCGTTTTATTTCGGCTTTTTTTGTCTCATCATGGGCATCCGCGCCCTGTTTGTCGGCGAAATCTTCATAACGAAATGGTACCCGAATTTCAACTACGAACTCATGACAACCGTCAAATACATCGCGGTCTACCTTGCGGTCCCGGTTTTTTCCTATTATTTGTATCACTTGTTTCCGCAGGAGATGTCCCATCGCGTGTGCCGCGTCACCGCCGCTGTAGGCGCTCTGTTTACGGTACTGGCCATTCTCACGCCGGCCCGGATTTACACCGCGACATTGACCATTTATGAAGTATTTACCTTCATCATCATCGGCCACGCGCTCTATGCCTTGATCAAGGCCTGCCGGCGCCGACGGGAAGAGGCGTGGATCATCATCGCCGCCAACGCCTTCTTTTTCGCCACGGTGATCAACGATTTCCTCTACTATAGCAACAGCATTCGCACCGGCGAATACTCAGCCTTCGGCCTGTTTGTCTATACGTTTGCCCAGGCTTTTCTGCTGTCCCGAAGATTTGCCCATGCGTTTACAACAGTCGAAACCATGTCGCAAGAACTGAGCCTCGTCAATGCGGAATTGAACCGGCTTAACACCAACCTGGAAAACATTGTGAAGGAACGAACGCAACAACTGGCGGAAAGCAATATACGGTTGCAACAGGCTTACAACGAGCTGCGCGACATGGAAGAATCGCGCCTGAAAATGCTGGCCAACCTATCCCACGACTTGCGCACGCCAATCACGCTCATTCAAGGGTACAGCGAAGCTTTGCTGGAGCAGATCGTCACAGGTGAAAAACGGGATCGATTTTTGCGCCAAATCCAGATCAAAGCACAACAAATGGAACGCATCATCCACGATTTGTACTTTTTGTGCCAGTTGGAAGCCCGGGAATTGCCGTTTGACAAAACGCGGATTCGCCTTCATGCGCTGCTCGAACGCATCCGCAACCTGTTCGAATCCGACGCCCGGCACGCCGGCATCCGGCTGGACGTCCACCTGCCGGACGAGACCAAAGACATCGAGGTTCAGGTCGATTTAAGAAGAATGGAGCAAGTGTTTTCCAATCTTATATACAACGCCATCCGGCATACGCCGGCCGATGGGAAAATCGAAATCACATGCTCCCTTTTTGCGACCGAGCCACCGGACAAAAAACCGGCGCACACCACGCCGACGCGGCCCGAAAAAGTGCTCATCGCCGTCAGCGACACCGGTGCGGGAATACCGGAAGAACATTTGCCGTTTATTTTCGAGCGGTTTTATAAAGTTCCGCAAAAAAAATCCAATGGCAGCGGCTTAGGGCTGGCCATCTGCAAAGAAATCGTCGAAACCCACGGCGGGCAGATATGGGCCGAACGCCGTCCGGGCGAGGGAAGCACATTTTATTTGACGTTGCCCATCGCTTCTTCAGCAAAGTAAAAAATAATTTAATCCGGATTAAGAATTTTTCATCCACAAATCGTAACCGGTTCAAGTATGATAAAATTGTATCTCACACTTAATTCCGAGTAAGTAGGGGATGCGTGATGAAATGGGATTTGTTAAATTTAATTGACAATCAACAATTGGTCAACATGATCATCCTTGAGCGAAAAAAAGGAAGAAGAACGGTGTTTGGCCGCCTCTTGCAAGTGGATCCCCATCAGCACACCGTTCTCTTTTACGACGACGACCAAAAAAAGTTGCTCAACTTACACTTCAATGAAATCGACGACATCAAAACCGCTAGTTCTGCTCCAATTCATCGTTAAACTTGTATCCCTTTCCACGAATCGTCAAGATGTATTCGGGATTGGCCGGGTCCCGTTCGATTTTTTTCCGCAGATTGCTGATATGCACCAGGACGGTACGGGTATCGCCCAGACTGTCTCTGTCCCAGACAAGTTGAAAAAGTTCTTCCGGAGAAAAGATGCGTTGCGGCTCCTTGGCCAGCCGATACAACAACTCAAATTCTTTCGTGGAAAGGGGAATTAATTTCCCGTTCACATACACTTTACGCTGAAAAGGATCAATTTTCATGCCGGGGAAACGCAATTCCCCGTAGCTTACCTTTTCCATATCGCCGTAAAACCGTTGCCGGCGCAAATGGGCCTTCACCCGGGCCACCACTTCCCGCGGACTGAAAGGTTTGCCGATGTAATCGTCACCGCCAACGGATAATCCAAGGATTTTGTCCCATTCGTCGGTTTTATTGCTCAAAAATAGAATGGGCACTTGTGTCAATTTTCGCAGATCGTTGCATAGTTCCAACCCGTCCTTGCCTGGAAGCCGAACATCCAAAATAATCAAGTCGATGATATGTTCCTGAACCGCCTGGATGGCTTGCACATCATCATGGGCGAAGACGACCCGGTACCCTTCCGCTTCCAGGTACAGCTCCAGCAATTCACAAATTTCGGGCTCGTCATCCACTATTAAGATTGTTTCTGGCATGTTCCAACACCTGTCTTTCCGATATTCGTTTCAATTACTAAAAAAGCCTGCGTGTCCTGCCCCATTACCGGCACAGGACAGCAGGCTTTTTTCTTACGCGAGGCCAAAAGATTGAACATGGGGCAATCCATCGCAACTAACCGGTGTTTTTCTCACTGCTCACGGATTCAATGAGAGTGATATTTTCAATCAGCTGCGGCAAATCGCCGGTCAGTTCGATGCTCCAACGGTGTTGGTCCGACTTTGGAGGGGTGTTTAAAAAATCGGTGCATAACGCGACGACGACATTGGCCTGTTGTTTCATGTTGCGCAGCATAGGCTCCGCCGCCAACACATCCATCATGGTCGGTGCGACGACGCACAAATACCGCACCTTTTCGGTTTTGACACATTCAAGCAGCTCATCGGGCGTAAATCCATGATGCAACATAATTGTCCGGTATCCTTTCAAAGCAAACCCGGCGCTGGCGATGTCGGCCATCCATTGCCCGTCCCGCTCCCCTTCTTGCACGAAAAACAGCGGAGCGACGGCAACTTTTTCTTCCCGTTTTACCGGAGTAGAAGCAGTGCGAAAGAGCACCAACACGTCTCGACTGATTTCGCAAGCTTTTTGATAGACGTCTTGTTTTAAAACCCCCAGGTGATGCATCTGTTGAATCCATTTTACACCCTTCAACAACATTTGAAAAAACAACACTTCAGGCAACATTGTGTTGAGCAAGCTTTGAAAGAGGGAGATTACCTTTTGTTTTTCGCCAAGCAAGAGATAATTTTGCAAAAGCAAGCGCAATTCCCCAATCACGTAGTCGTTGTAGTTTTGGAATTGGTTCATCCCCGGCCATGAAAGCATCCGCCGGACCGAAACCGACAAGTCGTTGGGAATTTGGAACGCCTTTCCTTTTTCTTTGTCCAACACCATCGGCAAATAAGGAACTTGCGGGTTGATGTTGGTGACCATGACAACATTTCCGTCTGTCAATTCCAGGTTGGCGTATTGCGGAAAAATGTGCAACATCTGGATGAATTCCCGCAACACGTAAGAATCGTAAAGCCGGGATTCAAACAGCATCACCTCCAGCGCTTTCTCGCTGGTCAACGGCGTGCGGTATGGACGTTTGAGCGTCAAGGCGGAATAGACATCGATGACCATTAACATGCGGGCAAACAGGTCGATGTCTTTTTCTTTAAGCCCTTTAGGATAACCGGAACCGTCCATCCGTTCGTGATGTTGTTGAACGATGGGAATCAACGGACTATTCGGGTCATGGTCGCCCAACATTTGCACGCCATAGTCCACGTGCATTTTGATGATCGCAAATTCTTCAGGCTGCAATTTGCTTTCATTGGCCAATATTTTCCGGGGAATCTTGAACTTGCCGATGTCGTGCAACATGCACGCAGCGGCAAAAAGCTCTTCATCGCCCGTGCCGATATGCTTCGCAAACAATGCACCCAAAATAAATGTATCTAAAGAATGTTCATAGGTAGGCAAATCCCATTGCTTCAGTTGTTGAATGAGTTGCAAGTAATACCGTTCGCCGAGGAGCGTTTGCCACAGTTCGTATACGTACGACAGCTGCTTGTTATCATTGAACGCCAGACCGTAACGGCTCTCGGTCACCACTCGTTTAAGGCCTTCCATAAAAACTTGGTAAGTAATTTCATTAATATCATCGGGATCCTGCTGCTCCATCAACTGATCGAGCTGTTCGTAATCGGGCGCCGCGAAAATATCATTTGTTGCCGCAGGCGCCAATTGCTTTTTTGTTTCCTCAGATGTGCTATCATGCACCTTAATCGGCACTTCCATGACTTTAAATTTCAACATCCGCTCGATAATGTACGGTTTGATGACCGTGCCGCGGGGAACGAGCAGTGTTCTTCCAATATAAACATCTCTGGCTACGATGTCTCCTTCTGAAACATCCCGGATATTCATACTGACTATTTTTTCCGCCATTCAATGACACTCCTCCATAGGCTTCTCATTGCAACAACCGGCAAAAATAAACTTGCATTGTGAAGAAAGCATGAGATTAATATCAATTAAATAAAATATTGATAAAAAACATCGATGACACGGCACAATTAATACTTTTACAAATAATTTTCAGAAATTGTTTCCTTTTGTAGTGTTGCAATAAGTCGCGATATTATGTTATCATACTTTAGTTCAACATTTTCATTAAGTTTTCTTGATATTATTCAACTTTTCTTTTTCAAGGCGCTAATCAGACAAACAGGCTTTCCAACTCAGTTTCGGAAAACCAATTTTTCAGTGTATACGGACTGTATACCGACTTAGTTTACGAACCTCCCATTACTTAACTGAAATTACTGTGCCAAAATGCGATTATAGAATACTCGATTTTCTGCAAAAAAAAATCACCCAAACGGGTGAGGCGGAAAGAAAGCTAATTATTGGTCCTGTTGACATCAAAAAAGTCGGCAGACCAGTTTTGTCTGTCGTTAAGAAATACGCTTGCTTTTCTCCTTGTTCAACATGATAAGCTCAACAAAAAAGCCTAACGTTTCTTCACGTTAAACTAAGATGATTTTTTTAACCCATCATTAGAGACACTTGGCATTTATATGCTTACTTCTAAACTAGACCATACCCAACAATTCTCCCGCCGTCGGCAACGGCAACATCATTTGGTAAGAAGCTGCGTTTCGCGGTCCACTCAACGGCATATAACCGGTATCAAAATCATATGGCCGTTCTCTCATCGCCAGGTAAACGCGAACCGGCAACGATTCCCGGACGTCTTCACACACGTCTTTCATTTCGGCAAGAAACGCTTGGATATATGACTCAAACTCCGACTCATCCACTTCGGCAAAAGGTGCAGCGAAGTAATCCGTCAGGTCAAAGCGCATCGTATCAAGCCGAAGCTTAATGTTGGAAAAGGTCACACACCCTGCGCCGTAAGGTTTTCCCTTTCCAATCGTCTGGTGTTTCGGCCACGTCAAAGCCGCCAGCAGCAACCCCAACTCGTCGCGATGCAGCCGGTCGAACCGGATGGAAGCGCGAAAACGGGTCCCTTTCGGCAACAGGTACAATTCCGCTTTTGTTTTCTCATTCTCCCTGGCACCTTTCAGGTTCGGCTCCTGTGTCCGAAAATCCTCTTTCAACCAATATTGCTTGATACCGCGCCACTTGTAATCTTCATCATTCATCGTGATCAATTCCCCGGGCTTGTCCTGCTCAATGTACATGGCCACGGCCGACAAACGCGGCTGCCCCGGCGTGATCTCCACCGGTTCCAGCGGCTCGGGGCGATCCAACGCCACTGCGGACTTAAAGGACAGGCGGCCTGCATAGGACAGCTTCTCATCCCCGCATTCTCTGCCCGTAAATCCAAACAACGCATCCACATAATCAAATCCATGATAGGAATACTTTGGCAGACCTGCTCCAACCGAATGCTTGTAAAAGACGCGCATGAACGGGGTAAAACCAAA
>Ga0181858_1000678_pt1 | contig 16536 bp, 17 predicted proteins | sample NewIslPassag4_SG_FD_130749 | JGI IMG/M metagenome (GOLD analysis project Ga0181858, IMG submission 130749) | Feedstock adapted compost microbial communities from Newby Island compost facility, Milpitas, CA, USA - Passage 4_SG | ecosystem: Engineered > Solid waste > Feedstock > Composting ...
CGCCGCCTCTTCTGCGGTGAGGCCTGCGAGCCTGATTCCTTCCGTAAGGAACGGCAGGGCGAGCCGGCCTTCACTGTCGCGCCCGGCGGGGGTTCCCCCGGACCCGCCAGGGGGGAATTGATGCAGGGAACCCCTACCGGCTCGACAGGGAAGCCCGGCTCGACCTGCCGTTCCTTACGGAAGGAATCAGGCTCGCAGGCCTCACCGCAGAAGAGGCGGCGCAGCGACTGAACGCCGACCCGCGGCTCGCCGGACTGACGTTCAGGGTCACGCTGCTGCCGCTGGAGCCCGTCGGAGCGGAAGCGCTTCGCCCGTTCGGCTACGACGTGTTCCGGGAAGCACCTACGACGTTTGCTCTGGCCACCGACATCCCCGTGCCGCCGGACTACACGCTCGGTCCCGGCGATACAGTTGTACTTGCGCTCTTCGGCAAGCGCACCGGAAGCTATTCCCTCGTCGTCGATCGTGAGGGACGGTTGAATGTACCGGATGTCGGGCCGCTGCACGTTGCGGGCATGAGCTTTTCACAGGTGCGGTCTGAGATCGAGCGGCTCTTCAGTGAACAGATGATCGGCGTACGAGCCAGCGTGTCCATGGGTCCGCTGCGCTCGATTCGCGTGTTCGTGCTCGGAGACGTGGCGCGGCCGGGCTCATACATCGTCAGCGGTCTTTCCACGGTGACTCACGCGCTGTTTCTGAGCGGTGGTGTGTCGGATGTCGGCTCTCTGCGGCGAATCGAGCTCAAGCGGGGTGGAGCGACGGTGGGTCGCCTCGATCTGTACGATCTTCTCCTGCGCGGCGATACGTCGAACGACAGGCAGCTCCAATCCGGTGACGTGATCTTCGTGCCGCCGGTCGGGGTTACGGCGGGCATCGGCGGTCGTGTCCGTCGACCGGCGATATACGAGGTGGGTCCCGACGCGACGGTCGGAGATCTCCTGCAGCTTGCCGGTGGGCTCGCGCCCGATGCGGATGGGCGCATGGCAAAGCTCGAAAGAATCGACACTTCCGGGGTTCGCGTCGTGCTCGACGTCGATCTGACGAGTGCCGCCGGACTTGCGCTCAGGTTGTCGCCCGGAGACGTGATCTCGGTTCCGGGGGTGCTGGTGGACTTCCAGCGCACTGTCTCGCTCGAGGGACACGTTCTTCGCCCTGGCCGCTACGCGTGGCGGCAAGGCATGCGGCTCACCGACCTGCTCGGGAGTCTCGCGGCGCTGAAGATCAACGCGGACCAGCGCTACATCCTGATTCGCCGCGAGCACCTGCCCAGCCGCCGCATCGAAGTGATTTCCGCGGACGCGGTGGAGGCCTTCGCGGCACGTGGCTCGGAGGCGGATATCCCGCTGCAGGACCGTGATCGCGTCATCGTCTTCGCCTTGCAGAGTGATCGAGGTTCGGTGCTCGGTGAAGTGCTCGAGGAGCTGCGCCTCCAGGCGCGCGACAACGGCGCCGCGCCGATCGTTTCGGTGACGGGCCGCGTGAAGGCACCGGGCCAGTATCCGCTCGAAGCCGGAATGACCGTGCGCGATCTCGTGCGCGCCGGCGGAGGGCTGGACGAAGCCGCCTATGCGCTTACGGCCGAGCTCACGCGCTTCGAAGTCGTGGACGGCGAATCGCGACGGACGGAAGTCATCGATCTTGCGCTGGCGGACATTCTGGCCGGAACGCCGGGGGTCGATGTTCCCCTTCGTCCCTATGACACTCTGGTCATCCGGGAAACGCCGGAATGGAGCGAGCAGGGAAGCGTGACACTGCACGGCGAAGTGCGGTTTCCGGGTACGTATCCCATCCGCAGGGGCGAGAAACTGAGCTCGGTGATCGAGCGCGCCGGTGGTATGACGGATCACGCGTTTCCGCAGGGAGCCGTCTTCACGCGCGTCGAGATCCAGAACCAGGAGCGCCGGCAGATCGAATCGCTGGCCGCAAGGATGCAGAACGATCTCGCGCTGCTCGCGCTCCAGAGTTCCCAGGGCGGCGCAGCGTCGAAGCAGGACGCCTCCGAGGCACTGAGCATCGGACAGTCGCTGCTCGCACAGCTTCGTGCCACGAAGCCCGTCGGTCGTCTGGTCATCGATGTGAAGAAGGCTCTCGCGGATCCACGTTCGGACGAGAATATCGAGCTGCGCGACGGCGACTCGCTGCACATTCCACCCCTTCGTCAATACGTGACCGTCATCGGCGAGGCGCAGAATCCGACCTCGCACGTCTGGCGTCGCGGACTCACCCGCGACGACTATCTGAATCTGAGTGGCGGTCTCACGGAGAACGCCGACAAGAAGCGGATCTACGTCGTGCGTGCGGACGGCAGCGTGGCGGTTCATCAGGGCGGCGGTCGCTGGTTCCGCCGCAGCGGCGATACCGAGATCCAGCCCGGAGACACCATCGTCGTGCCGCTCGATACGGACAGGATACGTCCGCTGCCGCTGTGGACCGCGGCGACGACGATCATCTACAACATTGCGGTCGCAGTCGCCGCGATAGGCAGTCTGTAGGTTCGGTCATGATCACGGAACATGTGGCACGACCTCCGGCCGAAGATGCGCGGCAGAACCGCTCCGAGCCGTCGGGATATCTCGTCGTCGTTCCCTCCGGTTCGGATTACGCGAGCGACCTGGTGACTGGTCTGGTGGCGACGCTGAGACGGAGCTGGACGTGGCTGGTCGCGGGACTGGTGGCAGGACTAGCAGCCGGCGTGACGATCTCGCTGACCATGACGCCGGTGTACCGTGCGGAGGTTACCGCAATGGTGGCTTCCCACGGATCCGAAAGTGGAGTGCTCGGTCGGCTGCCGACTCAGCTCGCAGGTCTCGCGTCGCTGGCTGGTATCTCGAATCCGACGTCGAACCTCCAGCAGGAAGCTCTGGCCGTTCTCCAGTCCTTTCAGTTCACGGCGCAGTTCATCGAGCGACACGGCCTCATGCAGCACCTGTTCGAAGGAGAATCCGCATCGCGGGATGGAGATACCGAAGAAGATGATCGGCCGACGCTGCAGGATGCTTTCAAGCTCTTCGACGAGGACATCCGCAGGGTTTACGTCGACGAAGATGCGAACCTGATCCGCATCCGCATTTACTGGAAGGATCCCGGGCTCGCCGCGACGTGGGCGAACGCGCTGGTGAGCGACCTGAACGACCAGCTTCGCGAGGCGGCGATCAGCAACGCGCAGAGAAGTATCGGGTTCCTCCAGGAACAGTTGGCACAGAACGCACCGGTGGAGATCAGGGAGGGGATCTTCGATCTGATTCAGGCGCAGCTTCAGAAGATCATGCTGGCGAGTGTCGAGAAGGATTACGCGCTGCGCATCGTGGATCCGGCGATCGTGCTGGATCGTGACAAGTACGTACGTCCCGCGCCGATGCTGTACAGCGTGCTGGGCGCGTTCGGCGGGCTCGTTCTGGCAGCGGGAATCGTCCTCTGGCTCCGTCCAGCCGGCGGTGCGGCGGCAAAAACAAAACGGGAGATGACGTCTTGAGAGTGATTACGTTCGGAACATTCGATGTGTTCCACGTCGGCCACGTCCGGATCCTCGAGCGTGCGCGGGCGCTCGGCGACTGGCTGGTCGTAGGCGTGTCGTCTGACGCGCTGAACGTCGCAAAGAAGGGGCGACCGCCCGTCTACAGCCAGGACGAGAGGATCAAGATCATCTCCAGCCTCAAGTTCGTAGACGAGGTGTTCATCGAAGAATCGCTTGAGCTCAAGGCGGACTACATACGGCAGTATCGCGCACAGATCCTGGTGATGGGGGACGACTGGGCGGGAAAGTTCGACCACCTCGGCTCCATCTGCAAGGTGGTCTATCTGCCGCGCACGCCATCGATCTCGACGACCGCTCTCATCGAAAAGATCCGCCTCTGATCCGGGAAGATGCGGCGACTGCTCTTGAACGCAGCAACTCTTGCCGCGTCCAATCTCCTCTCGAGAGTCCTGCTGTTCGTCGGACTGGCGCTCGTCGCCCGACGGATCCCGGTCGAAAGCTTCGGTGTGCTTTCGGTGTCCATTGCACTCGGAACCGCGGCCTTCGTGGCTTCCGAGTGGGGTCTGGATCTGCGGGCTCTGCAGGCATACGCCCGCCGTCCGCATCGCATCTCCGGCGTGCTGGGGGATGTCGTGGCGGTCAGGCTGTTCACGGCCGCTGTCGCGTTCGGAGCGTTCCTGCTGCTCGGGACGCTGGTCGAAGGAAGCGGCACTGCTCTTTTCGCGCTCGTGATCGGCGCTTACGTCATTTCCGCGCTCGCGAAGTCTCTGCGAATGCCGTTCATCGCCGTAGGAGAATCATCGACGGAAGCCCTGCTGGCGACTCTCGAGCGGACGGTTGGATTCGCACTGATAGTGCTCTGCCTGTCCGTCATTGACGAGAAGCCGTGGCTGTTCGGCGCGAGTCTGCTTTGTGCGGCGGTGTTGGCGGTCATGCTGTCGGTTCGTGCGGCAACCACGCGCTGGCGACCGAACCGGAGCGCGTCGCTGCGTCGCTGTCGCGTTCTGCTGGCATCGGCGACGCCAATGGGTGTGAACGCTCTTGCAGTCTGGGTCTACTACCGTGCGAGCCTGCTACTCCTCGCCGAGATCGAGGGACAGCAGGCGGCAGGGGTGCTTGGCGCAGTTTCGCTCGTCACCATGGCATTTGGTGTGGCCGGCCAGGGATTCATCCTCAGCATCGCTCCGAGAATTGCGAGCGTCGACAGGCTCCGGAACGAGGACGTGGAAGCCACTGCGACGCTGGTTCGATACGTCGGTCAGAGTGCTCTGCTGTGCGCAGCGGTTCTTTCCATCTCGGCGCCATTCCTCGTGAAGCTGTTGTTCGGTGAGGGGTACCTCGCCGGGGTGGATGTGCTGCGCATTCTGAGTCTTCACGTCTTCTTTCTTCTGACGACGCCCCTGCTGGCGACCGCCTTACGGTTCCACGGGAGCCCGGCCGACGTTGCGCGGTTCGCCGTCGCCGGCGCGCTGCTCAGCCTCGCCTCCGGCGTCGCTCTCATAAGCTGGATCGGTGCGGTGGGCGCCGCGGTGGCGACGCTGGTCGGCGAGACACTGGTGTTCGTGCTGTGCGTGCGGCGATTCGCCCGGCTGGTCGGCGTCAGGGATTTTCCGAACAGGCTCAGGCTTTCGGCGGCTGCGCCCGTGAGCGCAGCGCTATGCGTGATGGGCCTGGTGTCCGCCACATGGCAGCTCGTCTGCGCCGGCATACTGGCAGGACTGATCCTCTCGAGCTGGCGGGTCGGCGACGTGAGGCGGGCGCTGGCCTACCTGAGCATGAATCGTAGCCAATGAACATCCTGCTTGCCGTCCTCTCCGTACCATTCTGCTGGCTGCTATATGCGCTGAGCGGTCTCTTTCCGCGCGATCCGGCGAAAGTAGTTTTCGGTGCGCCGAAGGATCGTTTCGCAGACAACTCGAAGTACCTGTTCCTCGAGGCCGTTCGGGAAGGCATGCCGGTCTGCTGGATAACGGGAGATACCGGTGTGGTTCGGCAGCTCAGGTCCGCAGGGCTTCCGGTTCATCACCGCTGGTCCGTACCGGGACTCTGGTGGGCGCTGCGGGCGGGCACGTACGTCGTGACGTGCTATGCCAACGATGTCAACTTCTGGACGTCGCGTGGCTGCCGACTGGTCAATCTCTGGCATGGCGTTCCGCTCAAGAAGATCGAGCGGTCGGTGCGCGCCGGGCCGGTGTCACGACGGCATCAAGGCACATTGACCCAGCGACTCCCGTACCTCCTGCTCGCGCCGCACGTATACCGGAAGCCGGACGTTCTGCTGGTGCCTTCGCCGGAGCTCGTTGAAATATTCGCGGAAGCCTTCGCGATCGATTCGTCGCGCATGCTGATCGGCGGATATCCGCGCAACGCGGTTCTAAGCTTCGAGGATCACCCGCTGCGGCGCACGCGCGGGAATCTGACGGAGGACGAGTCGCTGCGTCTGTTCGGCATAGCGCGCGTGCCGCCCACGGAAAGGCTGATTCTGTACGCTCCGACCTGGCGCGACGATGGCAGGGACTTCGCGGAATCATGCCCGATCGACTGGCATGTGCTCGACAGGGAGCTCGCTGCCCGGCAGGCCCGACTCACTCTGCGGCTGCATCCGGCAGCGCGTATGAGTACCTGGGACAGCACGCTGACCCGTATTACGCTCGAGCGGACGATCGATGACATCTATCCCTATCTGCCGGTCTACGACTGTCTCCTGACGGACTACTCTTCGATCTATCTCGATTTTCTCTTCCTCGACAGGCAGATCGTCTTCTATCCGTATGACCTCGACCGATACCGCTCCGACGTGCGCGGTATGTACTTCGACTACGAGTCCTTTGCGCCAGGTACCATCGCGACCGACTTCCCGGGCCTCCTGAGCGCGCTTTTCGAAGCGGACAGCGCTGCGGACATCGAGCGACGGGCAGCGCTCGTTCGCCGTCTGCGGATCGACCAGCGACCGATTTCCGCGCGCGAGCTGCACATGATCACCGGGCGACCGCCGCAGGGAACGCCGGGTCGCGAGCCACGTCCTTCGCATACCCGCCGAGCGGAAGACAAGCCGTGAGTGACGCAGCTGCCTTTCGGGATGACATGTCGAGCGGGCCTGCAGCGATCATGACGCGAGCCGCCACGGTTGCGCGTTTCGACAGAGGAATGGCGACTCGGTGGACACCCCACGCGGTAATCTGGGGAGTCCTCTTCCTGTTTCCCGCGCTGAGCAGCATGGCAGGCGGTGTGGCGACCGTGCAGAAGATACTTCACGTCGTCGTTGCCGGCACCGCCGCGACACTGTACGTGCTGCTGCGGCCCGGAAATTGCGCTGGTGACGTGCTGCGTGGGGCCGTTATCTACTGCTGCGTTGTCACTGGATACTACGTGGCCTGCACGCTGCTCCTCAGCAGCGAGGTCATGATCGGCGACCTGCCGGACCTTATCCGGCCGTTCGTGTATCTGATCTATTTTTCCATCCCGCTACTGTTTCAGCTCGATGGCTCGGATGTCGGCCGGCTCTATCGTGCTTTGCGCAGGGTCGCCGTCGTGAGTGTGCTCTTCTCGGCGCTCGTCTATGTTCCGGCAGCGTGGCCGCTCGTCGATCTCTACAAGGGTCGGCCCAGCGACGATGAGGTGGTCATGCACTTCTTCCGCTGGTCTGGCACTTTCGGCTACCCGTCCGACTTTTCGTTCTTTCTGTCCTTCTTCATCTATTTCCAGATCATCGACTGGCTCCGACACCGCACGTACCGCGCGAAAGACGTGGTTGTGTTCATCCTTCTCGCGATCGGCCTTCTGATGACATTGTCGCGCGGAGGAATTCTCACGGTCGTGGGGGTCGCGGGTCTCATCGTGATCGTGCTTGGTCTTCGATGGTCGCCCCGGATCGTTCTGCTGTTCTTGGCGATCCTTGCGATGGGGATTCTGGGAGTGGTGGCTGCCTGGACGACAATCGAGAAATCGAGCAGCGAGAGAGCGAACTTCGCGTATGTCGGCGCCATGTTCGCGGGGTCGAAGATGGACCGTTCGACGGTCCACCGGGTCAAGGAGGCTCAGCTCGCCGTGGAGGAGGCGCTTCGGCGGTTTCCCGTCGGTGCGGGACCCAACCGGGAGTACTGGAAGGAACGGATACGAGTCATCGAAAGCCTGTACGGGCACTACCTGCTGAAATGGGGCATCACGGGTCTGCTGCTGTATGGCACGAGCGTCGCGCTGATCGCGCTTTTCTGCATCGCGGTCTACCGGTCCTATCCCGCAGACAGATTCATTCCCGTGTTCGCCCTGGCAGTGATGGCGACGGTGATCTCGGTCCCTCTGCTTTTCGGGTTCTCATCGGCGATGAGCGATCGATTCAAGGTGCTCGGCTTCTACCACCTGATTGCCGGCTACGTGGCGGCGCTGTGGGATCAGACAAGGGCCATTCGAGCGGTCGGCCTCTTCCGTCCGGGTGGTGTCACCTCAACGCACACTTGAGGAAACCGTCCGTGTGGTGGATGAGGGGCGTGTAGTAGGGTTGCGCGTATGGGCGCTGCAGCTCATGGAGAATGCATGCAGGAAAGTTCGTGACGACCTGATCGACGCTCAGATCGCGGGCGCGCTCGAGCGTGACCGGATGATCCACGGTCCAAACCGCAATCTGCTTGCCGTTCTCTCTGGCGTACGCCACGCAGTTGGGCGTTAGGTCGCTGGTACGGATATCGACGTAGACCAGGTCGTGACCGCGCCAAATTGCGTACTGGACTCCACGAAGGCAGGAGGTGAACGAGCCGGGGCCGACGATCACCGCGGTCCGAATCGTCGGATCCAGGGACTTTATGAGATCGATGACTGACGTGCCGAAGGACTGCGCGATCACGCGAGAGCCGACTCCCGCACCCTGCACCTCGGCAACGAAGGCGCGCGCCGCATCGACGTCCCGCTGGCCGCTCGCCGGCGACAGCTTGATCTCGATGCTGAGTTCTGGGGCGTCGTCTCCCAGGGCGGCGTTCCAGGCCAACACGTCGATCAGCAGCGGTACCGACACACCGGTTCCGCGAAGTGGAGCCTGCTGGCTTCCGGGAGTGGTGTATGCGGTTCCGGGGCTCCACCAGTAAGCTGCATCGCACGCTTCGATCTCCTCCGCGCGCGATTCTGAGACACGAAGAGTACAGTCCGTCGTCCTCGCGAGATCGTCATCGTGGACGACGACCAGCTTATTGTCGCGAGTGAGAAACGCGTCGAGCTCGATGATATCCGCGCCGAGCCGGGCCGCATTCTCGAAGGCGATCATCGTATTTTCGGGAGCGTATGCCGCGCCGCCCCGATGCGCGATGACTGCGGGATCGCTTCGCGGCAGATCGACCTGCCGGTACGGATCGGGAAGCGGCGGCATGTCATCATCGCCGGATCCGTCGCCGCTGCAGGCCGTCACCACCGTCGCCAGCAGGCATGCGATCGCGCTCACAAGCCTCGGTGCAGTCGGATTCATCGTTACTCTACATCCGGTTTCCGGACGCCGATCGATCGCTCGAATAGTGGTGTTGGTCGGGATTGGCGCACACGCCGAGGCCGGGCGGGAACTCAGAGGGCGCATGTCCCACTGCCCGGAAACCTCTGAATTGCGCGGCGATGCCCCCCCGCAGCGCCACCTCACGGTCGAGTGAGCGGCGCATGATCACCTTGCTATGCGATGCGCATCACGGTCGTGGCCAGTGTAATATGTTTTAAATACAATTATATAGAACCAGCGAGCGGCTTGGGTTTGGGGGCGCAGGCGCGCGGTCGTAGGGGGGGTTGTGCGTTTACTGGACAAGTTGGCGGACGCGCCGGCGCCGGAGGCTTTGCTCGGCCTGTTGGATGGCGAGCACACTCGGGCTCACTTGGTGACGTTCGTCAATGGTTACTCCTATCAGGTCCTCAGAGAACAGGCCGACCTCGTTAAGCACTTCGACGCGATCTACGTAGACGGGATCCTCCTTGCGGTCCTGGCGAGCGTAGTGCACCTCCGCGGCATACCCCGCCGGAGCTTCGACATGACGTCGCTGGCTCCAACCGTGTTCGGAGCCTGCGAAGCGCGCGGCTCTCGCGTTGCGATTGTTGGCTCTACCCCCGCTGCGCTCGAGAAGTTCCGGCAAGTCCTGACGAGGGATTTCCCAGCGCTCAAAGTCGTCTATTCCCGGAGTGGCTACTTCGAGACGGACGATGAGTGGCTGAGTGCGATAGAGTCGCTGCGGCGGAACGAGGTGGAGGTGCTCATCTGTGGCATGGGAACCGGACCCCAGGAGCGATTCCTCGTTGATGCCGCTCAGTCTGTCGAAACCCTGAAGCTCGGGTTCTCCTGCGGGGGCTTCATCCATCAGGGAGCGGAAGGGCTGCGCTACTACCCGCCGGTGGTCGACAAACTGCAATTGCGCTGGCTCTACAGGCTCTTCCGAGAGAAACACACGCGCGCCCGGTTCTTCCGGACCTATCCAAGGCTGTTTCCTGCTCTGCTCAGAGATGCCTTGTTCTACCGGCCGATTGGCAACCGCTGATCCGGAAGCCGTTCGTGCGAAGGCGCAATAGACGATGGATTCGCTGAGGGAAGTCATGCCTGCCGCTGCGGCCCAGTACTGGACCCAGGGGATGCAGGAATTGTCTCTGGCGTTCGGGCTTGGACTGATCGCGACTTTCACCTTCGTGCTCGCGCTCAGGCCGTTTGCGGCGCTCAGCGGATTGGTGGATCGACCTGGCGGAAGAAAAGTCCACTCCGGTGACGTCCCGGTTGTGGGCGGGCTGGCGATGGCGCTGGGTTTCCTCTGTGCGATTTCCGTCGCCGGTCCGGTGAGCGCCGATCGATGGATGTTCGTAGGCGCGCTGTTCCTGCTGGGCATCACGGGTGCACTGGATGATCGATTCGATCTTCCGGCGGTGATTCGAATCGTCGTGCAGACCGCTGCCGGGCTCGTTATGGTTTTCGGTGCAGGTGTGATCGCATCGGATCTCGGTGAGGCGTACGGCAACGTTGTGATCGGCTTCGGGGATCTGGCGATACCCATCACGCTCGTCGCCGTTCTGATCGCAGTGAACGCATTCAATCTGTTCGACGGCAGCGATGGGATCGCTGGAGTCCAGGCTTTCGTCGGTCTGCTTTTCTTGGGCATAGCGTGCGCCGCCCAGGGTGTCGGACAGGACCTGCCAGTCATAACAGCACTGGCCGGCTCCGTAGTGGGGTTTCTCTTCTTCAACTGGCCGGCGGAGCGTACGCGACGGCTTCGGACATTCATGGGCGATGCCGGAAGCACCATGCTCGGTTTTGCGCTTGCGTGGTGGAGCATAAAGCTCAGCCAGGGCCCGGAGCGAACGATCAGTCCCGGCGTCGTCCTGTGGGTTTTTGCACTGCCGCTGTTCGATCTGTTCAGCAGCGTCATCAGACGTCTCAGCTGTGGACGATCACCGTTTGCGGCAGACTCGGACCATCTGCATCACGTGCTTCGTCGCCGAGGGGTGTCGTCCCGACGGCTCGCACAGTTGGTGATAGTCGTCTCCAGCGTGCTCGCCGCGATCGGACTCGGTGCCCATCTCCTCGGAGCATCGAGTGGGCAGCTCATCGTGGGATGGATCGTTCTGGGTATTGCCTACTATCTTGCGCTCGGAAGGGGCCTGGCAATCGGCGAGTGCCGTACGGTGCCGACCGGAAGCACGAACGTGGTTCTGCTTCCACCGAGAAACGCACACCGGCTCGTCCTCTCTGACTCCCATTCGGCCAGCAGGGAATCCCCGCAGCCCATGCCGCACGTGCCGGCAGGCGACAGCGCGGCGCTAGAGCGTGACGCCGAGGTCTACGACAGGAAAATTAAGGCACTTCGTTGAAACGGCGGTGAGGTGAGACTCGGGCACGCCGAACGACTTCGCCAGCGTCGCCGGGTACTGGTCCGACGACAAAGCCGGGAATCATTCTTCCGTCCCTAACATCGTCCTGCCCGTGGATCTCGAGTACCGGGTATCGGCCGCAAATCGAACCTCTCTGGACCGCTCCACCAAGCACCGCCTGCACGTCACCCCGGGAGTGGTCCGTTCCGTCTCCATTCCATTTCAGAGTTTGTCCGAACTCGGACTGGGTGAAAGTCGTCACGCGTTCCTGGACGCCGAGTTCCACCATCGCGGCATGGGCACGTTCAGATACTTGCTCAGGTCCGAAAGCAGAGCTGGATGCGTACTGAGCTGATTGCTGTGCGTATCGAATCCGCCCGTCGCCACGAAGAACATCTGCCGGGTTGCCGACAGCCGCTCTCGCACGGCGATGATTTCCGCTGCGGTCCTGAGCTGCAGGCTCAGCGAAGAGGGCGGAAAGGGCGCCCGAAAGGCCGGACTGTTGGGCGATCGCAGGTTTGCAGGCGCATCGCTCACGAACTTGGCAAGATCGAGAGCGCGCTGCTGAGTCGCTGCGAACTCCCCTTCGTACGCAGTTGCGTGACGTCTGCTCAGCGCACGGTCGAACGCCGTACTGCAGTGCATCGTCAGCGTGCCATCACCTTCCGGACCGGATAACTCGGCCGGGTCGGATGGGCCCATGGTATACGGAATGGAGAAACCGGCTGTCTGGAAGAGCCTCTGACCCCTCAGGGGGATGTTGATCGGATGCGTCCGGGTTACCTGATCTCTGTGGCCTTCGGCAGTCAGGATGTCGGCAATGCGTCTGCCCCGGCCCGTGGTCATGGAGTCGGTTTCTCTCAGCAAGTTCCACCGATCCTGCTTGTCATAGCGGGAAACCGCTGATGAGGCGCGCGTACGGACCGGGACAGATACTGTTCCTTCGTCGTCGGCTCGATCAGCGGATCTGCGCTCACGACGATTCCGCAATGTCCCCGGTCGAACAGCGCAGCGACCTTCTGCGGGGATGGATGAAGGCCCAGCTGCTACCCGGAGGCGTCCGGGCGTACGGGATCGACCGGCACCAACGCAGCACGCGCGACAGCCAGGTTCTGCCGCGCACGCAGGTACTCGTCGTGCTCGGCACCGACTCGAGGAGCCACCATGTTGAATGAGTCGCTTCCGCCCGCGAGGAAGGCACAAACCAGCGCCTTGCAGTCGGACTGCGACCCGGCAATGTTCAGTATCTCGCCGATCACTCTGCGCAGAAAGCCGCCCAGTGGGTGAATCAATGCACCGGGAGCTGCGGCGGTTACAAGCTTTCTGTGACTCGGGTCAAACACAGCGTGCCCCTTGCGGATCGGCGAAGCGACCGAGCTCAGGGCAGCAGAGCGAGCTCCAGTGAGCTCGCGATCGGGTACAGGGCTTCCGCGACGCTCTGGGTCGCGTCGGACGCTGGCGCCTTGTTGACGCGCGCAATGACTTTCTCGCGCAGCTCGTCGGAGATCCGGCCGCCGAGGCGCTTGTCTGCGATTCTCTGCACGAGTGCCGCGCGGTCCGCTCCAAGTCGCTCCTCCTCCTCGACATTGATATGGATGAAGTCGTCTCTGAGCAGATCGTCGACCGCCGCGCAGCGCGAAACGTTCGAGTGCACGCGGCAGAACACCTGCGTCAGGAAGAAGCTGATGATTCTCGCGTTGAAGTGTTCTGTCGCGAGCTGCGGCTCGGGAGCCACCATGCGTTCTCCGAGAACGCACCGGGTGGAGCGTGGGTGGGGCTGAAGAAGTTGAAGACCGACGGTGCGAGCGGCGGGTCCTGGCCGAACAGCCTGCGGGATTGTGCACGAGGTACCTGTCGCTTGCGGATCGGGCGTCATATGCTCGCCAGAGACGCGTCGCATGCAGCAGAGGCTCCTTCAGTTTTTCCGGCGATTGCCGATGTCTGGACGTTCCGGGCCTCCGGATCGAGCCGAATCGCGCTGACGTCCGCTGCAAGATTGCCGCGTACACCGGTGCCGTCATTGGAAAAAAATTGCCGATACATGAGCGATGTACTGTGGGTTCGAGTTGCTCGTCACGGGTCGTTGAATGAGGCGACGCGCGATGAACGGGCCGACGCTCGGATGTTGGAAGATGTTGTCGAGTGCATCCTTCAGAACCTTTTCCGGTAACCGCGGGGCTGGAATCGCGGTGAACGCGGCTCCAGGATACGTCAGTACTTTCTTCGGTTCCGTAGTGTGCTACTCGGTGTAGGCTTACATGGGGAGCGCTTCGTTCTCGAACGTTCGGCGGGCCTGATCGAAGCTTGCGGCGCCTGCCCAGCTCCAACCGATGAAGACGTGAGCGAAACTCTTGATCACTTCCTGGATGTAGGTGGGGCTGCGTTGCCAAGCTCGTCCCGGCGAGTACTGCCGTCTGAGTGAAAGTGGACGAGACCTTTCATAAAGAACTGCATGGGCTCCCGCGCGAAGTTCTCGTCCGGTGCTTGTTGCGGACGGAATCAGGCTTCCGGTTGCCGAGCATGGAGAGACACGTCCCCGTCGCGACATGCAGAGTCATGGCCTCAATGATCTCGCGGAAGTTCCCGAACGCGTGCTCCGTGAGGATGATGTCGTAGCTGACCAGAGCGAGCGCCATTACCTCGCAGGAGCTGAACTGGGAGACGACGAAGATTTCCGGCAGGGCGAAATCAGCTCGCTGGTGGAGCTGATCTGGAGCATGGAGCATGTGGCGGCCCAGACGTTACCGCGAGCGACCTGCAGCTGACTCGCGTGCACGTCGGATGGAAGTGGGGCGAACGCGGCCCTCAGCACGGGAAGCCAGAGTGAATGTGGCTGACGAAGCTGCTTGTCTATCCTTCGTTCTCAGCCGACGAACTGAACGTGCTGCGCGGCCGCTGCAGTTGCTCCGAACGTTGCCTGATTGAGAAAAAGGAAAGGCATCCGCTCTGGAGATCGCTTCGGATGCAGGCGGTTGTGGCGCGGCGGGAAGTGGAGCCGCTGCGGCTGTTCCCGAGCAGCTCCTCCGCACGCGGTGAGAACTGCTGAAGCTGCTGCGATTCCGATGGCGGGCAGGCGATATCTGCGGAACCAGGAACATGCCTCGAGGATGATTTCTCGCGCTCCGTTTCTTCGTATACCGCGCAATCATTGCGTCTGAACCGTCGACGGCAAGCCGTGTTCTCATGCGGCTCGTGCAGGCCCTGTCGAGCTGCGGTTGAAGCTGTCGATGGGCGCGGGCGGCGCGCGGAATGGGCGATTGCTTGAATTGCTCGATGAGGAAGGGAGGCGGGTAAGCGGATGTCGTGGAGCGTTCAGCCGAGCGTTCGTTTCCTGCAGCTTCGCGTACTCGTGTGTCTTCCTGCGCTGCGTTCCTCGCATGTCCTCGATATGAAGTGCACCGGCGCGTGAAACGACACGACAATCGTCCTGACTCGGGCTTTGAAGCGTGCGTGGTCGTGCGCCTGGACGACTTGCGATCGAGCTCGCGCACGCCGCTTTCCCTGTCTAACGGCGATCGCTCCGAGCGCTTCACGTGGCGCTATTGGCTGCATTCGCCGTCAACGCGAGTGGGCTCGTTGGCTGACGAGTGCGGGAAGCATGCACCCTGTCACGCGAGCGCCGGAATCGTGGGTGGAGGGTGTGGGCGGCCGCAGAGATTTCGCTATACTCCGCTCCGCCGATCCGCACCGATCGGCACCTGAAGAACAAGAAGGCGTGGAATCCGCGCACCAAGATGCGGAACGTCCACCAGACTGTCTCAGGGGGTAAGTGATGATTCGTCTCATCGGGCCGGCTCTGGCGAGTTTCTCGCTCTGCCTGGTCGCAATCGTCGCCCTGCGTCCACTTGCGATCGCGATGGACCTGATCGACCGTCCTGGGGGACGCAAGACTCACAGAGGCGAAGTTCCTCTCGTCGGGGGAGTCGCGATGTTCCTGGGAATCACCATCGGAATCGGACTGCTATCGCCGCCGGAGTCGACGGGAGCTGCGTTTCTCGCGGCCGGTGCGGTCCTCGTCACGGTCGGCTTCCTTGACGATCGATTCGACGTCTCACCCTGGATGCGTCTTCCCGTACAGTTTGCCGCGGCGGTCGTGCTGATGGTCGGCACCGACGTCACTGTGAGAAGCCTCGGCAGTCCGTTCGGTGCCCATCCGATCGAACTCACGGGGATCGGCTCTCATGCCTTCACCGTTCTCATCATCATGGCGGCAATCAACGCCTTCAACATGCTCGACGGGATGGACGGGCTCGCAGGCACGACGGCAATAATCGCATTCGCGGCACTCGCGGTCTGTGCCGCATCGGGAGGTAACGGCGTGGTGCTCTCGGTGAGCCTCGTGTTAATCGGCGCGGTGTCCGCGTTTCTCATGTTCAACCTTCCCGCACGGTTCAATCGTGATATGCGCTGCTTCATGGGCGACGCAGGAAGCACGTTGCTCGGAGTCGCGGTCGCATGGCTGTGCCTCCAGGTTTCGCAGGGTACGCATGCTGCTGCCGCACCGGTCACCACGCTGTGGTTCGTTGCGCTGCCCCTTTACGAGCTGCTCTGGTCGATTGTCCGTCGCCTCCTGCGCGGTGAGTCACCCTTCAAGGGCGACGGAGAGCACTTCCACCATCTGCTGCTGAGGGCCGGTTTCGGCGTTCGCGCCGCTTTCGGGGTGTTCGTCACACTGGCATCTGTGCTTGCGTTGGTCGGCGTGCTGCTGGAAGTGGCGGGAGTGCCAGAGGTTTACTCGTTCACGCTCCTCGTAGCCTGCGGTTGTGGGGTGGTTACGTTGATGCACCATTCCGCCAACCTCCGGTCGCTCCTCGCTGAACCCCGCAGACGTCCGGCGCCACTCGTGACCTCGGCCCATTCCGAAGCCGTGAAGCAGGGCAGCTTTGAAACCGAAGCGTCAAGATAGAATCTGATACCTCGGACCGGGCACGGCGCACCGCGGCACGACAATTGCTGAGCTCCGGTCAAGTCGGGGGCGAAAAGGCACAGGTTTCGCCCCGTCTCCCAATAATTCAAAGACTTAGGAAATGCGCGTCACAATCTTCGGCTCGGGCTATGTAGGTCTGGTCACCGGCGCCTGCTTCGCGGACGCGGGTAATCACGTCATCTGCGTCGACGTTGACGAAAAGAAGATCCAGCGGCTGCAGAACGGGGAGGTCCCGATCCACGAGCCCGGCCTGGATGTCCTCATCCGGCGTAATTCGGAGGCGGGGCGCCTGGAGTTCACGACGGACGCCGCGAAGGGC
>Ga0181858_1000683_pt1 | contig 16522 bp, 15 predicted proteins | sample NewIslPassag4_SG_FD_130749 | JGI IMG/M metagenome (GOLD analysis project Ga0181858, IMG submission 130749) | Feedstock adapted compost microbial communities from Newby Island compost facility, Milpitas, CA, USA - Passage 4_SG | ecosystem: Engineered > Solid waste > Feedstock > Composting ...
CTATATGTCCGCATACTTCGCTGCGAAATGACATTCGATTTTGAGCTCCGCGTGGGGGCGAGTTCCTATTCGCAAGCTCCGCCCAGCCCCGCGCGAAAGGGTTCGCGTCATGACCGCATGCGCACGCCCATAGAATAGCATACGGGAGGCTTCCGGCCACGGGAAAAAGGCGGCACCGCTTCCGGCGGCATGGGACGAACGGCGCCCCGGCAACGGGAAATGGCCGGCGCAGCCTGCGGAAGCGGAGGCTTCCGGCGCCGCATCCGGAAGCGGCCGCGTCCGGTTCGCGTACGGAAGAAGAAAGGTCCGGCGACGCGCCCGGCAGAGGGCGGTTTCCATGGAGGAAAAATTGCCGCCGCGGAAGCCTCCCGCCCAGCAACCGCTTTGGACGCCATGGGGGAGGCAGCCGCATGAAGATCACCGTCCGCGCCGGCGACACTTTCTGGCGGTACAGCCAGCTGTTTCGGGTGCCGCTCAACCTCATTCTCGATTCCAACCCCGGAGTGGACCCGGCCCGGCTCGTGCCCGGCGCTTCCGTGGACATTCCCGGCTATGAAATCGCGGAACCCCGGGTGGCGCCGGGGGACAGCCTGTGGCGAATCGCCGCGGCGCGGGGCGTTCCGCTGGAGGCGCTGCTGCTGGTCAATCCGGGCGTCAACCCGTACAACCTGCAGATCGGGCAAATCGTCCGCGTTCCGGTGCTCGTCACCTGGCTGGTCGTGCAGCCGCAGCGCCTTTACGATTCCAACGCGCTGGCGGCCGACCTGAACCGCCTGACCGCCCTGTATCCGTTCATCCGCCGGCGCTCCATCGGCAATTCCGTCCTTGGAAAAGAAATCACGGAACTGCGCATCGGCACGGGGAACAAGCGGGTGCACGTCAACGGCGCCTTTCACGCCAACGAGTGGATCACCACGCCGGTGCTGGTGCGCTTTTTGAACGAATACGCCCTCGCCCTCACCCTCGGCGGCAGCATCCGCGGCCTTGTCATGGCGCCGTTCTACCAGATCGCGACGCTGTCGGCGGTGCCGATGGTGAACCCGGACGGCGTCGACCTGGTGATCAACGGGCCGCCCGCACAGCAGCCTTACCGCGACCGGGTGCGGGAGATCAACGGGGGCAGCCTTGATTTTTCGGGATGGAAGGCCAACATCCGGGGCGTCGACCTGAACGACCAATTCCCGGCGATGTGGGACCGGGAGGTGGCGCGCTCGCCGCAGAAGGCGCCCGCCCCCCGGGATTACCCGGGCACCGCGCCGCTCACCGAACCGGAAGCCATTGCCATGGCCAATCTCACCCGCGGGAGCGACTTCGCGAGGGTCATTGCGTTCCACACGCAGGGGGAGGTCATCTACTGGGGCTTCCAGGGACTGGAACCGCCGGAATCGGAGCGCATTGTCGCCGAATTCGCCCGGGTGAGCGGCTACACGCCGGTGCGGTACGTGGAAAGCTACGCCGGCTACAAGGACTGGTTCATCCAGGACTGGCGTCGTCCCGGATTTACGGTGGAAGCCGGCCGCGGCGTCAACCCGCTGCCCCTTTCGCAGTTCGAGGAAATCTACCAGGAAACCCTGGGCATCCTGCTGGCCAATCTGTACATGTGAAGCGAATCCGTCCGCGGATTATAATGGAGGGGGTGAACATCAAAAAACAAAGGAGAGAGAAACCCATGCGGAAGGATTTGTCACCAAACGGCACGACGGTCGGTTTCATTGGACTGGGGGTCATGGGCGGGTCCATGGCGGGACACCTGCTCAGGGCCGGTTACCGGCTGTGCGTTTACAACCGGACGAAAGCCAAGGCGGACAAGCTTCTCCAGCAGGGTGCCGAATGGTGCGATTCCGCGGCCGAGGTCGCGCGGCGCGCGGATGCGGTCATCACCATGGTGGGTTATCCCCGCGACGTGGAAGAGGTATATTTCGGCCCCGGCGGCCTTCTCGAAAACGCGCGCCCCGGAACTTTTCTGATCGACATGACGACGTCCAGCCCCGGCCTGGCGATGCGCATCCATGAAGAAGCGAAGCGGCGGAACCTGCGCGCGCTGGACGCGCCCGTGACGGGAGGAGACGTGGGGGCGAGGGAAGCGAAGCTTTCCATCATGGTCGGCGGAGAACGGGAAGATTTCGAGGCGGTCCTGCCCCTTTTGCGCGTCATGGGGACCAATATCGTCCACCAGGGAGGTGCCGGTGCGGGACAGCATGCGAAAATGTGCAATCAGATCGCCATCGCGTCCAACATCATCGGCGTGTGCGAGGCGATCGCCTACGCCCGGAAGGCCGGGCTCGATCCCGAAAAAGTCCTCCAAAGCATCGAAACCGGCGCGGCCGGCAGCTGGTCCCTGAGCAATTACGGCCCGCGGATCCTCCGCGGCGATTTCCGGCCGGGCTTTTACATCAAGCATTTTGTCAAGGACATGGACATCGCGCTGCGGGAAGCGGAAGCGATGGGGCTGGACGCCCACGGTCTGAAGCTGGCCAGGTCGCTTTACGGCCGGCTGGTGGAGCGGGGCGAGGAAAACAGCGGCAACCATGCCTTGTACAAGCTGTACGAATAAGCGTTTATAGGTATACGAAATAGATGACGAGGGCCAGCGCGATCCGGTACACGGCGAACGGAACGAGCTTCACCCGGTTCACCAGCCTGAGGAACGCGCGGATGGTGAGCAGGGCGAACACGAAGGCGCTGATGAATCCGGCGATGAAAAAGGGAAGGGCGTCCGGCGTGAAATAGGGCAGATTTTTCACCAGGGAAACCGCGCTCGCCCCGGCCATGATCGGCACGGCCATGATGAAGGTGAAATCGGCGGCGGCGCGGTGCGACATGCCGAGCAGGACGCCGCCGGAGATGGTGGAGCCCGACCGGGAAAAGCCGGGCCACAGCGACAGGCACTGGAAAGCGCCCACGATGAGCGCCTGGCGAAGGGTGATCTGGTCGACGGACGTGACCGTCGGCTGGCGGGGGCGGAACCAGTCGGCCAGAATCATGAGTGCCGCCCCGGTCACCAGGCCGAACACCACCGTGGCGGACGAAAACAGATGCTCGTCGATGTAGTCGTCGAACAAAATGCCAAGCCCCCCCGCGGGAGCCAGCCCCGCGAGGACGACGGACAGCCGGAGCCGCCCGCCTTCCCGGGGGGCAGGTTCCGCGCCGGCCGCGCCGGTCGTGACGGAGGAACCGGACGGGCCGGACGTGCCAGACGGGCCGGACGTGACCGACGGGCCCGGGATGCCGGACGGGCCGGCCGCGCCGGACGATGCGCCGCCGGAACTTCCGCGCCGCCCCGCCCTAAGACCGAGCAGCTCCAGAAAACGGTCGCGGAACACGAAAATTCCCGCCAGCACCGAACCGAGCTGGATGACCACCTTGAACGTGTTGGCGGGATATTTGCCCAGAAACTCGTCGGACTTGAGCCACATGTCGTCCACCAGGATCAGGTGCCCCGTGGACGAAACGGGCAGGTATTCGGTCAGGCCTTCCACCAGTCCGAGCAAAATCGCCTTGATGATTGCGGGCAGATCCATGAACGTTTCCCCTTTGAACGCGTCCTCGCACCCGTCCGGGACGGGCGGAATCGTGAGCGGACGAGCCTCTCCGCATTACTCCAATTATATGAAAAGCCTGGCCCATATTACCACACAAAGCCCCTGGATGTCCACGATGGGGGCGCCCGCATGTTTCCGGCGGCCGCGGGGCGATCGGCGCGGGTCGTCCCGCGGGTCGTCCGGTGCGCGTCACCCTTCTTCGAACAGGGCTGCGCCAGCCGCCCGGAGGTCTTTCCCGCGCCGAAGACCGCCCCGGCCGCATAAAAACCCCCGTGCGGGAAACGCTAAGGATGGAAAAGTAATCCAACCGGGAGGAATGCGATGTCCAGCTTCTGGGTCAAGGCGTTTGTCCTTCCCGCCATCCTGGCGCTCACCGCCTGGGTGCTGCCCGGCGTGCGGTACGACGCGTGGTTCATGCCCGTCACCGTCGGTCTCATCCTCGCCGTCGCGGGCATGCTGATGGAGTACCTTTTGCTTCGGGAAGGAAATCTCTGGTTTGCCACATTCGCGGATTTCGTCGTCGCCCTGCCCGTCGTGTATTTCTTCTCCAACATGTTCGCCGGGGCGGAAATGACCTTCACCGGGGCCCTGCTGGCGTCCCTGCTGATTGCGGCCGCCGAATTTTACGTCCATCGCTGGTTGCTGCGCACCGGCAGGGGGGACAAGCTGGCCTGAAAACGGACAAGCTGACGCACGACCCGTCCGCAGCCGGAAACGGGCGCGCATAATCCGGCGCCTCTGTCGAAAAATAACCTTCAACCCAACCCGAGGGAAGGAGCTCACGGTTGCGACATGAAGGAGCTGGTGGTTGCGCCATGAAAAAAACGGTGCTTTGCCTGATGGCGGTTTTCCTCGTCCTTTCCGGGTGCGGCGGCGGAGGTGCGAACCAGGGCGGGGACGAAGGCGGCCCGCAGGCGCAAAACCTTTCGCGGCCGAAGGCCCTGCAGGTTCCGCAGCGCAAGCGGTCGATCACCACCGTCGGCTTCCTCGAACCCGTCGTGTCCGAAAAAGCGGCGGAAGAAGTGAACCGGGTCGGCGACCATTTGTCCTATGTGGCGGTGTTCAGCTACCGGGCCCGTGCGGACGGCAGCCTTGAAGGGGTCGACGACGGGGCGGCGATCCGGGCGATCGAACGCTCGGGGTCGGTCCCCATGATGGTGCTGACCAATTTTGCGGAAGGCAACTTCTCGCCCGACGTCGCCCATTCCGTTTTCACCGACAGGGACGCCTCCCGCAGGCTCATCCGCAACGTCCTGGACACGATGAAGGCGAAGGGCTACCAGGCCCTGAACATCGATTTCGAGCACATCCGTCCGGAGGACCGGGAGCTGTACAACGAATTCCTGGAGACGATCATCCCGGCGGTGCGGAAAGCGGGTTATCCGGTCACGACGGCGCTTGCGCCGAAGAACGAAGACACCCGCGCCGGCGCGTGGCACGGCGCCCACGATTACAAAAGGCACGGGGAGCTCGCCGATTTCGTCATCCTGATGACCTACGAATGGGGATGGTCCGGCGGACCGCCCATGGCGGTGTCGCCCATCCCGCAGATCCGCGAGGTGCTCGATTACGCCGTCACCGCCATCCCGCGCGAGAAGATCGTCATGGGAGCGCCCCTGTACGGGTACGACTGGACGCTCCCGTACCGGAAGGGAGGTCCCTGGGCGAAACGGCTCGCTCCCCAGAAAGCCGCCGAGCTGGCCGCCGCCAGGGGGGTGCAGGTGGCATACGACGACACCGCCCAGGCCCCGTATTTCCATTACACCGACGACGCCGGCAAGAAGCATGTCGTGTGGTTCGAAAATGAAGCGAGCATGCAGGCCAAATACGACCTGGTCAACGAATACCGCCTGCGCGGCGTCGCCTATTGGGTGCTCGGGGAACCGTTCCCGCAAAACTGGACGCTGCTTCGCCGCAACTTTTACATCCGCAAGGCCTGGGCGAGGTAGAGGAGACCTTCGCCGGGACGGACCGGGCCGCCAAGGCCGCCAAGCCGTTTCCGGAAGCGGACCGCCGCATTCCGGAGCGGCTTTTCTTTTTTTGTTTGCGCGCGGCAATCTATGCTAAAATAGTGCATCGAACGAAACGGATGGATGTGAGGCGAATGGCGTTCGATTTCGACCGCCCGGTGGACCGGCGCGGCACGCTGTCCTACAAGTGGGACCAGTCGGAAAAGCTGTTCGGAGCAAGCGACGTGCTGCCCCTCTGGGTGGCCGACATGGACTTTCCGAGTCCGCCCGCAGTCGTGGAGGCGATCCGGCGCCGCGCGGAAGAAGGCATCTACGGGTACACCATCCGGGATGAGGCTTACACCGATGCCGTCCTCGACTGGTTCCGGAGGCGGCACGGCTGGGACATTCCCAGGGAGTGGCTGGTGGACACCCCGGGGGTGGTGACGGCGCTCAGCCTGGCGGTGGAGCTGTTCACCGAGCCGGGGGACCGGGTCATCCTGCAGTCGCCGGTGTATTATCCGTTTTACGACGTGATCCGGATGAACAGCCGCGAAGTGGCGAAAAATCCCCTCGTCATCCGGGACGGGCGGTACGAGACCGACTGGGATCAGCTCGAAGGGCTGATGCGGGACGGCGCCCGCATGCTGCTGCTTTGCAGCCCGCACAATCCGGGCGGCCGGGTGTGGTCGCGGGAGGAACTGGTCCGGCTTGGCGAGCTTGCCCTGAAATACGGGGTGTTCGTCGCCTCCGACGAAATCCACTGCGACCTGGTGTTCCGCGGCCATCGCCATGTGCCGTTCGCTTCCCTGTCCGAAGCGTTCGCCCGCAACTCGATCACGTGTCTTGCGCCGACGAAGACGTTCAATCTTCCCGGGATTCCGGCTTCCTTCGCCGTCATTCCCGATCCGGAGCGCAGGCGCCGGTTCGTCGCGCGGATGAAGGCGTTGTCCCTGCACATGGCGTCGTTCTTCGCGCCGACGGCGGTGAAAGCCGCGTACGGGCACGGGGCCGAATGGCTGGATGCGATGCTGGATTACGTATGGGGCAACGTGGAGTACGCCTTGGCCTTTTTTGCGGAGCGGTTGCCCGAACTGAAGCCGATGCGGCCCGAAGGGACGTATCTGCTGTGGGTGGATTGCCGCGCCCTCGGACTGGATGCACAGGGGATCAAGGACCTGATGTACCGGGGAGCGAAGGTGGCGTTCAGCGAAGGATCCGTTTTCGGCAGCGAAGGGGAAGGTTTCGTGCGCATCAATCTCGCCTGTCCGCGGGCCATGCTGAGGGAAGCGCTGGAGCGGTTCGCGCGGGCGGCGGAATCCCTCGTCGGACGGCAGACCGGATAACCGGATTTTTCGCGAAAAGAGGTCACCCTTTTGAAATCATTGACATTTTCCGCGTCCAAGCCCGGGTTGCTCGCCAACCGGTACGTTCGGACGATCCTCCTGTCCAACGTGCTTTTGCAGCTGGGCATCTGGGTGAGGAATTTTGCGATTCTGCTGTATGTGGCCGACGTCACGAACAATGATCCGTATTCTATTTCGCTCATTTCCATCGTCGAATTTGCGCCCATTTTCGTGTTCTCCATGATCGGCGGCACCTTCGCGGACCGCTGGCGGCCGAAGCGGACGATGGTATGGTGCGACCTGATGTCCGCCGTTTCCGTATTCGTCGTGCTGGCGGCGATCCTGTTCGGGTCGTGGCAGGCGGTGTTTCTGGCCACGTTCGTGTCGGCGGTCCTGTCGCAGTTTTCCCAGCCGGCCGGGATGAAGCTGTTCAAACGCCATGTGGAGCCGGAGAAGCTCCAGGGCGTCATGGCGATGTTCCAGACGCTGATGGCCATTTTCATGATCCTCGGCCCGATCCTGGGAACGTTTGTCTACGAGCAATGGGGCATCGGGGTTTCCATCGCGGTCATGGGCTTCATGTTCCTGGCGTCGGCCGCCGTGCTCGCGTCGCTTCCCCGGGACGAGCGGGAGACCGTGGAAAGGCGCGACGGGTTCCTGCGGGAACTGGCCGCCGGTTTCCGCTATGTGGGGACGAGCCGAGTACTGCTTTCCCTGGGCGGCTCGTTTGCGGCGGCGGGGATGGCCGTGGGGCTGCTCCAGCCCCTGGGGATTTATGTGGCGGTGGAAAATCTGGGGCGGGACAAGGCGTTCTTGCAATGGCTTCTCGCGGTCAACGGCGCGGCCATGCTGGCGGGGGGCTCCCTGGCCATGGGGCTCGCCCGGAGAATCAAGCCGGCCCTGCTCCTTATCCTCGGCATGACCGTAAGCGCCGTCTGCACCGTCGGCATCGGCTGGTCGACCCTCATTCCGCTGACGCTGGCGCTGCAGGCGGTGAACGGGCTGTTTTTCCCCTGCATTCACATCGGCATCAACACGCTCATCCTGCAACAATCGGAGGAGGCGTTTGTCGGCCGCGTGATCGGCACGCTCAATCCGATGTTCATGGGCATGATGGTGATCGGCATGTCGTGCGCGGGACTGTTGAAAAGCGCGTTGTCCCTGGGTCTCATCTATTCCGCCGCGGGCGCGCTGTTTCTCGCCGGAACGGCGGTGCTGGCGCCCATCCTGCGCCTTTCCGGTTCCCGTGCCGCCGCATCCCCGACAGCTGCCGACTGAGAATCGGAGGTGGACATCATGGACGGGCAGCAAAAGATCACCAGCGAAACCATCGGGGTCATGATGCGGCATCGTTCCATCCGCAGGTTCAAGCCGGATCCGGTGCCGGAAGAGGTGCTGGAGACCATCGTGCGGGCGGCGCAGATGGCGTCCACGTCCAGCAACACGCAGTCCTACAGCGTCATTGCGGTGACGGATGCGGAACTGAAGCGGCGTTTGGCCGATGTGGCCGACCGGCAGGACTTCATCGCGCAGTGCCCCCTGTTTCTCGTGTGGTGTGCCGATCTGTACCGGAACCGCGTCGCCTGCGAGAAACACGGCGTGGAAATCGTGGCCTGGACGACGGAAAACTTCCTCATGGCCTCCGTCGACACCGCCCTCGCCGCGCAAAACGCCGCCCTCGCCGCGGAATCCCTCGGCCTCGGCATCGTGTTCATCGGCGGTTTGCGCAGCGGTGTGCGGGAAGCCACCAGGCTGTTAAAGCTGCCTCCGCTGGTCTATCCTGTGTTCGGCATGTGCGTCGGCTACCCCGACCAGGATCCCGGTCTGCGTCCGCGGCTCCCTCTGGAGGCAATCCTGCACCGGAACGAATACGATCCCGGCAAGGCGGAAAAAGGCATCGAAGCCTACGACGAAGTCATGCACCGCTACTACCTGGAGCGGACCGGAGGCCGCCGGGACACCACGTGGTCGAAGGAAATGGCGGCCAAATTCGTCCGCCCGCGGCGCGCCCACCTGCGCGAATATCTGGAGGAACAGGGATTTCTTTTGAAATGAAAAACGGAATGCGGCCGGCCCGCCATGTATCGGACGCGCCCGTCCACGCCCATACTGGGAGTGGAGGTGCGTCTTGCGACCATGGCTGGGCTGACCGCTTTTTTTGCCGCCTTTGCCGGCGCGCTGCTGGCGATTTTGCTTGTTGCGCCGCTTCCGCTTCTGCTCTTCAAAAGGATCTTCGCGTGGATGGTACGGCGTTTTGCCAAGCTCGTCATGACCGAACCCTACAACGAAAACCTGTGGGAAATGATGACCGCGCTCGAACATCATCCGCCCCGGATCGTGGTGGAAAACGCGCTCAGGGCCACCTCCCCCGGCGTTCTCGAGCGTCCGTTCGGCAGCCCGGTGAAACGGATGGATTTCTCCGGGCTTGTTTTTTCTCCGGCGCAGCTCGCCGTCCTTCCCACGCCGGAATCCGCCCATGTGGATATGCGCCTGACCATCGGGCCTGCGGCCGACAAGCCGCTGAAGCTGGAAATCCCGCTTCTGGCGGCGGGGATGGCCTACGGCCTGGGCCTCAGCGAGAAAGTGAAACTCGCCATCGCCAAGGGAACGGCCGCGGTCGGAACGGCCACCAATTCCGGGGAAGGGCCGTTTCTGCCGGAGGAAAGGGCGTACGCACGCCATTTCATTTTGCAATACCATTCCGGCCACTGGGCGAAGGAGACGGAGACGCTGCGGCAGGCCGATGCCATCGAGATCCGCCTGGGGCAGGGCGCCGTCGTCGGCGCGGTGGGGCAGATCCGCCCGGTTTCCATTGAAGAGAAGGCCCGCCACATGCTGCAGCTTCCGGACAACCAGAATCTGGTCATCCCTTCGCGACACGCCGAGATCAAGCGGCCGGACGATCTGGCGAAACTGGTGGACAAATTGCGGAACCTCACCGGCGGCGTGCCCATCGGGGTGAAACTGGCCCCGAGCGGCAGGCTGGAAGAGGATCTGGAATTTGCCGTGCGGGCGGAGGTGGACTTCATCAGCCTTGACGGGGGAGAGGCGGGCACCAAGGGGGGCGCGCCGATCCTGGAGGACGATTTCGCGCTGCCGACCATTTTTGCGCTGGTGCGCGCGGTGCGATTCCTGCGGGAGCGCGGGGTGAAGGACAGGATCACCCTGCTGAGCGGCGGCGGCTATTCCACGCCCGGGCGGTGCCTCAAGGCCCTTGCCCTTGGAGCGGACGGCGTGTACATGGGAACTTCCCTGCTTTGGGCGATGACCCACGACCAGATCCTCAAGGCGATCCCCTGGGAACCGCCGACCCAGCTCACCTGGGGCAGCGGCATGCTGGCCGACCGGTACGACGAAGACGAGGCGGCGAAACGCCTGGCCAACTTCTTTACGTCGTACGCCGAAGAAATGAAAATGGCCATCCGGTGCCTCGGCAAAACGTCCCTCAAGGAACTGAACGCCGACGACCTCGTGGCCCTGGACGAGTGGACCAGCAAGGTCACCGGCGTTCGCCTGGCTACCGAACCGTACGGATGAAGGAAGGCCCGTTCCGGGTTGCGGGAGCCTCCCATGGATGCGCGCGCTCCCCGGCGGGACGGGCCTCACCCGTCTTGCCCGTCCGCGCCGCCCGCTTCGGATGACCGCGGATCCTTGGTTCTGCCGCTTTTGCGGAGCGCTTCCCGCAGAAGATATTCGATGTGGGCGTTTACGCTGCGCAGTTCGTCCGCCGCCCAGCGTTCGAGCGCTTCGTAGAGTTTCGGATCGATGCGCAGCAGGAAGCTTTTTTTGGCAGGCATGGCTCATGTCCCGCGATCAGTACAGGGTTCCGGCGTTGATGACCGGCTGGGCGGAGCGGTCGGAGACAATGGCCACCATCAGGTTGTTGATCATCGCTGCCTTGCGTTCCTCGTCCAATACGAAGCCCTCGGCCTGCAGCTGGGCGATGGCGGTCTGCACCATGCCCACGGCGCCGTCCACGATCTTCTGGCGGGCGGCGACGATCGCCTCGGCCTGCTGGCGCTGGAGCATGGCGGAGGCGATTTCCGGCGCATAGGCGAGGTGGGTGAGCCGCGATTCGATCACTTCCACGCCGGCGACGGCCAGTCTTTCCTGCAGTTCCCGCGTCAGTTCCTCCGCCACCTCCACCGGATTCCCCCGCAGGGATACGCCCTCCCCGTTGAAATTGTCATACGGGTGACGGCTGGCCACATGGCGGAGCGCCGCTTCGCTCTGGATTTCCACGAACTTTTCGTAGTTGTCGACGTCAAACTGGGCTTTGGCCATGTTGACCACCCGGAAGACGACCACCGCCGCGATTTCCACGGGATTGCCCCGCACGTCGTTCACCTTCAGCGTGGAGGAATTGAAGTTGCGCACGCGCAGGGAAATCTTTTTCCGGTTGGCCAGGGGCACCGTCATGAAGAAGCCGCTGTCGCGGATCGTGCCGCTGTATTTGCCGAAGAAAATGACGTTGACGCCCTGGTTCGGCTGCACGGTGGTCAGGGACATCAGGAAAATAAGGCCGACAAGGATCAGCAGGATGCCTCCGATGATGGCGGCCGCGTTTTCTTCTTCCCCCATCGCCGCGAGCAGCCAGATGCCTCCGCCCAGCGCCGCGAGGGCGAGCAGCAGACCGACAAATCCGTTTAACGCAAAGGCCCTTGTTTCTTGCATATGGTTTTCATCCTCCGTGTTGGATATTCTTTTGATATTTAAATGATATCACATTTGAGAAAAAATGTAAACCACCAACCTGCAAGGCTGGTGGTCCATCACCCGCAAAAATTTTGTGGTCCGACAGGCCGGTTGCCCGCGAGGGATTTCGATTCGGCAAAAAGGCCCTACTTGCCCAGCCAGCGGAACAGGGAAAAAGCCAGGGACAGCACGACGCTGATGAGAATGCAGGTGACGATGGGGAAGTAGAACTTGAAGTTTTCCTTTTCCACCACGATGTCGCCGGGAAGCCGGCCCAGATTGAGAAAGCGTCCGCCCGCCATCCACAGCAGGCCGACAACAATCAGAACGATTCCCGCGATGATCAGCAGCTTCGGAAACTGGTTCAAGGCCATCACCCAAGCAGCGATGCGTTATTTCCTTCCATCTGTCTATTATAGCCGAGCGACAGGCGCGGTTCATCCCGCGATGCAGAGATACAGCTGGATGCCTTCGGCGATGGCCGAGGCGATGCGCGTCTGTCCGGCCGGCGAGGTGAGGAGACGGCGGTCGCCCGCGTCGTTCAGGAACCCGGCTTCCACGATCACGCCGGGAACGTCCGCCTTGCGCAGCAGATAGTATTCGTCTCCGGGCCGGATCCTTTTTCGGGTCCCGTACAAACGATTCAGGCTTTCCTGTACGCATTCGGCCAGGAGCACGCTTCGTCCTTCCGGCTGGTGCAGCACGATGGGTCCGTGGCCGCCGCCCCCCGGCGACCAGTTGGCATGGATGCTGACCAGAAGGAGCGTTTCGACCTCATGGGGCAGGGCGCCGCGCTGCGACAGGTCGCGCCGGTGCCGCGAGGCCCGATGCCAGCGGTTTTCGTCGCTCAGGGCGTAGTCGCCGGTCCGGTTGAGCGTCGCCACGATGCCGCGCCCCCTCAGGACGAGATAAAGCTGGCGGGCGATGGCGAGGTTGATGTCTTTTTCCTTGATTTCGTTCCAGTGCGCGCCGCCGTCGATGCCGCCGTGTCCCGCGTCGATCAGCACGCCTGCCGCGGGCAGGGTGTGGCGGGCGTGTTCGGGCGGCCGGGCGGCGGGCGCGGCGGGTCCGTCGGGTGTGACAGGCATGACGGGTGCGGCCCCCGGCCGGACGGCGCAAAAAAACGGGAAAATCAATAACAACGGGATGACAGTCCGCATTTTCATCGTTTCCTTGATCCCTCCGGTCACTTAGCGTGGCATGGTGGGCGGGATTACATACGGGCGAGGGACGGAAACGCGGCGCCTGACGCTGCGCGACAGGCGGGGCGGATCGCGTGGGGCGGCCGTTTGGCGGGAACGGGGATGGGATATGCTGGAAAGTTGGAAGGGGTGAACCGATTGGCTTACATGAGCGGCGATGAATGGCTGCGTTACGTGGTGGAACGGACCCTGTCCGTCTGGGGGAACGGGCGGGGCGGCCGGGTCCGCCGGGCATCCGGCGAACCCTGGCCGCAGAAATGGTTTGGCATCATCCCGATGGGCCTCAAGCTCTGGTGGCGCGGCCGAAAACGGCGGAAGACGCGCGCGCCGGGGGCGTGACCGCTCATTGGTAAAATTTGCCGAGTTCCCGCAGCAGGGGGAGGGGCACGAAGCGGAAGCCGAACTGGTCGAAAGCCAGGTCGATCCGCCCGCCCGACCAGGCGACATACCCGACAACCGGCAGTGCGTACAACACCGGATCGCCGAACGGTTCGGCCACGAAACGGACGGGAAGGCCTTTGCGCAACCGTTCAAGGATCGTTTGCGGGGGTTCCGCCGACAGCGGCGCTTCCCCCGTGAGCCAGGGCAGGCGCTCATAGGGATCGAACGGCTCGCCCAGCAGGACGGCGGCCACCGTTTCTCCGGGCGCCGGCGACGGGATTTGCGCAGGCGGGGCCGCCCGCGCCCACGCGCGTTCGTCCAGCGGCAACTCTTCGCCGGTCTTGGCGTCCAGCCAGTGCAGGCTGCCGTCCACGCGGACTTTCCACGCCGCGGCCAGCGGATGGCGGTACACCCTGGTCATCGCGTATTCGCCGGAAGGGGGCAGAAGACCGTTTTCGCGGAGCGAACGGAGCGCGACGGGTTCGGCGAACAGGGGGGACGCTCCCAGGCCGTATTCGCCGAGCCGGTATCCGCCCTCCGGGCCGTCTTCCGCGTAGACGACGAGATACCCCACCGGCTCTCCGGCGTCCGGGTCCGTCAGCGTGGCCAGCCAACCGTGGGTTCCGGGACCCAGCGGGTCCAGACGGATCTCGGCTCCGGCCCAGTGCCGGAACGCTTCCTGCTTCGCCAACGCGTCGATCCAGACCATCAGCTGCTTTTGCAGCTCCCGGTGCTGTTCCGACGGGACGGCGGCATGGCGGCCCGCGGAAAGTTCCGCGGGAGCGTCCCCGGTCTTGCCGGAGGAAGGGGATGCGGCGGAAGCGGCGACGGCGGCGGGCACCGCGGGGACCGGAGCCGCGTCCGGGAATGGATCCGCTCCGGAAAGCACGGCGGGAACCGTCAAGGCGATGCCGCCCGGCGGGATGGCTTCCTGCGGCACGGCGAAGGCCGCCGTCGACAAGACGACCGGAATCGCTGCAAAGGCGCGCAGGGTTTTGCGCAGAGCGGCGAGGCCGGCGGATTTTTCGCGGAAGGTACCGCTCCGCACGGCGGATTCGCGGACGGTTGTCGCGGCTGCCGTTTCGGGTGGCGTCACAGGTTGATCCGGCATCGCGGGGTTGGGAGATGGTTTGCGCGGTGTCGCCGGTTTTTTCGGCATCGTCTCACCTGCTTTGCTTTGGTTTTCGGAGCGGGTCCGCGGCGGACAAGCCCCGGGACTTCCAGTGTAGCGTGAAGCGGCCTTAAAAAGCTGTTGGAACGTGTCAGGGAAAGCGCCCCGGATGCGCTTCTATTTTTGGCGGATCGGCGGCCCCGGCGTCTGAAGCGGTCAGTCGATGCCGGGGAAATGAAAGATGCCGCAATTGATGACGGTTACCGTCATGCGCGGGCGGTACTGCCAGTCGATTTCCGCCTCGCGGTTTTTCAGCCGCTCCTCGAGCGCCCGCCTTTGCTCCCCGCTGTCCGCCCGCTCGATCAGCTGCCGGTAATAGTTTGCCACCCGCTGCCGTTCCTCCCGGCGCCGTTCCTCCGCTTCCACGGCCCAGGAGAAATCGCCGCGCCGGAGCTTGCGCTCCAGATGGGCTTCCAGCCGCGCCATGCCCTTGCGCGGCGTGAGCGTGCTCCGGAGGAGCCGGATTTCCGGGGAGAGGCGCGCGGTCAGTCTGCACGCCTGCAGCCGCTCCCCGAAATTTTCATCGATGACGCCGGTGGCCAGGGAGATGCCCCAGCTGTACAAATCCTCGCGTTTCATGTCGCATTCGCAGGTGACCTTGAAGTTCACGCCGAGCCAGGCGGTGTACGCGCGGGAAAACGGGTCCGCGGCGCGGCCGCCCCGGGGCGGTTCCGCAAACAGAAGCACGTTCCGGCCGCGCTGGCGGACATAGTCGAAGATCTGGTGGAGCCGGGCGGAACCGAAATGGAGATATTCGGTCAGGACGCGCCCGCCGGGCAGGGGAAGCGCCGCCGTTCCCGCCGTTGCCCCCGTGACGCCGGTTCCCGCCGCACCCGATGCAAAGGAAAATCCCGCCGATCCCGGAGCAGGCACAGCCGCGACAGACAAAGCCGGCGCAGAAGCGGCAGGCGCAGGCGAAGCCGGCGTGTCCGGCGGCTCGAAATACCACGCGAACGTCATCGTTTCCGGCTCGGCGCCGGTGCGGTCCACGAAGCTCCAGTAAAACGGCCGGTTGGTGAGCGCCCGGTCGGCTTCCGGGGACAGCTTCACGACGACATGGGTCGGGCTCCGCTCGATGATATGGCACCCGGTCTGCTCGAGAAAGGAGACGACGAACCGCGCCACCTCCCCGCCGTTCACCTTTTCCGCCTCCTCTGGCGGCTCAGGCCGACGATGGCGTCGCCCAGGCTGTCGATTCCCCTCCGCAAATCGCCTTCCCCTTCCGCTTCCAGGAACAGGCGCGCCAGCCGGCGCTCCAGCGTCTCTTCCCGTTCCAGGTCATGGATGATTTCTTCCAGTTCGCCGATGACCATTTCAAACATGTTGATCTTTTCGTGCAGAAGCCGCACGATATGCTCCTCGATCGTCCCGAGGGTGCACAGGTTGTGGATGTGCACGTCCTCGGTCTGGCCGAGCCGGTACACCCGGCCGATCCGCTGTTCGATGCGCATGGGGTTCCACGGCAGGTCGAAGTTGATGATATGGTTGCAAAATTGCAGGTTGATGCCCTCCCCGCCGGCTTCGGTGGCCACCAGCACCCGGGCGCGGCGGCGGAACAGCTCCATCATCCAGTCTTTTTTGCCCCGGTTCATGCCGCCCCGGTACGGCACCGCCGTGAGCCCGTGTTCCGCGAAAAACCGCATGAGGTAATCCTGGGTGGCCCGGTATTCCGTAAACACCACGACCTTGCCGTCCATGCCGCGGATGAGTTCCAGCGTCTTCTCCGCCTTCGTGTTGGCCTTGACCCCTTTGATGAGTTCCACCAGGCGTCCGACCCGGTCGCGCAGCGCGGAGCCTTCTTCGGCTTTTTTGAAAATGTTGAACAGCGTAAGGAAAACCGCGTCGCGGCTCGAGCACACTTCCCGCTGCAGCGTGACGAGCTGCAGGGCGGAGGCGGTGCCGAGACCGGCCTCGCGGGCGCTGCTGCGCACGTACTCGGTGACGCCGTCGTACAGGGCCCTCTCGTCGGGAGACAGGGTGAGCGGCACGGTGGTGACGAACCGGCGCGGATGGCGGATGTCGCTGCCATCGCGGCGGTTGCGGATCATTACCCGTCCGAGGGCTTCCTGGAGCAGCTCCCGGTTTTTCGGCACCCGCCGGTCGGCGACGAAGGTGGCGGAAAACTCCGACTCGCCGCCGAGCTGCCCGGGCTTGAGCACCGTGATGAGGTTGTACAGCTCGCCCATGTCGTTCTGCACGGGGGTGGCGGTAAGCAGCAGGCAGTATTTCTTGCGCA
>Ga0181858_1000686_pt1 | contig 16476 bp, 12 predicted proteins | sample NewIslPassag4_SG_FD_130749 | JGI IMG/M metagenome (GOLD analysis project Ga0181858, IMG submission 130749) | Feedstock adapted compost microbial communities from Newby Island compost facility, Milpitas, CA, USA - Passage 4_SG | ecosystem: Engineered > Solid waste > Feedstock > Composting ...
AGAGTCGAATGATCGCCCTGATTCGGGAGGGAGTGATCAAACCAGCTACGCTCGTGTGGACGTTGAATATGGAAACATGGCGGCCGGTATTGGAAACCCGGCTCAAAAGAGCGCTTCCGGAGGCGGTCGTTACCGATCGAAGGCCGGCCCCCGTTCTTACGGGTGAAGCTCCCGCGCCAGCATTGCCGCCCATTCGACGTCTGTCACTCAGTTTGAATCTCGATCGTCTGCAGTTCGGACTCGTCGCGCTGGCTTCTATTGCAGGCGTGAGCCTGATTCTGAAACTCCTCCTGTTGCCTTCTAGCGGTGGTGGTCTTCGCCTGCTGGGGGAACTCGGTGAGTGCGGCCTGCTGGTGGGACTCATTCTCGTCGCGCTTGCCGCTCGGGCGTGGCTCAGGGAGGCATTTCCCACAGAGACACCCCTGGGTGATCTTATGCGACCCGATGCGCACCATGAGGCAGACGGGCCTCCAGATATTCCACCGTAGGCCCGCTGTTCTTTCTGGGTCGCTTTGAGGCCGGATGAACCGCAGCGCTGTCAAAGAAGCCCTGAACTGATCACCTTGCGATAGAGCTGGATCGTGCTCACTGAGCCGGAACGGGGATCTCGATTTCCGCCAGGTCATATCCGGCCCAGGTCTGATGACCGGCACGCTGATAGGCGTGGATTCTCACCAATCGCGCGATGCGTGGCGCGAATCTGACCCGATGAGTCGCTTTCCATGGCTGCCAGGGTAAATCGTCAAGAACACCCACCGTCTCCCAGGATCGTTCGCTATCATCCGGGGCCGATGTGCTGATTTCCACGGCGAATTTTGACGGGTGAATTTTCCACCCCCAAATCACATTCACCTGAGAAATCTCCAGAGGAGATCCAAGGTCCACTTCGATCCAGGCCTCTTCGGTATCCTTGGCTGCACGCCATCCTGAATAATAGTTTCCATCGACGGCGGCCTCGGGATTGGTGCCGGAAGAGGCACGCGCAGGCCGACCTCGCGCAGCGTTCCGAACGCCAACAGCAATGTGGACACGGTTGGAAAGATTTTCTCTGCCCGCCGCGTCGTAAGCCTGGGCGGATAAATCGAATATTCCGCGCAGGTTGGTGGGCCATGTCCACGAGAAGTCTCGCGGTGGCTGGCGTATTTCACCCACGACCTTGCCGTCCGCCAAAAATTGCAGGAGAGTCACCGGGCTACCTCGCCCCGCCGCGAAGCCTTCAATAAGCGGTGCAGAGTCTGGAAACCATGCGTTTCCGTCGTCCGCAGGGCGCAAGATTCCCAGCTCGGGGACATAGCCGGCGTTATCAAAAAGTGGCAATTCATCCAGTGTGATCACCTGAGAATGGCTCATCGTGAACCGGGCCCAATCCACCGAACGCCGCGGGTGAGGACAGCCCCACCAGGGTAGCGCGTAGAGCCAGCACGGGGTTTTCCCGGCCGCCATTTTGTCGGGATTGGGAATCGCGTCGCATTCACACAGGGCCAGCATCTTTCCGGGGCACACTTCCTGCATTGCGCGAAAGTAATCCCAATAGGGTGTTTCATCCTGTTGCGGATCAACTCCGTAGATATCGATGCCTCCAATATCCACATATTGGTCTCCAGGATAGAACCGGCGGCGCCATTCCGGCTGTTTCTTTTTCAAGTCTCCCACCCCGGCACTGTACACCCAGATGAGGTTGTTGAGCTTACGCTCTTCGGTGAAGTAGCGAAACATGACACGCCAAAGTTCGGCCGTATTTTCAGGGTGCTGAAGATCCGTCCACCAGAACCAGCCGCCATCGATTTCGTGGAGCGGGCGCCACAACACGACGACACCGGCCTGTTGAAGCTTCTCCAGGACGTCTGCCGTTTTGGAAAGTTCCTTCATGAGGGTCTCATGCTCCGGTGTCCCGGGTTTTAAAAGCTCGTCCAGGGTGACGGGAGCCTTGCGCTCACCGGTCCAGGCCGAATCCCCACCGAAAAACCAGTGCCAGTGGAGTGTCAAAATATAACCGTGCTTCTGCACGTGGGCGATGACTTCATCGACATCTCCTAGCCACTGGATATCTCGACCCCAGATGGCCGCGTGCCGTCCGGTCTGCTGGTAATCGTCTGGGGTATGCGGATAAACGTTGTACCCGGCGAGGAGTTGCTTGCCATAAATTGTGCGAAAATACCGGAGAAGCTGTTGGCCTTTTGGGCAAAGGTGCGGATTTGCGAACTCGCCTGCGAGGACGGTTCCTGCCAGTGCCACTGGTCCGACAACCACCAGAATCCATCTCCAAAGAGTCTGCTTGCCACACATGGTTGTCACCTCATTCGAAAGTTTAGGGCGTGAATTGTGTTGGGAAACTGGAGCTGCCGGGTGTCTGAACGCTTTGCGAGTTGGCGTTCGGCAGTGATGTCATGCCAGAGTGGGCCATTGTGCCACGTTGATACACGCTTGGCAAGAATCCTTCTCCGCTCCGTCCCGGTGTTGTCTGGTGATGCGTGAAGAGGCACAACCTCAACGGCTTGTTGCGGGCAATTCACGACTTTCCGCTGCCCGAATTGTCCGGCCGGGGCTCCTGCGTTACACAGCGGATTCGTAATTTGGCGCCCTCGCGATCTGACCCGGGAGGAGTTCGGAGTTCTCTTGTCGAAAAAAAGTCCCTCGGGTAGTATCACAGTTTTACGGGTGGCGAGGAGGACGTGCCCGGGGTGGTCATTCTGCGCTGGTGGGTGTGTTTTGCAGGGGCTGGACCAAGAAGTGTTAAGTCTTCCCATTCTTTTTTGGCGGTGGCGAGAATTGGAAACAGTCGCCTCGAAAAGATGAGCAATGTGCCAGAGGTCGTCATAACAGGCCTGGGAGTTGTCAGCCCGATTGGAACGGGACCGGAGGAGTTTTGGCGGTCTCTATCCGAAGGCCGGTCCGGCATTCGGCGGATTCCGGTGCTTGATGGCCAGGCGTTTCCCTTTGCAATCGGGGGTCTGATACCCGATTTCGACGCCACCGACAAGATTCGCCCACGTAAGGCGCTGAAGGTGATGAGTCGAGACATTCAGCTTGCCTTCGTGGCGGCCGATATGGCCCTTCAGGAAGCTGGGATCGCGGCGTCGGGCGTCGCCCCAGAGCGGTTGGGTATCGTATTCGGAGCAGACCTGATCCCCTGCGAACTGGACGAAATTGCAAACGCGATCCGTAGCTGCATTGTGGACGGCCGATTTGATTTTAGTTTGTGGGGAACTCGGGCACTCTCGGAGTTGTATCCTCTCTGGCTTCTCAAGTACCTTCCCAATATGCCTGCATGTCATATTGGGATTGCGTACGATGCCCGGGGGCCGAATAACTCGCTGACTCTCGCGGAAGTTTCCAGCCTGGCTGCGATTATGGAGGCGGTACGCGTGATCCAGCGGGGGGATGCCGACGTCATGGTGGCCGGGGGAACTGGTTGCCGGATTCATCCTGCGGTTTGGGTAAGAACCGGAGCGTACCAGTTATCCAGCCGGATTGAAGAGCCCGAAAGGGCGTGTCGGCCGTTCGACGCGGATCGTGACGGAATGGTTCACGGTGAGGGTGCCGGAGCGGTGGTGCTCGAAAGCCGAAAGCATGCCGAAGCGCGTGGGGCAAGGATTCTGGGACGGGTTCTGGGATTTGCCTGTGCGTTTGAGGCTCGGCGGCCGGATCGAGCGTGGTCCGGGGAAGCCGTCAAAAGGGCGATTCACGACGCGCTCCGAATGGCAGAGTTGACCCCACGCGAGGTGGGGCACGTTAATGCCCACGGACTGGCAACGGTAGAAGACGACATCGCTGAAGCCTGCGCGATTCGCTGCGAACTTGGGGACGCGCCGGTGACAGCCCCAAAAAGTTATTTCGGCAACCTTGCAGCGGGAACCGGTGCTGTAGAATTAGCGGTTTCTCTTCTGGCATTCAGGCATGGACAGGTGCCCGCCACCCTCAACTGCGAACGTCCTGATCCGCGGTGTCCCATCAACGTTATTCATAAGGGACCTGTGTCAGCGGCGCCGGTCGCCGTTGTCCTCAACCATTCACGCATCGGGCAGGCCGTGGCTTTGGTCGTCGCGGGAGCCTGAAGTGATCGCCGTGTGCGTTCAGGTCAAAGCGCGACACACTTGACGCTCGGATAACATACTATATCACACGGGAAATGCGTACGAGGATCACCGATAACCTAGAGAGAAGGAACGACTGGACATGAGTGCAGTGGTGGGAATTCTGATGGGAAGTGACAGTGATTGGCCTCATGTGAAAGCGGCGGCCGATATCCTCAAAGAGTTCGGGGTTCCATTTGAGGTGCACGTTATGAGTGCCCATCGTACCCCCGACAAAGTGGCGCAGTATGCGCGGGAGGCCGAGTCGCGAGGGATGAAAATCATCCTTGCTGCAGCAGGCGGGGCGGCACACCTGGCCGGTGTGGTCGCAGCGCACACCACACTTCCTGTTATTGGCATTCCAGTGCCGACCAATTTGGCAGGTGGATTGGACTCCCTTCTGTCGATGGTCCAAATGCCGGGGGACATCCCGGTGGCTACTGTGGGAGTTGGGAGCGGCGGACCGCGGAATGCCGGGCTTCTGGCGATTGCGATCCTCGCGCTCTCCGACACGAAACTGGCGGAAAAGTTGAAAGATTTTCGAAAGCGGCTGGTCGAAAAAGTCACGGCGAGAGATCAGTCGCTGCAGTCGAAGATCAACGAGGAATAACACAGAAGATCGCTGATGCCGCGGGCGCCAGCCCTTGCGGTTTCGAGTTGGCGGACAGAAAGGTACTCGGGTAGCGGCATGACAAGAGAAGTGGCCACGCTGGAGTGGATCGGAGACGTTGATGGGAACCTGCGGATCTTGGATCAGACGCGGTTGCCCCGAGAAGTGGTCTTTCGTGAATGCCGCGACGAACGGGCCGTCTGGGAAGCGATTAAAACGCTTCAGGTGCGTGGTGCCCCCGCCATCGGTATTGCCGCCGCTTATGGCGTGTGCTTGGGAATGAAACTCGCTCCCAACGACGAGCGAGGCTTTTTCCAGCGGCTGGAGGAGGTGACATCTTATCTCGCCTCGTCTCGTCCCACCGCGGTGAATCTCTTTTGGGCCCTCGATCGCATGCGTCGCCGGGCTGACACGCTCCGCGGCCAGCCACCCGAGGTGATTCGGAAGGCATTGCTGAAAGAGGCACGGGCCATTCACGAGGAAGACCGGGCTTTATGCCACGCGATTGGACGCTGGGGGGAAAGCCTCATCGAAGATGGGTCAGGTGTTTTGACACACTGCAATGCCGGTGGTCTGGCCACCGCGGAATATGGCACGGCCCTGGCCGTCATCTACGAGGCGGTGGCGAAGGGAAAACGCATCCACGTTTACGCTGACGAAACCCGTCCGCTCCTCCAGGGGGCACGGCTCACCGCCTGGGAGCTCAAAGCGCACGGCATCCCGGTTACCCTGATCTGCGATAATATGGCGGCCGAAGTCATGAAGGAAGGAAAAGTCCAGGCGGTGATTGTGGGGGCGGACCGAATCGCCGCCAACGGGGATACTGCCAACAAAATCGGCACGTATGGTCTGGCTGTTCTGGCTCGATACCACCGAATTCCTTTCTATGTCGCCGCGCCCAGTTCGACGTTTGATTTGCAGCCCTCGCATGGCGGGCTGATCCCCATCGAACAGCGGGATCCGCAGGAAGTCACATGTCCCTTCGGGATTCCAATTGCCCCCGAAGGTGTAGACGTCTACAACCCCGCTTTCGACGTCACACCGGCTGAGCTCGTCACGGCGATCATCTGTGAAAAAGGCGTCATCCGACCCGTTAACAGAGAGACCATCGCGGCCGTATTGACCGGGGCTGCAGACAACTCCCAAGGGCCGCAGGCGGCACTGAAATCATCCGCGAACGGCTGATTTCCGGTGAAGACGACTCTCCTTCGACTCATCATAACTGTGTGAAGGAGGCAGCGGCAGGTTGGGAAGTTGCCATGCGGCCTGTTTGTTCCGTGACTCGCCGGAGTCGCTCGGCCAGGGCCTTCGTGAGCGACGCAGGCGAAAATCGCCACCGCCAGTTGTTGGAGGGAGTCCCTGGGATGTTCATCCGGGCCTCTGAACCAAGGCCCAGGACGTCCTGGAGAGGCACGATAGCGATTTCTGAGCGGGATTGAAAGGCCAGTTCGATCATATCCCAACTGATCGTCTCCAGCTCCGCCCGGCAATATCGGCGAAGGCGAGCGATAAGTTCCGGATCGTCGCGCACCTCGTGCTGGAACCAGCCCAGGCTCGTATCGTTGTCGTGGGTTCCGGAGTACATCACGGTGTCCGGGGCTACGCGGTCGGGCAGGAATTGATCCACCTTCGAGGGACCAAATGCAAATTGAAGCACAGCCATGCCAGGGAATCCGAACATTCTCCGAAGGGCGATCACATCCGGGGTAATATAGCCAAGATCTTCGGCGACGATCGGGAGCGTCCGCTTGTTGGAAGCCGTTTCTCGCCATGGACCTTCCCAGGATTTGAGGAGGACTTCGAAGAAATGGGCACCCGGGCCGGGGACCCATTTTCCGTGTTCGGCTGTCGGATGTCCGGCCGGGACGGACCAGTAGGCCGCGAATCCTCTGAAGTGGTCGACTCTTGCCAGGTCAACACGTTCGAAAACAGAGTGGAACCTCTCAATCCACCAGCGATAGTCGTCCCGACGGAGAATATCCCACCGATAGACGGGGTTGCCCCATAACTGACCTGTCGCGTTGAAATAGTCGGGCGGGACGCCGGCGACCTCCACTGGGCGGTACTCGTCATCCAGGAAAAAGTACTGAGGATGCGCCCAAACATCGGCACTGTGGTAAGACACGTAGATGGGCACATCTCCAAAGATCTTCACGCCCTGGCTAGCCGCATACCGGTGCAGGGCATCCCACTGCCGGCAAAACAGAAACTGCACAAAACAGTGAAATCGGTAGGTTTTCCGGAGCGTCTCTGGTAGGTCTTTCCCGAGAGGATCAAATTCTCCACTTCGCAGTACTTCCAGCGGCATGCCGGTTGCTTTGAAATTCCACTCCGGCCAGGGAACACCAGGAAAGAGCTCCGCCAATGACTGGAAAGCGGCGTAAACTTTCAGCCACCAGGCCTCCTCGGTACAGAATCGCAAGAAGTGTTCCCAGAGTGGGTGATTCCCGTCAGACCTGTCGAAGCCGCTCATCGAGAAGGCATGCTGGAGGAGCCTTCGTTTCGCATGCGAGACAGTCTGGTAATGCACGGGGCTATCGACGGCCGTGACAGGTATTTCGCCATCGTTCAAAGCGGATGGTGGAAGCAGCCCTTCTTCCACAAGGAGCTGGGGAGAGACAAGCAATTCGTTGCCGGCAAAAGCGGAGACAGAACTGTACGGTGAGCCGTAGCCGTCCACGGGGCCGAGGGGAAGAATCTGCCAGTAACGTTGACCCGCTTCTGCCAGCCAATCGACGAACGCATACGCGCTGGGACCCAGATCACCAATGCCAAATTGGCTGGGCAGCGATGTCGGATGGAGGAGGATGCCGCTTTCCCTCATAGAGACCTTCACAGTCCGGTGTCAAAAAAGTCTTCCCACGCCCCAGTCCAGTCCGTTTTGAGCCGCGCACTCCGCGGAGATTTCCCAAACTACCGTCCCACCACCGGTGGTAAGGTCTGCCCGCGTTGAGCCACTCCCTATCGAGATGGGTTATCGAATCATACGCTCATTGTAAGGCAGCGAGCGAATTTCGACACCCTCAGAAAACCGGCTTTTGGGAAAGATTTCGGTTATGCTCAGCCGGGAGTTTGCATGTTAGTCAGGCTGGAACAAACCAACGAGCGACTTCACGAGCTCCGACTGCACAGGTGTTGCCGTGCTGAGCACAAACGCTATAGTGGGTGGCAGTTTTGTTAAAACGAGAGTTCCACAATAGGGAAAGGGGCAATGCCTCTGAGGACAAATCTAACTGGTCAGCGGTGGGGCGTCGGATTATAATTATTAAAATGATCAATTAACTGATTTATCTGGGCTGACCCGTCGCGTCTCGGAGGTAACAACCGGGGTGACGCGGAGCAGAGAGCCAAAAATCTCCCTTGGGATGGTTGGGGAAATTGGGACGTGAAGTCGTCGCTGACAGACGAAGTAAGATAGAGAAATAAGTTTACCGGCCGGCCTGAGCATTCGTCGGGAACGGGGACACATTTCGCACGGGCTGCTCGGTGGGCCGGCTGATGACCCACACCGCGGTTTCGGCGTGCCTTACTTGACCGCAACCGATCGAACGGATGTGAACGGAAATGCTTGAGCCTGGCGCTGTCATCAGCCTCACAGTTGTTGGGTTGGTTTTTCTATTACTGGCGACTACTCGACTCGCCCCGGATGTTGTTTTGATGGGGGGGCTGACGATACTCCTGTTGGCTGGTTGTGTCACCAGTCAGGAGGCGCTTCAGGGGTTTTCCAATGAAGGAATGATCACAATTGCAGTGCTTTTTGTGGTTGGGGCGGGACTCGTGGAAACGGGGGCGGTTTCTGCATTGGCGGATACTCTTTTTGGTCGGGCAAAATCGGTTACGGGGGCCATCGCACGGGTGATGATTCCGACGACAGCGCTCAGCGCGTTTATTAATAACACGCCCGTCGTCAGTATGCTCATCCCCGCGATCAACGATTGGGCCAGACAAAACCGAATTCCACCCTCCAAACTGTTGCTGCCTCTCAGTTATGCGGCCATTTTGGGGGGGACATGCACCCTGATCGGAACGAGTACCAATCTCGTTGTGAACGGACTTCTCATTCGCGCTTATGACCAGGGCCAGTTAGCCTGGGCACCCCACGTGGCACGAGGGCTCGGGATGTTTGATCCCACCTGGGTGGGCCTGCCGATAGCAGTGGCGGGAATCGCCTTTGTGTTGATAGGCCATCGGTGGTTGCTACCCGCACGCGATCCGATCACACCGATCCGTGAAGATCCCAAGCAGTACACGACGGAAATGCTCGTGGAGCCGGGAAGTCCGCTGGTTGGAAAAACGATCGAAGAAGCGGGATTGCGTCATCTTCCCGGGCTGTATCTGGCCGAGATCAATCGGGACGGGCAGGTCCTTCCGGCGGTTTCTCCCCAGGAGCGCCTGCGGGCAAACGACCGACTGATCTTTGTGGGGGTGGTGGAATCGGTCCGTGATCTCCAGCGGATTCGCGGTCTGGTGCCCGCCACGAATCAGGTATTCAAACTCGACGCGCCCCGTTCGCAGCGCTGCCTGATCGAGGCTGTTATCAGCGAACGCTGTCCGATTGTGGGCAAAAGCATCCGCGACGGTCGTTTTCGCTCGCGGTACAACGCGGTCGTCATTGGGGTTGCGCGGGAAGGCGAACGCCTGCGGGGCAAGATTGGCGATATCGTTCTCCGTCGCGGCGATACAGTCTTGCTGGAGGCGCATCCTTCGTTCGTGGAAATTCACCGGCATAGTCGAGATTTTTATCTCATCAGCCGTCTAGAGGATTCCAAACCTCCCCGTTTCGAGAAGGCGAAAACGGCTCTTTTCATTCTCGCGGCGATGGTGCTGGTGGTGACCGTCAGTGAGTCTTTTGGTGATCTGGGGCTGAAAATTGGGCGATGGGAGCTGGTATTTGGAAAGATAACGATGCTCAAAGGCGCCCTTCTGGCGGCTGCCGCAATGCTGGCTTTTCAGTGCTGCACTTTGAGCGAGGCCCGTCGCGCGATTGACTGGCAGGTTCTTGTGGCCATTGGAGCAGCTTTTGGCATTGGGACGGCACTGGAACGAACCGGTGCGGCGGCCTTTGTCGCTCATCACCTCATCCATTGGGTGGGGGAAAATCCCCGTTTGACGCTTTTGGCGATTCACGTCATCACGTCGGTGACGACAGAGATGGTCACCAACAACGCAGCCGCCGCGTTGATGTTCCCCTTTGCCCTCGCTACTGCCCAGGAACTGCAGGTCAATCCCATGCCGTTCGTGATCAGTGTTCTCACGGCTGCGTCCGCTTCATTCGCGACTCCTCTCGGCTATCAAACAAATTTGATGGTGTATGGGCCCGGCGGGTATCGGTTTACGGACTACCTTAAAATCGGCATTCCGATGAACATTCTGGTCACGGCATTGACTGTGACACTCGCCCCGCTCATTTGGCCCTTCCACTTGTGAGATAAGATATGAGGCCTAAGCCCTGACAAGTGTTCCTCTCGGTTGTGCCGCTGGATGGGTGCCGGTGTCGCACTTCTGAATCCGGTCGAGCTCCTCGGGGACTCGGCAGTAGCCTGGCTCAGGAAGAGGTGGAAGTTGTCGTTCCTGAGCCGTGAGGGTACACTGGGCACACAAAGGGCTGGCGACCGGACCCAGGTCCGTTTCACGACGATGTCGCCCGCGGGAGGTACTCGCCATGCAAACTCGGTTTTTATTGTTGTTTGTGGTTTCTGCTGGACTGACGGCTGCCATCGCTTCTGCTGAATTGCCACCGGTCAATTACGACGAGAGCAAAGTGCCCGCCTACACCCTGCCAGACCCTTTGGTGTGCGAAGACGGCACACGGGTCGGTGACCCGGGCATGTGGTTTTCCAAGCGGCGCCCCGAACTTCTGCGTCTTTTTGAAACCCACGTATATGGGAAGGCGCCGGGAAGACCGGAGGGCATGTGGTTTGAGGTTCGCGACGTGGATCCCGAAGCACTGGGAGGAAAAGCCATTCGCAAGCAGGTGACGATCCACTTCACACCCAAAGGGCAGGATGGTCCCATGGTGGACGTACTCTTCTATCTGCCGAAGGACGCTCCTCGGCCTCTGCCCGTTTTCCTGGGGCTGAATTTTCGCGGCAATCAGGCGATTCACAACGATCCGGGGATTTTTATCTGTCGAAGCTGGGTTCGTGACGGACCGGGCGTCGTTGATCACAAAGCCACCGAAGCGACTCGAGGAATAGCCAGCAGTCGCTGGCCGGTTGAAATGATACTTTCTCACGGTTACGCCCTGGCAACGGCGTATTACGGTGACATCGACCCCGACTTTGATGACGGATTTCAAAATGGCGTTCATCCCCTGTTTTACAGGCCGGGTCAAACCAGGCCGGATCCGGATCAGTGGGGATCGATTGGGGCCTGGGCGTGGGGGTTAAGCCGGATCATGGACCTTATCGAGACAGATCCAGAGCTTGACAAAACCAAAGTGGCGGTGATGGGACATTCCCGGTTGGGCAAAACGGCTCTCTGGGCGGGGGCACAGGATACGCGGTTTGCCATCGTGATTTCCAACAATTCGGGCTGCGGTGGCGCTGCCTTGAGCCGCCGACACTTTGGAGAAACCGTGGCCAGGATCAACACCGCGTTTCCCCACTGGTTCTGTGAAAACTTCAAAAAATACAACGAGAACGAGGCAGCCCTCCCCGTGGATCAGCATGAGTTGATCGCGCTCATCGCCCCGCGTCCTGTTTATGTGGCGAGTGCTACCGAAGACCTGTGGGCGGATCCCCGCGGCGAGTTTCTGGCTGCGAAGGCTGCCGATCCTGTCTACCGTTTACTGGGAACCGAGGGCCTCCCCGCTGATGAAATGCCGCCCCCCGATCATCCTGTGATGGGCCAGATCGGTTACCATATCCGCACGGGAAAGCACGACGTCACGCCCTACGACTGGGAGCAGTACATCAAGTTTGCAGACAAACATTTCGGCCGCGCCACCTCAGGAAAGCAGCCGGCCAAAACGGGTCAGCCCTGAATGTAATCCTTCATAAACCGATTTTCCATTGCGAGCCGCTCCAACTGGGCCTTGACAGCGTCTCCGATTGAGATAATGCCCACCAATCGACCGTCAACCACCACCGGCAGATGACGAATCCGGTTGTTGGTCATGAGTTGCATGGCCTGCTCCACAGTGTAGTCGGGATGGGCCACGATCAAATTGCGGGACATGGCCTCTTCCACCCGCACGGAGCGAAGCGGGTGCTCGGAAAAAGCGCAGCGGCGAAGGATATCACGTTCCGTAATGATGCCGAGAATTTCCTCGCGGCCCTCACCGGGATCACGTCGGCAAACCATCAGGGCGCCAATGTTGTGCTGGACGAGTTCTTCCACCACGTCCTGAAGAGTGGCCTCAGGATGAATCGTGTAAACGTGGCTACCTTTGGCCGCCAGAATTTCCTTCAGAGTCATGGGCATTCACTCCGCTCGTGGAAGCTTGTCGTTGACGGTTTCCTCGTACCGAGTGCGTCGGTGTCGCTACCATTTTAGCCGGAAAAAATTGAATGGAACAATAGATCGAGCTGCTCGGGGGACGGAACCCGGCCGGGAGACGACCCTGCCTGGCCGTTGACACCGGGAACACAAATTGTATATTTGCAAAAAAGTGCAAGTATTTTATCGCTAACACGAGAGGATCAGGGAAATGGCGTACACCCTCGGATTCGCTGGCGGCGGACGCATCGCGCGAATTATGCTTGGCGGCTGGGTCCGGAATGGGGCTTCGATTGCCCGCGTCAAGTTCGTGGACCCAGACGACCGATCCGCCAGGTTGCTGTTGTCTCAGGTGTCTGGCCCCCTCGAAAGGGTTTCTCAGGTCTCCGAGCTCGTGGACAGCGAGTTTATTTTTCTGGCCGTCCATCCACCGGCGATTCCCACGGTCACTGCAGAGCTTTCCGGTAAGCTGAAGCCAGAATCGGTTGTCGTTTCGCTGGCTCCCAAAATTACAATCAGTCAACTTCAACAACAGTTGGGGGGATTTCCGAACGTAGCTCGTGTCATTCCAAACGCGTCCTCTCTTGTGGGAATGGGCTACAATCCGGTCCGCCTTGCCAAGGGCTTTCCGGAGGCTCAGATGGTCCGCCTGATGAGCCTCCTGCAAATCCTGGGGAAAGCGCCGTTCGTGTCAGAATCGCACCTGGAGTTGTACGCACTCCTCACCGCGATGGGCCCGACGTATTTCTGGCCGCAATTCTATGAATTACGTTCCATCCTGACAGGCCTTGGTTTGTCCCCCGAAGATTTCCAGGCAGCCCTGAGGGACATGGTTCTGGGCGCTCTTGCCACGATGGAGGCGTCCTGTCTCTCGGAAGCGGAGGTCATGGACCTGATTCCCGTCAAGCCGCTTGGCGAGTTCGAAGCGACACTTCGCCAGGCCTATCGAGACAAATTGCCGGCGATTTACGAAAAGATTCGACCAGTCGCCGAAAACTAAAATCCGTCATCCACCGCAGCCGCCTCCCGGCGCCTTGACCGCTTTCAGGAGGTGAATTTTGGGCGTGAATTGACGCAGCGAGACCAGCTTTTCGTCCGGCCGTGAGACGTCGATGTTGGCCCCGGGGCTGCCGGGAATGTTCAAACCAACGGGCACCGCACCGGTCGGACACTGTCGCAACTTGGTGAACGCCTCGGCGTAGCGAAAGTGCTCGTCTCCCTGGGAACCGAATTCCGGGCCCGGGACGTTGAGATTGCCGGCGAAATACACGTCGCACCACCGATTAACACCCCCGGCCAGGATGTATGCGTTCATGTTTCGGGAGATGGCCAGGTGCTTCCAGGCCTCGATGGCGTCCCGTTCGTCGTTGGACATGACGACCACGACCTGCTCCGCCGTCAACCGGGGACGCCAGAATCGATCGATCTCATCGATCGTCGTGTGGATGGCGTCCTTTAAATGGAAGAGGTTGTAATCCGATTCGCTTCGAACATCGAGAAGGATTCGGTCCACCTGGTTGTTGTACATCAAATCCAAAAGCTCCGCTGGATCAATAAACACTTTGCGCGACTGGATCGCCGCATCAAGTCGTGCCTTTTGCAGGGCAATTTTTCTCTCAGCGTCTGGCTGGCCAATCACCACAGCGACGAGTGCCAGAATGAGGCCCGCCGTAGCAAAAGCGCGCAATACGACCGGAGAATTGGTCGCACCGGGGACGGGTGGCTTGGCCCATCGAAATCGCCTCTCGGCCCATTCCGCCGCGGCAAACGCCCCGACGGCCATGAGGAACACGCCAAGCACAATTGGTCCGGCATCGAGCCCGAGCCAATCAAAGATTGTCAACCGTCCCAGCGCGCCCGTGACTGTCCAGAATTCTTCCACGTAAGGAGACGTCAAACCGAAAAGGAACATGCCTGTCGCCACGCCAATGGCGAAGGCCACGCCGTCGAGCTTGAGTGTCGCCGAAGAGACAAGCGATGTTCCGGGACAGTAGCCACCAATGATAAAGCCAACGCCCAGTGCCAGTCCCCCGGCAACAGAGGCGGCCAGGTACGTGGGTGGAACGAAGATCTGTTCGAAGTCGATCCAGCCTATGGCAGATCCGGCAAAGACAAGCAGCATTGCCGTTACGATGGCGGAGAACATCACCTTCAAAACGCGCATGTCGGATAGATAGAACTGCGCAGCAAGATTGCGGCAGTCACCGAAGCCGGCCTGTTCGAGAACAAACCCAAACCAGAACCCAATCACGACGGTCACCAACACTTCGGCAATACCCGTCATATGCAGGGGGAACATTGTGCCGCCTCCAAAAAAGTTGTGCTGCTTTCCACACTTGCAAATCAAAGCCAGAATCGCCGAAAAGGATACGCCAGTGCGTACCCGGCTGCAAAAATCATGATCATGAACACCCAGCTTCCCAGGGACAGCACGGCGCCGCCCGACAACGCCTGTCCGGACGTGCACCCGCGTGCCATTGCAGCGCCCCATCCCATGAAGGCGCCCCCAATAAAGGCCAGAACAAGTCGCTGGGCTGGCCTGACCCGCGGTCCATGATAAATCTCCAGGCGAGTCCGCCCAGAAATAAGCCCCGAGATGAAACCTCCAAGAAGGACGCCCAGCACCATCCACACGATATGGTTATTGAGCGGATTGGCGAATCCGCCGCCCATCGGGGCGAAATATGGGTTGCGGTCAACCACGCTGGGGGCGACCACCTTCAAAACCTGGACGACGACTCGGGCAATCCCTCCGGAGGCTCCCAGACCACTTCCGGTGAGCAAAAAGGCCAGAAACAGGACGGTTCCCAGTGCCACTCCAGCCACATACGGATTCCAGTATTGTTTGACCGCGTCATCCTTTGGAGTTGGTTCGTTGGCCATTTCTTTGTTCTCCCTGAACATGGATGGAGTTTTCGCCTGAAATCCCCCTGGAGCGGTGTTCTCCTGGCGCTAAGCAATTTCGTTTTGCTGAACCGACGTGGCCTCGCCGGCGGAAGGCTCTTCAATGACTTCATATCCGGTAATCATCGTCACAAAATGGGCCCACGGGGTCGGACCCGTGGTCGCCAGATAGATGTGTGCGAGGACGAATGCGCCAAAAAACCATGCGCCCAGCATATGCACGGCGGCCAGGTTGCCGATTCCTCCCACGAAGTGCATCAACTCTGGAGAATACTGCATAAACCAGAGGGCCACACCCGTGACAACTTGAACAGGCAACAGGATATTGAGAATCGCCAGGTACGTGATCTGCTGCAATGGATTGAGCCTCCGCTGGCGTGATCGCTGGAGCGGGTGTGGTTCCCCGTGGAACATTCCGTAGAGGTAGTATCGCAACTGCCGCCAGGCCAAAATGTGCAACTCACGCGGTTCCGGTATGAGTTGTCTCAGAGTGCCCGTTGTCAGGTAGTAGAAAAACCCCAGAAAAGCATTGATCACCAGCAGCCAGCCCACGACATTGTGCAGTCGAACGGCCGTCGCAAATGGAATGACGCCGGCGCTTCCGGAATAATGCACAGAAAAACCGGTAAAAAGAAGCGTCAGGATCATGACCGCCTGAAACCAGTGCCAAAATCTTTCGTAAAGCGTATAAATCAGCTCTTTCTGCATGATCACGCCTCTTGTCCGTGAATATATGTCCCGGGTTTGTTACCGTTCGCTTTGTCAATCCTGTCGACGAAAACTTTTGAGCAACGACAGGGATGGAAAAACTCGAAACGAGGTGTGGACGCCGATTGTCAGCACGACTCCGAGGAAAGCAAAAAATCCGAGCCAGTCCACCCAGTTGTGCCGGCTTTTCCCCAGAATGTAGAAACCTGCTTTTTCCGGGTTCGGGGTCAAAATCAACGCCGGGTTGTCCGACGACCAAGAAATTTCGAGCCTGTAGGCTTCCGGAATTCCACTGCCCGGAACGATGCGTGCCCCGCGGGAATTGTCGTCATCCTGAACGTTGCCCAAAGAGAACGCTTGCCCAAGCAAAGATCGCGAACTGTGGCACGTCTCACACTGGCGGATCGCCAACCGTGCCGGCGCCACACCGTGGTGAATGCCGAACGGCCAGATTTCCACGACGTGTTCCGGGGAGGTCACGCCGACATTCTTGAGTTGGGTAGCGAGTTCTGTCGTGGAATAGCGGGACGGGAGGCGGCGTCGATAACTTGTCGAAAAAACGGGGGAACTCTCACCGCTTTTACTTTCGGGATTGCGAGGCAGACGGGAAAGAATGGCTTCCAAGTCCCGCAGTCTCACCGGTCGGGGGCTTGCTCCGGCCTCGACCCAGTAACTCGCTCTCACGAGATTGTACGGCCCAAGTGTGATCTCGCCGTCCATGGCCTTTCGCGGAAGAATGAC
>Ga0181858_1000689_pt1 | contig 16454 bp, 15 predicted proteins | sample NewIslPassag4_SG_FD_130749 | JGI IMG/M metagenome (GOLD analysis project Ga0181858, IMG submission 130749) | Feedstock adapted compost microbial communities from Newby Island compost facility, Milpitas, CA, USA - Passage 4_SG | ecosystem: Engineered > Solid waste > Feedstock > Composting ...
CCGGCGCCGGCGTCGCCTCCGTCGGCAACTCCGAGCCCCCCTCACACGGACCAACAGCGACGTCCGGTGGCGATGCCGCCGGGAATTGCCCGTCCTGAGGACGTCACAAGTGATTTCGGAGCCGCTTCATCTCCCCCGAGCCCACCCAGCTCGCCACCGAGTTCGGCGGTGATGCCGCCCCCGCCGACCAGTCCGCAGGCACTGCCGGCCGCTACTCAGGGGCAGTATGTGAAGGCAGATGTCGGGGTTGGACAAAAAGGGCGGAGTCTCCAGCCCGGCTTCCTCACGACCCCTGTGTCGGTCTACTTCCGCAGCCAGGAACATATGGCGTTCCGGATCCAGGTTCCCCACGCTCTGCAGTTGTTCGAGGCTGAACACGGCCGAAAGCCGGAATCTCACGAAGAATTCTGGCGGGAGATAATTGAGAAGAACAATATTCAGCTTCCCAGGCTGCCGCCGGGCCATCGGTATGTGTACGACCCGCAACGGGGAGAACTCATGGTAGAGGTTCCGGCGGGATCACCGCCACCGTGATTCTCCGTAGAAAAGCGGGGAATATGGTCAACCCGGAGCCCAATCTGGCGGATTGTCAAGCGGATTCTCAATCTGTTCTTCATCCTTTTCTCCCCGGGGGGAATGCTGAGTTTTTTCGCTGATTGGCCTTCTCGGGGAATCCGGCTGGGCCTTGTGCTGACCGTGCGTGATCGTGTTCCCGCGAAAGAGCGTGGATCAAAGTCCGAGGATTACGGTTGCATCGCGACGTCCCGTAATTACGCTAAAAAAAGGGCGCTACGCAGGTGAACATCTCTTGACAGGTCGCGCATGCTTTCTTTTGGGAAATTTTTTCATCCGTGGACTTATCGTGGCGAGAACCCGGTCGGCGGAACGAAGGGCTCCACATGGCTTTTGCCGGTGTTCTTTCTGGGATGCGTGCTGTGTGCGCCACCGGGGGCGTGGGGCGAAAGTTGGATTTTTCAGCCTTCTTATTTCTCCCATAACGATCAGGGCAGCCGCGTAGCCCAATTTTCTCAGCCGCCCCAAATTGCGCTGCCTTACGCACCGAACTACGTCGTGAGCGGTTACCGCCATACCCGCGCGACGATCAGGGGGGCGGAGAGCTACGATCACCTCCACATCGTCAAAACGTGGGGGCTGGGGGCGTATATCCGGCCATACGAGGAGTGGGAATTTCCATTCCGACCGGGCGCAACGCCGTTCGGACCGTGGGGGAATCCTCAGGGGCCGTGGACTCTTCCGTTCCAGTCATGGGTCAACCCGTTTGCTTTAGGGCGTCTCCCGAACCCGCCCTGGTGGCTTTATTTCCCCTGGACGCCGGGTCTCATGATGCCTCCTCCCTCGCCACCTGCCGGTGGCTCGGGCAATCCGTGAGACGGGAACGATGCCATCACTTGTCTTGCCCTGGCCGAGTGTATCGGTCATGTGGGTTCTGTTCGCTGTAAGGCGGAGCACGGCCCCAGTTCATTCTGCCGGTAGAAACGCCCGACTGATAGCGAAGAGAGCATGTTCGCTTGACGGTTCGCATATTTCGGGCTTGGGTGGCCGGTCCCACCGGCGAGTGACCTTATGGGCGACAACGAACAGAAACCCCAGGAACAACCGAAGCCACCGCCGCCAACGCCGATCCTCAACCAGGTTATCCTGGCTGTTATCGGTCTGTTGCTTGTTCTTTCGCCGATTGTCGTGCTTTCCGGTTCAGGGTCCCTAGCGGCCATGTTGGCGAAAGTCTTGTCCGGAGAGCCGGTGCTCACCTCCCTGGGAATGGGCAATGGCTCCGCCGGTGACACTGTGTCCCCGCAAGAAGAGGAGGTCAGCCTGCCACCGATAGTGGATATGAACGAAGTATTCCGCTTCGACATATCCCCTGATTGGGTGGTTACGCGGTTTCCGCGCGTGACCACCGGACTGGCTATTTTGAATTTACAGGGCTACCGGGTTCCGCTTGTGACCGGTACCGCTGAGGACGATCTGGTCGGGACGATCACTTATTATTTTGATGCCTCGCGCCAGGTTCGCAGAATTTTGTTCGAAGGGACGACCGGCAACCCCAATCGGCTGCTGGCTTTCTTGGCCACGTACTACGGATTTGTGTACCGTCCGACGAACAATCCGGCGGTTTACCTGTACGTTGTACCGGAAGAGGGGTCTCGGGGGGAAACCCACAGCTATTTATGGATACGGCCACGCGGGATTTTGACCAGTACCGATCCGCAACACCGTTTCGATCTCAGCCTGGTCTTGGAACGTCCCGAGAGGTAACTCTTTACAACACAGGGTCTTAGCGGCCGGAAACAGCGGCTTTCTAAAACCCGAAGGAGGCGCTTCCCAGGGACGCCCAGACCGTGCGTCTCTACCGGGCAGTTTCCGGGTTGCCGTCAGTGTCCCGCCAGACCACAACGCGTTTTCGCTCGGGCTCGATGCGCATGCGGACCTCGCCATCGTGGAACACCCGCACCGTACCGCTGGATTCACTGACGCAAACCGCCACGGCTTTTGTGCGGCGAGTGATGGCGGCCGCCGCCCAGTGTCTAGAACCCAGGCCTTTGCTCAACGAGATTCCATCAGCGGAGCAGTCAATGTGACGACACGCAGCCACGACGTATCCGTCTTTGCTGATGATGAACGCCCCGTCGAGCTGCGCGATTTCTTTGATTCCCTCACGAACTTTGGAATCGAAGAGGTTTCGCTCCCGTTTGCTGTAACCTCGAACAGGGTCGAAGCCCAGAGGTCGAGTATGGGCCAGAACCCGCCGGGTATCCCCGATAACGAAAATCGTGCCGACTGGTTTTCCTTCACGGCCTTCGCGGCCGATCTCGATGGCCAGATTGATCACGAGTTTGAGCGTTTCGACCGGGATGTCTGTCTTGAGTTGCCGTAACTCACGAACCGTCAGTCTTCCCAAATAGTCTGAAAGGCGAAACAGACTCAGGGTGTCCAGCGACGCTGCATCGAAGGCCCCATACACGGCGACCAACTCATCTCCCAGGGCCACGTATTCCTCCGTCACGCACTCCACAAGGGCCTCTGAAAGGCGGTCTTGCGGCGTTGACTCCGGCATGTTGGTGACCACAACGTGGACCTGGGAGTTTTGGAGAGATTCAGCCTGGGCAGGCGTGTCCACGGCGACGATGAGTTTTTGATCTCCGAGCAACCCCGTCACGCGGGACCAGTCCGCTTTTCCCGACCATAAAACGAGAATGGCTGCTGCTTCTGCCGCTTTCGCCACCGCCGCGGCATGTTCCAGAAGCAATTTCACGTTTTCAGTCAAGCGAAGAGTTTCACCACCTGGGGAGGGTGCCGACTTGGGATCAGAGGCCGCCGGTGTCCGGGCTTCAGGGTTCATAGATCGGAAGAAATGGATGTCGTCACAGAGCGAAGACGGTACTCTCGGGGAGCCGGTTCATTCCCGCACACTTGGGGATCAAAGTTTATCATATTAGTTTTTTGCCGGCCGAACAATGTGGGCTTCTATGCTTCGTTAATTTCGCTTATTTGGAAAGATCGGCTGTCCAGTCACAAACCTCGGGACGCGCCGGTGCGGCTAGCCAATGTCCATGGTTCCCTTTAGCATCTAATAGTAGCAATGCATCTGCTGTAACCGCGTGCAGCTTGGTTCCCATAAAAAGTGAGACGTGAAAGGAGTGTGCCCCATGTTTTCGGGGATTGTCGAGGCACTGGGCACCGTCGCAGCGGTCATTTCGGAACCTCCAGGGGTGCGGCTCGTCGTCCGGGAACCCCGGATTGCTGCGGAAACCAAGGTGGCCGACAGCATCGCCGTCAACGGATGTTGCCTGACGGTCATTGCCGTCGACGGTGACACCTTTGCGTTCCAGGCGGGGCCGGAGACCCTCTCGCGAACAAATCTGGGAGACCTCAAAGAGGGAAGTCGTGTTAATTTGGAGCGATCACTGAAGATAGGAGATCGCTTGGGCGGGCATTTTGTGACCGGTCACATTGACGATGTGGGGTATCTCATTCAACGGGAGGATTTCGGAGAGTGGTCGCGGTTCTGGTTCAAGATTCCGCGCCGACTGGCCCGTCAGATGGCCCCCAAAGGTTCGATCGCCGTTGACGGCGTGAGCCTGACCATTGTCGATAGTGAGCCTGAGCGATTCAGTGTAGCCCTCATTCCGTATACACTTGCCGTAACCACCTTGGGACCGATGAAGGTGGGTGACAAAGTGAATCTGGAAACAGACATTTTAGCCAAGTATGTGGAGAGGCAACTCGAGGCAAAGACCTGGCCTGTTTAGGGACGTGCCCGTTTTGAAGCTGGCAGAGGGAATGGCTCGCAGATCCCCATGAGCAGCGCTGGCTCGCCGCGACAAACCCTGACGTTTGTGCGAGAACGTCTGGAGGCTGCTGGAATTCGCCCGAAAACAGACCTCGGGCAGAACTTCCTTATTGACCTCAACTTACTGCGAGTTCTCGCCGATACGGCTCAGTTGGGCCCCGAGGATGTGGTCCTGGAAGTCGGCACGGGAACTGGTAGCCTGACCAACTTGCTGGCGGAACGTGCCGGATATGTCATTTCGGTGGAAATTGATCCCAAGCTCCACGCCGTTGCCAAGGAGTTGGTTGGTCAAAAGGCTAACGTCCGGCTGTTGTGTCAGGATGCTCTGAAAAGCAAAAATCGTTTCCATCCCGCGGTTCTGGAGGCAGTTGAGCAGGCGCTGGGCGAAGGAAACCGCCAATTCAAGCTGGTGGCGAACCTGCCCTACAACGTGGCCACTCCGGTGCTGACGAATTTGCTTTCACTGGAACGGCCTCCGGTGACGATGACGGCGACGATTCAGAAGGAGCTGGCCGATCGGATTATCGCCAGGCCGGGTACGAAGGATTACGGGGCGCTGAGTGTTTGGATTCAGAGCCAGTGTCGCGCAAAAATTGAGCGGACCATGCCCCCGCAGGTGTTCTGGCCGCGGCCGAAAGTCTTTTCGGCGATCATTCACATCGTGTTGGAACCGGAACGGCGAGATCGCATCCGGGACCGGGAGCTGTTTCACAACTTCATCCGCGGGTTGTTTCTTCATCGCAGGAAGTTTTTGCGTGCTCAGGTCCTGAGTGCCCTGGGCAGAAAAACGGATAAAGCGGCTGTGGACGAGGTACTCCGAAATCTCGGATTCGATCCGCAATCGCGCGCGGAACAACTGGACGTGGACAGCATCCTGCGCCTTTACGAGGCACTTCGTGAACGCCTCACGGGCGACACATTTCCATCGCCAGAAGTCCAGGTTCAAGGATCGAGTGGTGGAGAACTGTCCGCAGAGTCTCTTTCAGATTCCCAAGGCCATTCAGAAAATGACTGACACAGCCAGTACTTTGGCGGGTGTTCATGGGTCGTGACAAGTGGGGAATTCGGCGGGGTTTTGGAGTAACGGTGAGAAAAAGTCCAGTCCAGAGTACAATAGGCAGAAACGCAAACCGCAGTGGACAATAGGGGACCTTTTCGAGGAAGCGGAGGACTATTCGGGTGCTTTCTCGGTGATGAGCTGTTCAAGCGGCGAGAAGCAGTGATTCGAGGTTGAGAATGTGCGACGTGGGGAGTTCGCCAAAAATGGAATTTATCGAGATGCTGGGACGCCAGCTCTTGAAGGTGGTGACCGAGGGAGGGCCGACGCCGGAGGAATTGGCCAAAGTCGGCCTTAAGGAAGATAGCATCGTTCGAATCAACCGCCAGGGGGATATTGAGATTCGTCGTAAGGATCGCTGGGATCTCATCGGGGGCCTGATTGGTGACTTTGAGACGCGGGTAAAACGCGAGACAGGGCTGGATTGGGCCTGATTCGGGGCCGGCTCACAATGCGCAGGTTTCTGACGACGGATCGTCGGAACTGTTTTCTTCTTCGTTTGAAACTGTCAGCACCGGGGCAGCGTCACACTCTGCGGTCTCAAGCTCATCAGTGTCGGAAGCTTGTTGGTGGACAAGCTCCCAGGCCTGAACGAGTGCCTGAAAACCGATGAGAATATCGGTGGTGGTGAGAATTCCAGCGAGTTTTCCATCCCGAACAACGAGAAGAGAGGAGATTCCCTGCTGGACCAGGAGTGTGATGGCCTGGCTGATGGGAGTTTCAGGATCCACGGTGCAGAGCTCGGCCGTCATCACGTCTCGCGCTTGGGAGCCGTTCCGGCAACAGAGATCGTGAGAGCTGATGACCCCCAGAGGCTGGCCGTTGTTCTCGGCCACGACCATGTGGCGGATGCCTTTCTGTCGCATGATCTGGCGAACGCGTTCCAGCGGTGCATCGGGGGGAACGGCTTCCACCCGTTCGGACAGGAAGTATTGCACGGGTAGGTCTATGGTGCGGCGCTCGTCGAGAAACCGACCGAGCACTCTGCGAAGGAGATTTCTCTTAGCAAAAAGGACGCGGCGGTGGGCATCCCGAAGCTGCTGAGGTGTTGTCGATTTCGGCCTGGGGTGCTCGTGAGTCTTCCGATGTCGGGGCTTCATAAAGCTCATCACGAGGACCACCGCGAAGAACAACCCCAACAACCCGCCGAGAACCGTTGCAAAAAGCTCTACACGAGTGAATGTATCCTGGCCGGCCCGGGCGACGGACCTCAATGTATGGTCAATAAGTGGTCGTGATGCTGCAAGATTGACGGTCTCTGTGTTAACCGGTGCCAGGGCTGTATACGCCTGCTGAAAAACGAAGTGAGTGATCCCGGAAACGGCCACAAATCCCACCATCGCAGAAACGGTCAGAATCAGAAGGAAAACCGCGTATTCCGTGGTTGTCGCGGCCGCTTCGCTGCGCAGGAACGAAACCCGTTTTCGGCTTGGCTCGCTATGAGCCAGAGACCACGGCCTTGATGCCGAGTGCATGTCACTTCCCCACCATAATAAACCTGACTACATAACCGAAAAATAGTTCGCGACGGCGATGTCGAAATACTCGGGCTTCAACTCGGGGGTGATTTGCAGGTAGTTGCAATAATGAAGGACCTGAAGCATCAGGTCGCGGGGCTGGCAGAACCGGAACGGTCTTCCCACCGCCTTGTAATGTCTTTCAATCAAGTAATTCACCGCATCTTCGTTGAACTTGATTCCGAGCTGTGGTGCAAGGACGCGGAAGAGCTGGCGGAACTGCTCTTCCGAAGGATCAACAACTTCGATTTTGTAGGGAATCCGGCGGAGGAAGGCTTCGTCCACCAGTTCCCGGGGTTCGAGGTTCGTGGAAAAGATGATGAGCTGGTCGAACGGCACGGTGATCTTTTTCCCGTTGGGAAGGTTCAGGAAGTCGTATCGACGTTCCAACGGGACAATCCAGCGATTGAGGAGTTCCTGGATAGGCATTCTCTGACGACCAAAGTCGTCGATGACAAGCGTTCCGCAGTTGCTCTTCATCTGAAGAGGGGCCTCGCAGATCCCCGTTGAGGTGTTGAGGGTGACCTCGAGAGCGGACATCGTCAATTCGCCCCCGGCGACGATCGTAGGTCGCCGGATGCGAACCCAACGCCTGTCGATGTGCCGGGTGTCCAAAAGCCCCTCCGGGTCGGGGAGCGGCACCTCGAAGTGATTCACCGGATCAAACACCCGAATGATCTCCCCGTCCACTCCGATCGCTCGGGGTATCCAGATGTAAGGCCCAAACGCGGCCGTCACCCGCTCGGCGATCGTTGTTTTGCCGTTTCCCGGGGCCCCGTAGAGAAAGAGCCCGCGGCCGGAATTGACTGCCGGTCCCAGCCGGTTAAGCATCTCCTCGCTGATGACGAGGCCTTCCAGGGCGCGGCGCAGATCGTCCTGGGTCGGACGCTGTTTTGTCATGGACTGCACGGCGACACTGGCCACGTAGTCTCGCAGGGAGACGGGGGCGGCGCCAAAATAGGTGCAATGCTCGGCATAACGCCTGGCCCGTTCCCGGCCGAGCTCCGTTAGTTCGTACACATAGTCGTTCATGGGGGCATCGGACCGATGAACGACCAGGCGATCGCCCTTCATCCGGCGCATCAGAGGATCGATGATTTTGAACGGGAGTTTCACCTGATCGGCGATTTGGCGTCCCGTGGCGTCGCCGGTGTTGAGCAGAAACTTCAAGATCAGGGCTTCAACCTCGCTTTCGGTAAGCTGGGCCTCTTCCAGGGTATCCGGCTCGACCGGCACGAATTCCGTTTCCGCCCACTCTTCCAAGGATTTTGACGATAACGCGTCCATTCGGGGTGATTCGCGTTGCGGCGGTCTCGCTTCTTCCACGGTTGCCGCCCGTGCGCCGACAAGACGGTGCAGGCGTTCCACGAGCTCGTCGAATTTGCGGTCGTCCGATGAATGCTGGCCGGCTGATTGCCCAGTGAGCGGCGTCATTCCCATCTCCGGCTCCGCCTTTTGTTGAGGAACTATCCAAGCTCCAGCCAATGTTGACTTACCAGGCTGCTGTGCTAACGTAGATTTTCTGTCCCGTTCGCCATCTGCCAGAGCATCCTCCGTAGTAAAACATAGCTTGCGAGAATGCCCACCGTATTCTTTCGTCGAAGCTCACCCCTTAAAAAAACGTACCACCAGCTTCGACACCATGGCGTGATCACGTGACGGCGTGCTCAAAACGAGGGTTTTATCGCGACTGCTGCAAAGATGTCAGAATTTCATCGAGAGGATTCAGAACGGTCGGCTTTTGGGAAAGTGCCCCTCCGCGTGGGGGGTGTTGTTTACCTCAACGCCAGGCCACTCATTTGGTCGTTGCCAGCGTTGTGTCCCTGGGCCCAGATTTCCTTCGACGTGCCCAGTCGGTTGGCGTTGCAGTTGGCTGCGAGGGAGCTGGACGTGGCCATCGTACCGGCCATCGAGGCCTTTCGTTCCCCCGATTACGTCGTGCTCTCGGACGCGTGTATCGCGGCAGCGGATTTTGCCCGGAGCGTGGTCATTTTCAGTCGCGTTCCGCTGGACCAGATCAAAACACTAGCATTGGACGCTGCTTCGAGAACCAGCGCTGCGGTCTCGCGAATCCTTCTCGCAGAAAAATACGGGGTTTTTCCCGAGGTGCGCGAGTTGCGGCTGGGCGATGATCCTGCTAGCCTGGATTGTGACGCGGTTCTGATGATTGGTGATCGGGCGATGACCGTCAAGAAACCGCCGCTTCCCTACGCGCACGATCTCGCGGCGGAATGGTGTTCCTGGACCGGACTTCCTCTGGTGTTTGCCGTTTGGGTGGCACGCCCGGCAGACCGCGACTGGACGGAAATTGCCCGGATTTTCGCCGCTGCTCGGGACCGTGGACTGGCCGCACTGGATATCATTGCTAGGAAGGCTGGCGAAGAGTTGGGGCTTCCCTACACGTTGTGTTACGAGTACCTGACGAGAAACCTCCATTTCACGATGGGTCCAAAAGAGCATGAATCCCTCGACCTGTTTGGCAGATTGGCGGCAAAGTACGGATTTGTCCCGGCAAACGGACGGCTGCGGGTCATCCGTTGATCGGATTCTCGATCGGGCCGTCGGTGGCAAGCGATTGAGCGACGAGGAAGCGCTGACGCTTCTGGAAAAGGGAAATCTCTCCCAGCTTGGGGAAGCTGCCTGGGAGGTTTCCCGGCGACTTCATCCCGAACCCTACCGTACGTACAACATCGATCGGAACATCAACTACACGAACGTTTGTGTCGCTGGATGCCGATTTTGTGCATTTTATCGCAAGCCTGGCGATTCCGAGGCCTACGTCATCGATTATGAGACGCTCTTCCGAAAAATCGAGGAGACTCTCGCGCTTGGAGGGGATCAAATCCTCTTGCAGGGTGGTCTCAATCCGAAGCTTCCGCTCCATTGGTACGAGGACCTCTTGCGGACGATTAAGGCGAAATATCCGCAGATCAATATTCACGGTTTCAGCCCGCCGGAAATCTATTTCTTCGCTCGGATGTCCCGACTGAGTCTGGAAGAGGTTCTCGGCCGTTTGAAGGAGGCAGGGTTGGGGAGCTTGCCCGGCGGCGGGGCGGAGATCCTTGTCGATTCCGTGAGAAAACAACTGGCCCGCGCGAAGGTCGACACCGACGGTTGGCTGGCCGTTTGCCGCGCCTGGCACCGTTTGGGCGGTCGCGGGACGGCCACCATGATGTTCGGCCACGTGGAGTCGTTGGCCGACCGCATCACCCATTTTCGCCGGATTCGTGATCTTCAAGATGAGACGGGCGGCTTCACGGCGTTTATTTGCTGGACGTTCCAGCCCAAAAACACGGAGATGGAGCACGTTCCGAAACACGGCGCTTTCGACTACCTGCGGACACTTGCCGTCGCGCGGCTGTATCTGGATAACATTCCCAACATTCAGGCAAGCTGGGTCACGCAGGGTGCGCGAATCGGTCAACTCTCGCTGTGGTTTGGCGCCAACGATATGGGCAGTTTGATGATCGAAGAAAACGTCGTCGCTGCGGCGGGCACCCACTTCCGAACCTCAGAGCAGGAACTGCGGCTGCTTATCTCGCCGGCCGGTTACGTTCCCCGCCGTCGCAACGTGTTCTACGAACTGCTCGACGAGTGAAGGGGATGCACGGCCATACTGATGAAGGAAAACCCCCTGACTCACGAACCACCCCGGCCTCTCCGTGCCTGAACGACCTGGTATCGGCCGTCTCCCAATTACCGGCCCAGTTTGTCGCGCGGCTGAGAAAAATTGTGCCAGACGCATGCCTCGAAGGCTGCTTGTCAAGCTTTGTTGGCTCGAAATTTGTTGGTTTTCGGGTCAACACTCTGAAAAGCGATCGGGCAGCACTGGAAAGAGAACTGGCCGAGCTGGCCGTGTCATTCAAAAAAGTGGAGTGGTTGCCCTAAGCCTATCTGGCACCACCATCCATGCGGGATGTGCTCAGTCATGCGCCGGCGTTTGCCGAGGGACGGCTGTACATTCAGGACCTCTCCAGCATGTTGGCCGTCCACGTGTTGGACCCACAGCCGGGCGAGGAGATTCTTGACCTGGCGGCTGCGCCCGGCGGCAAAACATGCTTTATTGCGGCACGTATGCAAAATCGGGGACGCATTGCGGCCGTGGAAGTGATTCGCGAGCGGATGTACAGGCTGGTGGCCAATCTTCGCACGGCCGGTGTCGAAATTGTGGACACCTATCTGATGGACGGTCGATCGGTGGGTCACAAAACTCCGAATCGCTTCGATCGCGTGTTACTGGACGCCCCGTGTTCATCGGAGGCACGGTTCCACGTCACGGAGCCGGAGTCGTACGCCCGCTGGAGCCTCCGAAAAATTGCCGAGTGCTCGCGCAAGCAGCGGGGATTGCTGGTGTCGGCCGTGAAAGCAGCCAAGCCGGGTGGTCTCATTGTGTACTGTACCTGTTCGTTCGCACCCGAGGAAAATGAGGCCGTTGTCGATCACACCCTCAGAATATTGCCAGACGAACTGGAGGTCATTCCTGTTTCGCTTCCGATTTCCAACTGGACGCCGGGGCTTACGGAATGGAAAGGTCAGAGTTTTCTGCCCGAAGTGGCCAGGTCGGTGCGGATCCTTCCCACTTCGGAGATGGGAGGCTTCTTCCTGTGTTGTCTCACTAAGCGGAAACCGTCCGCTGTGACCCGAGACCGGCTAAGTTCCCGGCGATCGGGAAAGGAACGCGACCGGCAGCATTTTAAGGAAACAGGTTGGGACGACGGAGGGGAGGAAAGCTGGTAAGTTTCTTCATCTAATCAACGGGGCGCTCTTCGCACGCACCAGTCAACCTCGGATAGACCATGAGATGCCGACGGTGGAGGCTCGGTCGGGAAGGTGGGTTTCCGCTCGCGTTGGCGATCGCAGCTCTTCGGTCGTCGCCGCTGGCTTTCCTTCTTGCCAACAATGAGTGTGCCAACTACCGTGATAAATGGGGTTGTCTCGTGAAAATCGGCTGATGACCGTGGATAATCGCCGTTGAGCAGTTGGGCACGCGGAAAACGACACGTGGTGGAAGCAGCACCAAAAACGATCGAAAGCTGGCGGCCGTGGTTGCTCGGGGTTCTGTTGGCCTTGTTGACCTGGGCCTACTGGAACGCCCTTTCCGAGGCTGCTATTTCCTGGCGCGGCGAACAATACTCCCATGGGGCGCTGATGCCGCTTGCTGCTGTAGCCGTTTTGTGGCTCCGGCGGCTGGGTGGCAAAGCCGATTGGCGTCCCAAGATGCCCGGTGAGCTGGGGCGCCTCGTTGTCGCGGGGGGCTTACTTGTCATCGCCGGAGTGACTTATCTGGGTGGGAAAGCACTAGGCGAAACGGCCCCGCCCAGCGACCTGGCGAGAGGGATTCTCGGCTCCGGTCTGATCTTCCTGGCTGCGGTCTTTTATGCCCTGGGGCTTATTTTGGGTGCTGTCTTCGCTTCAAAAACATGGCTGCACGTGACGGCCGAGCCTGCTTCGCCGAAAGGCACACCGATCGGCGAAGAGCAACGCCCATCCATGATCCTTTCTGTCTCACCGAGGGAGGTGACACCAGTATCATCCCAAGATGTCCACGCTCTCCAAATCAGCAAGGCCTGGCCCGGCTTGCTGCTTCTCCTGACAGCCACGGGGCTCCGGTTGGCGTTTACGTATTTTGGACTCGATGTGCCGGCCATGGCCACATTCCCGCTTGCTTGTCTGGGAGTTGTGCTGACGATCATGGGAACGCGCGCCGTGTGGTGGAGTTGGCCCGCAGCTTTGCTGCTCGTCTTCTCTTTCCCGCTGCCCTTCAGTGTGGAACGAGCCCTTTTGGTACCACTTCAGGGCTTGGCAGCATCAGCCGGCACCTATCTTCTGCAGACAATGGGGCTCGAAGCCATCAGCGAGGGAGCCCATTTTATTAAATTGGGTGACCTCCAATTGGGAGTTGTGGAGCAGTGCAGCGGACTCCGTATGGCCACAGTCTTTCTGGCGCTCGTGGTGCTGTATCTGCTTGTCGCGGACGTTCCGCGATGGCAGATTCCTGTCCTGCTTTTCAGCGCCGTTCCCATCGCCCTGGCCGTCAATATTGTGAGAATCACCGTCACGGGCCTGCTGTACGTCTATGCTGGTCGGGAGTGGGGACAACGAGTGTTCCATGATTGGGCCGGATTCCTAATGCCGTTCCTGGCCGTCATCTTGCTCGTCGCCCTGCGCGCTCTTTTGGATTGCCTGATAGTCTTTGAGGAGGAAACCGAGATTCCTCTCCCTCAACGGTCCAGAAAGGCTGTCCGGGAGCAGTGATGTTACAGAAGGTTGACATTTTGCGACTCCTCTTGAACAATCATCCTGGAGAAGCTCAGCGTCCTTTGATGACCTGGAGGCTGCGCTCTTTCCGTCCCCTCCAAGCGAACAGCTACCCGCGTCTGGATGGAGAGTACTCGCATGACAGAATCATTTGCCAACCTCTCGCCGACATTGGCTGAAAAGGCCCAGCGTTTAATCGAACTGTTGAAGAGCTTCGGGTCGTGTGTGGTCGCGTTCTCGGGCGGGCTGGACAGCACCGTGGTGGCCAAGGCCGCCCAGGTCGCTCTCGGCGATAAAGCACTGGCCGTAACGGGAGTGAGTCCCAGCCTGGCGGCGATGGAACTGGACGAGTGCCGAAAACTGGCGCAGATCATCGGCATTCGACACATTGTGATTGAGACGGAAGAACTGTCCAACCCGGCCTATCAGCGCAATTTGGGTGATCGCTGTTACCACTGTAAAAGCGAGTTATTCGGCAAACTGGGAGATTGGGCCGCGCGATTCGGAATGGCCGTGGTCGTCGATGGCTCGAATAAAGATGATCATGGTGATCACCGCCCAGGGCTTAAAGCAGCCAGAGAAAGGAATGTACGAAGTCCGCTGGCGGAATGCGATTTGACAAAAGGAGAAATCCGTGAATTGGCGAAGTATTGGGGGCTCCCCGTGTGGAACAAGCCAGCATCCCCCTGTCTGAGCAGCCGGATTGCTTATGGCGAGGAGGTCACGCCAGAACGGCTCATGATGATCGAGAGGGCGGAAAGTTTTCTGCGCGAGCAGGGGTTCACCACGTTGCGGGTGCGTTATCACCGGGGGGATCTGGCGCGTATTGAAGTGCCCCTCGGAGATCTGCCGCGTCTCGTGGATAGCACCCTGCGACAGGTGCTGACCCAAAAATTTGCGGAGTTTGGTTTTAAGTTTGTCACCGTCGATTTGAACGGTTTTCGTTCTGGAAGTCTCAACAACCTGCTTCCTGCCGAGAGCCTTGAAATTCTGTCACGGCGAGAGGGGGACGTGTTTGCCGCCGTCAAGAGCGGCCAATAGTTGAAGGAAACTGTTTGGTCCACACGTACCGCGGGAGGTTCATTCCCAGGATGACGGCGTCTCCTCACGACGACGGACCGGTCTATTGCCCGCGCTTTATTGGAATCGGGTGCGGCAAGACACTGCGCGGGCGGTGATTCAGGTTATTGGGGTGGGAAGGCTGGCCATAACTGGGGTGTCATTGGGGAAGCCACCTGAGGAGTCGGCCCCTGGGACGGGACGACCAAGGCAGGGGGAGTGGGTGTGCGTGGGTCTCGGGGCGGAGATCCGCTGGGGGGTGTCCGGGGCTCTCCCGCCTGTGAGCCCGGGGATTCCCGATTCGGAGTCGACGCTCCTTTCTGGTCCTGTGAATTCACAGCGCCGTCCTGAGACAGCTCTCCCAGGGGTTCAGCGTAAAAGGCTTCTTCGAGGAGACTCACGGGTTCACGCTGCGCACTGAGATCGATGAGTGGCACATCGGGGATCTTGATGGGTAACCGTTCACCGGCGAACTGCGTGCCGTGATAAATTGTCCCTTTCTGGAATGGCCCGGCGCCAAAGATCCAGACGTCACTGGCATCGCTTTTGGCCAGCACGGCTCCCGACTGCCAGAGAGGCCGACCGGTCTTGCGGTTGTAGGCAAAGAGAAGGATTTTCGTGACGGCACTTTGCTGGGTTTTCTTGATGAGCGGAATTTCCGGAAGCGCTGTAGGCAAACCGACCGCACTTACAGCAGGCGGGAGATTGACCTGGGGAACGCCCACGAGCACGCTGTGCATGTCTGTGCCCACGGCTCCAGATCGCACCTCAACAACGTAGTCTGCCTCTTCTTTCTTGTCGCGCAGGATAGCCCCGTGGGCCAAAAGTTGCTGGCGGAGTGAGCTGATCAGATAATTGGCATCCACGACATCCTTCAAATAGGTGTCGTCGAGATAGACCTTTTTGCCCGATAGGGCGCGGAAATCGAGCCTGCCGACGGCCTGGTCCATGGAATCGGAAATGAGAAGCTGCTCCGTGGCAGTTCGGCGGGTCTCCGTCCACTTTGTCGTCCCGCAGCCGACGGCGCATGCGCAAGTCACCACCAGAACCAGGCTCACGGCCGCGCGTGCTGGTGGGGCAATCCAGGTTGGGAAATCCCTGTTCGCGTCTATAGTGAGTAAGGCCATGGGGTCTTCTTGACGTGGTACCAGCCAAGGGGATACACACCGGCTGCCACCTGTGCCGACGAAGTTGCTTCGTCAGTGCGCGAGGGACGGATTATAGGGAAAACTGGGCCATGGGAAAAGGTTTGTTCTGCGCCCCGCACAATCGTTTTGGGGACTGTCTCAATGGCCCGCAACGGGGCGAATAGTCCGTCAGGTGGTCCCGCCTCCTTACGTCTGGAGCTACTACCGACCTTCGGCTCAATGTGAGACGACCTGGACAATCCCGGCAATCAGACCAAATTGATCATTTCTGACAAAAAGAAGATGATGTGGCAGTTTGCGCCACGTGGGTAACATCGCTAAGGGATGGCCCGAAGCAAGCGTCTAAGGGCCTGCGTCATGGCATGGCCGTAGTGTTTTTTGTCCAGCACGCGGAAGATGTACCGACCCGCGGTGGCTTCGTCAGTGACCCAGCGGACATGACCAGTCTGGTGATCTGTAACAAGAATCTTCTCAAACTTGAAAACTGAATCGGTCGTCCCATGAAGGGGATGGAGTTGCCCTTCCGCATCTACTGAGAGTCTTGCGGCGTGCAGGAATCCTGCTGTGCACCACATGTTCCTGTCCATGGCATTCATCCGGGCCACGAGTTCCGGATCCTCGGACGCCAGAAGGGCTTGGAGCCAACCCAGGGATCCGTGTTTTCCAGACACTTCTTGCCGAAAAACATGCGCAAAAAAGTTTCTCAATCCAACAGATAGTTCGGGCAACACTTCTCCCTGTCGAAATCGGTAGTATGTCGCGTATTCGCTGATTTCAAAGCGCTGGACATCTTCAAAACACGGCATCCAATACACAGGACAGGGAAGGGCAAACATGGCCTGATAGGCCTCGAGATCCAAAGTCACATTCCATTCCAGGGGAGCGTTTTCAGCAAGCGGCCGACTTGTGCCCGCGTTGACGTACACTCCGGCGCATTTTTGCCGGAAGGTCTCACCGTCCAGATGGGCCGCCATAGCGATATTGCGACAAGTTCCTGCGACGCTGATTACCACCGGGCCGGGAGCGTCGCACATTAGCTTGAGGAGCGCCTGGACGCCCTGTATTTCACGACCGTCGCGCGGCTTTTCACGCCATTCTTTGAA
>Ga0181858_1000693_pt1 | contig 16429 bp, 15 predicted proteins | sample NewIslPassag4_SG_FD_130749 | JGI IMG/M metagenome (GOLD analysis project Ga0181858, IMG submission 130749) | Feedstock adapted compost microbial communities from Newby Island compost facility, Milpitas, CA, USA - Passage 4_SG | ecosystem: Engineered > Solid waste > Feedstock > Composting ...
CGGCGCGTGGGCGGCGGCGCATCCGCACGCGATCCTGCTCGAGAGCGGCAAGGACGGCCGGTACACGTACCTCGGCCTCCGGCCTTCGGCCGTGCTGCGCGGCAAGGGAAGCGAAGCCGTGGCGCTGGAGACGGGCGAAGCGGCGGATTGCGCGATGGCATCGAATGGCGGGATGGCGGAAGTCATGCCGCCGACCATCGGATCGGCGCCGATTGGCGGCGTGGTGAGCGGAGAGGCGAACGCGCCCGGATCGGCGGCGGCCGGAGGCGCGGAGTCTTGCCGTGGCGCGTCGGTGCGGCGCTTTGCCGGCAAGCCGCTCGAGGTCGTGCGCGCCTGGATCGCCGGGCGCAGGGGCCCGTCGCTGCCGGACGGGCCGAAGTGGACCGGCGGCATCGCCGGGATGCTTGCCTACGACGTCGTCCGCTCGATCGAGCGGCTGCCCGAGCTGGCGTCCGACGATCTCGGCCTGCCGGACTATCTGTTCCTGCGGCTGGACGAGCTCTGGATCATCGACCACGAGGCGCGGGAGCTGATCCTCGCCCGCCACGTCCGCGTGCCGGACGGGACGGACGACGCGGAACTCGCCGCCCTCCGCGAAGCGGCGCTGCGGCATACCGACGCCATGCGCGAAATCTGGGACGGGATCGCGGCGGCGGCCCGTACGCCCGAAGCGGCGCGGCGGCTCGAGGCGCGCCGCGCGGCGACGGAGGCGGACCGGCTCGAGATCGACATCGACGCGCTTGACGGGCTCATCCGCCCGTTCACCAGGCAGGCCTACATGGACGCGGTGGAGCGGATCCGCGAATATATCGCGCGGGGCGACGTGTTCCAGGTCAACCTCTCGCAGCGGATGAGCAAGCGGTCGACGGCCGATCCGGACGCGTTGTACGAATGGCTGCGGCTGTTCAATCCGTCGCCGTACATGGGCTGCCTGCGCTGCCCCGATTTCCGGCTCGTCTCGGCGTCTCCGGAGCTGCTCGTCGCGATGCGCGGGCGCAGGCTCTCGACCCGGCCGATCGCCGGCACGCGACGGCGCGGCCGCACGCCCGGGGAGGACCGGCGGATGGCGGAGGAGCTGCTCGCGAGCGAGAAGGAGCGGGCCGAACACATCATGCTCGTCGACCTCGAGCGGAACGATCTCGGACGGATCTCGAAGTACGGTACCGTCCGGGTGAAGGAACTGATGTCGATCGAATACTATTCCCACGTCATGCATCTCGTCTCGCAGGTGGAGGGGGAGCTCGCGGACGGGAAGGATGCGCTGGACGTGATCGGGGCCGTTTTTCCCGGGGGGACGATCACGGGCGCGCCGAAGGTGCGGACGATGGAGATTCTCGAGGAGCTGGAGCCGACGCGGCGCGGGCCGTACTACGGGTCCCTCGGCTGGATTGACTACAGCGGGGATATGGAATTTAATATTCTTATACGCACGATGGTCGTCAAGGACGGCCGCGTGCACATTCAGGCCGGCGGCGGGATCGTGATCGACTCCGACCCCGAGCGGGAGTACAAGGAATCGCTGAACAAGGCGAAGGCGCTCTGGAAGGCGGTTCAGTACGTCGAACGCGAAGCGGAAGGCGCGCTTCAGCTCGCGGCCGGGGCGGACATGCCCGCGAAGGAGGAACGCCGATGATACTGGTCATCGACAACTACGATTCGTTCACGTATAACCTGGTGCAATATCTGGGCGAGCTGGGCGAGGAGATCATCGTGAAGCGCAACGACGAGATCGACCTGGCCGGCATCGAGGAGCTCGCCCCGGATCATATCCTGATCTCGCCCGGTCCCTGCACGCCGAACGAGGCGGGCATCAGCCTCGCGCTGATTGACCAATTCAAGGGCAAGATCCCGATCTTCGGCGTCTGCCTCGGCCACCAGGCGATCGGCCAGGCGTTCGGCGGCGAAGTGGTGCGCGCGGACAATCTGATGCACGGCAAGACGAGCGAGATCCGCCATACGGGCAAGGGCGTGTTCGCCGGGCTGCCGAGCCCGTTCACGGCGACGCGCTACCACTCGCTTATCGTAAAGCGGGAGACGCTGCCGGACTGCCTCGAGATCACGGCCGAGACGGAGGCCGGCGAGATCATGGGGCTCCGGCACAAGGCATATCCGGTCGAAGGCGTGCAGTTCCATCCCGAGTCGATCATGACGGAGCACGGGAGGACGATGCTGCGCAATTTCCTGGCGTACAAGGCGGGCGCCGTCCGATGAAATTCGGGCTGAACGGCGCCGTGGTCGAGGCGGGCGAGGCCGTGATTCCGGCGCTGGATCACGGCCTTCTCTACGGGATCGGGTTGTTCGAGACGTTCCGCACATACGGCGGCGCGCCGTTTGCGCTCGAGCGCCGGCTCGCCCGGCTGCGGCGGGGATGCGAGACGCTCGGCATCCGCTGGACGATGACGGACGGAGAAGCGGCGCGCTGGCTTGCGAAGGTGCTCGAGGCGAACGGCCTCGCCGACGCGTACGTCCGCCTGACCGTGACCGCCGGCGACGCCGGGCTCGGCCTGGCCGACGGACCGTACGAGCGGCCGAACACGCTCATCATGGTCAAGCCGTTGCCGCCGCTCGACGAGCGGCTGTACCATGAAGGCCGGGAATTGCGGATTTTGCGGACGCCGCGCGGCACGCCCGAGACGCCGGTCCGGCTGAAGTCGCTGCATTACATGACGAACGTGCTCGCGAAGCGGGAACTGGCGGCGAGCGGCGCCTCTCCGGGAGCGGAGGGGCTGATGCTGACGCGGGACGGACGGCTGGCCGAGGGTATCGTGAGCAATCTTTTCTTCCTGGGGAAGGACGGCGTCGTGCGGACGCCCGCGATCGGGACAGGCATCCTGCCCGGCATCACGCGCGAGCTGACGCTGGAGCTGGCCCGTTCGCTCGGATACCGGACCCGGGAAGGATTCTATACGATCGAAGATCTGCTTGAGGCCGACGAGGTGTGGCTGACCGGATCGGTGCAGGAGATCGTGCCCGTGACGCGGGTTGTCGAAGCGGACGGGACGGCGCACACGATCGGGGACGGCCTCGCGGGACCGGCGGCGCGGGCGCTGCTGGCGGCGTACCGGGCGGAAGCGCGGCGATCGGCCTGCGCGGGGGCGGAAGGAGACTGACATGGCGATGAAACCGGTATTCTGGAGCCGGACCTACCGGCTTCCCGGCGGGATAACGCTGGAATTGGGAAGACGGACGCTCGTTATGGGCATCCTGAACGTAACGCCGGATTCGTTCTCCGACGGCGGGCGGTACATGGCGGTGGACGCGGCCGTCGATCACGCGTTGCGCATGGCCGAAGCGGGCGCGGACATCCTCGACATCGGCGGCGAGTCGACGCGGCCGGGGTCGGAGCCGGTGCCGGCGGACGAGGAGATCCGGCGCGTCATCCCGGTCATCCGGGCGGTGCGCGAGGCGCTGCCGCGCATGCCGATCTCGATCGACACGTACAAGGCGGAGACGGCGCGCCGGGCGCTCGAGGCGGGCGCGCACATCATCAACGACGTGTGGGCGCTCAAGGCCGATCCGGAGATGGCGCGGACCGCGGCCGAATTCGGCTGCCCGGTCGTCATCAGCCACAACCGGCGCGCAGGCGGCGGGTACGCCGACATCGCCCGGGACGTGGCGGCCGAGCTGCTGGATTCGGTGCGGCTGGCGCTGGATGCGGGCGTCGATCCCGGGAACATCTGGCTCGATCCGGGCATCGGCTTCGCGAAGGATCACGGAGACAACCTCGAGCTGATGGGCCGGCTCTCCGAGCTCGTCCGGCTCGGGTATCCGGTGCTGCTCGGCACGTCGCGCAAGCGGTTCATTCGCCACACGCTCGATCTGCCGGCGGACGACGTCGTCGAGGGGACGGCGGCGACCGTCGCCCTCGGCATCGCCCAGGGCTGCCAGATCGTGCGCGTGCACGACGTGAAGGAAATCGTCCGGACGGTCCGGATGACCGACGCGATTCTGTATCGGCAGGCCGAGGTGCGCGGGGAGGCGGGTGTGCCATGGACAAAATGATCATCCGCGGCATGCGGTTCTTCGGCTATCACGGCGTCCTTCCGGAGGAGAACCGGCTCGGCCAGCGCTTTATCGTCGACGTGGAGCTGACGCTCGATCTGGAGGCCGCGGCGAATTCGGACGACCTCGCGCAGACGGTCAACTACGCCGACCTGCACGAGCGGGTCAAGCGGATTGTCGAGGGACCGCCGTGCCGGCTGATCGAGGCGCTGGCCGGCCGTATTGCAACCGATCTGCTCGCCACTTATACTAATATAAATGAAGTTCTGGTTCGCGTGACGAAGCCGCACCCGCCGTTCGACATCGATTTCGACGGCGTGACGGTGGAGCTGCGCAGGAAGCGGGAACAGCATCATGGACCGTAAATCCGCGTTCGCGGCGCCGGGCGGGAAGCGGGCCTACATCGCGCTCGGCTCCAACCTGGGAGACCGGGAAGCGTACCTCAGGGAAGCGCTCAGACGGCTTGACGCGCGCGACGGCATCGCGATCGACCGGGTGTCCGCCGTCTACGAGACGGATCCGGTCGGCTACACCGATCAGCCAAAATTTCTCAACATGGCGGCCGCGCTGACCACGGAGCGGTCGCCGCTCGACCTGCTGCGGGAAATGCTCGACGTGGAGCGGGAGCTCGGACGGGTGCGGGATATCCGCTACGGTCCGCGCACGATCGATCTCGATCTGCTGCTGATGGACGGCGTCGAGCTCGAGACGGAGGAGCTGACGCTGCCCCATCCCCGGATGATGGAGCGGGCGTTCGTGCTCGTGCCGCTGCTGGAAGTGCTGGACGGGCACGCTCCCGAGAGGCGGGCGGTCGAAGCGGCGGCCCGGTCTGCGCTCTCGCAGGGAAAGGATGGCATCGCAAGATGGACAACGATCACCTGGCCTTGCGCATCCGCGCATTCCGAAAACTGAAGGGACTCACCCAGCAGCAGCTCGCCGACCGGATGGGCGTGTCGGTCGCCGTGCTCGGCTCGCTCGAGCGGGGGACCAGGCGGCCCGATTCCAGGCTGATGCAGCGCATCGCCGAGTCGCTCGGCATCGATTACGACGAGCTGACCGGGAACGGCCACGGCGCCTGATTCGGGAAGCGCCGCAGGGTCGCATGTTTTGTCCGGGTCATGACAGGCGGGAAGGAGGCGATGGAACATGCTGAAGATCGGCGATATCGAATTGAAGAATCAGGTGGTGCTCGCGCCCATGGCCGGCGTATGCAACCCCGCCTTCCGGCTCATCGCGAAGGAGTTCGGATGCGGGCTCGTCTGCGCCGAGATGGTCAGCGACAAGGCGATCCTCCACGGCAACAAGCGGACGCTCGAGATGCTGTACGTGGACGAGCGGGAGAAGCCGCTCAGCCTGCAGATCTTCGGCGGCGACCGGGAGACGCTCGTCGAGGCGGCGAAATACGTCGACAAGAACACGAACGCCGACATCATCGACATCAACATGGGCTGTCCCGTGCCGAAGGTGACGAAATGCGACGCCGGCGCGCGGGGGCTGCTCGACCCGAACAAGATCTACGAGATGGTGGCGGCCGTCGTCGACGCCGTCGAGAAGCCGGTCACCGTGAAGATGCGGATCGGCTGGGACGACCAGCACATCTACGCGGTCGAGAACGCGCGGGCGGTCGAGCGGGCCGGCGGCAAGGCGGTCGCCGTCCACGGACGCACGCGGGAGCAGCTGTACACCGGCAAGGCGGACTGGAACGTGATCCGGGAAGTGAAGCAGAGCGTCTCGATCCCGGTCATCGGCAACGGCGACGTCTTCACGCCGGAGGACGCGAAGCGGATGCTGGACACGACCGGCGTCGACGGCGTCATGATCGGCCGCGGCGCGCTCGGCAACCCGTGGATGCTGTACCGGACCGTCCACTATCTGACGACCGGCGAGCTCCTGCCCGAGCCGACGCCGAAGGAGAAGATCGAGATCGCCATTCTGCACATGGACCGCCTCATCGCGCTGAAGGGCGAGCCCCAGGCGGGGAAGGAAATGCGGAAGCATCTCGCCTGGTATCTGAAGGGACTGCCGCGGGCCGCCCGCGTGAAGGACCAGATCATGGAAGAGACGAGCCGGGATCGCCTCGTAAGCATCCTGTACGAATATGTCGACTCCCTCGAGGAGACGGTGAGCACAGCCTGATACCGACAGCGGCCGCGCGGCTCTTCCGCGCGGCTTCGCGATTCGGCCCGGGCCCGGCGCGCGCCTGCGGGGCGACATTGACATATTCGACGGGTATGGCCTATAATCATGCAATAACATTGACCCGACCGCCCGATGCGGGGTAGTTGCGGGTGTCATGACCGGCCGAAGCGGCAATATATTATAGCGAGCTCAGTTCTCGCAGGGCATGAAAATTCGCTACGACGGGGAGAATCGTTAGATGAGCGACAAGGAAATCATTCTTACGCAGGACGGTTTGAAACGGCTCGAGGAAGAGCTGGAGAACCTCAAATCGGTGAAGCGGCGCGAGGTGGCGGAGCGGATCAAGATCGCCATCGGTTACGGCGACATCAGCGAGAACTCCGAGTACGAAGACGCGAAGAACGAACAGGCCTTCATCGAAGGGCGCATCATCACCCTCGAGAAAATGCTCCGCAACGCCCGCATCATCAACAACGACGAGATCGATACGGACACGGTCAGCATCGGCTCGATCGTGACGGGGGAGGACGTCGAGTACGGCGACACGATGGAGTACGCGATCGTCGGCACGGCGGAAGCCGATCCGTCGCAGAACAAGATTTCGAACGAAAGCCCTGTCGGCAAGGCGATTCTCGGCAAGAAGAAGGGAACCGTCGTCGACGTGAACGTACCCGCGGGCATCATCAAATATAAGATTGTCGACATCAAGAAGTGAGAAGGGCATAAGGGCATTTTCGCGAAAAGCTTCCTCCGGAAGCTTTTTTTTCGGAACGCATGGCCGGCATGGCGGTCCGCCCGCGGGCGGCGCCGGTTTGCCGGCGAATCGGACAAGGAGTGGGGATTTTGGACCAACAGCAGCAAGGCGGCAGCACGGCGGAGACGGCCGGGCAGGAGCAGGAACTGAGCGAGCTGCTCCGCATCCGGCGCGGCAAATTGGACGAGCTCCGGAAGCTCGGCGTCGATCCGTTCGGGCGAAAGTTCGAACGGACGCATCTGGCGAAGGAGATTCTGGACGCGTACGACGCGCTGGAGACGGAAGAGCTCGAGGCGAAGCAGGTGTCCGTCAGCGTCGCGGGACGGATCATGCAGAAGCGGTCCATGGGGAAGGCGTCGTTCGCCCACATCCAGGACCTGTCGGGCCGCATCCAGATCTACGTCCGTCTGGACGCGGTCGGCGAGGCGTCGTACAAGGCGTTCTCGATGCTTGACATCGGCGACATCATCGGCGTGAAGGGCACCGTGTTCAAGACGAAGACCGGCGAGACGTCGGTGAAGGTCGACGCGCTGGAGGTGCTGACGAAGTCGCTGCTGCCGCTTCCGGACAAGTACCACGGGCTGAAGGACGTCGAGCTGCGCTACCGGCAGCGCTACGTCGACCTGATCGTCAACCCGGAAGTGAAGCAGACGTTCATCACCCGTTCGCGCATCATCCAGTCGATGCGGCGCTATCTCGACAGCCTGGGCTATCTCGAGGTCGAGACGCCGGCGCTGCACGCGATTGCCGGGGGCGCGGCGGCGCGGCCGTTCATCACGCACCACAACGCGCTGGACATGACGCTATACATGCGGATCGCGATCGAGCTGCATCTGAAGCGGCTGATCGTCGGCGGCCTGGAGAAGGTGTACGAGATCGGCCGGGTGTACCGGAACGAGGGCGTGTCGACGCGCCACAATCCGGAGTTCACGATGCTCGAGCTGTACGAGGCCTATGCCGACTACCGCGACATCATGACGCTGACCGAGAACCTGATCGCCCACATCGCGCAGGACGTGCTCGGCACGACGAAGATCACGTACCAGGGCATGGAGATCGACCTGGCTCCGCCGTGGCGCCGTGTGTCGATGGTCGAGCTTGTCCGCGAGGAGACGGGGATCGACTTCTCGCGGCCGATGACCGACGAGGAGGCGCACGAGCTGGCGAAGGCGCACCGCGGGCCGGTCGAGCCGCACATGCAGTTCGGCCACATCGTCAACGCGTTCTTCGAGCAGTTCTGCGAGCACAAGCTGATCCAGCCGACGTTCGTGACGGGCCATCCGGTCGCGATCTCGCCGCTCGCGAAGAAGAACGACGAGGACCCGCGCTTCACGGACCGGTTCGAACTGTTCATCGTCGCGCGCGAGCATGCGAACGCGTTCACCGAGCTGAACGATCCGATCGACCAGCGCGAGCGGTTTGAAGCGCAGCTCAAGGAGCGCGAGCAGGGCAACGACGAGGCGCACGAGATGGACGAGGATTTCCTGCGCGCGCTCGAGTACGGCATGCCGCCGACCGGCGGGCTCGGCATCGGCATCGACCGCCTGGTCATGCTGCTGACGGACGCGCCGTCGATCCGGGACGTGCTGCTGTTCCCGCACATGCGGGAGCGCGCAGGGGAATAACGAAGCGATTACCTGACCGCTCGCCGGTTCCGGCGGGCGGTTTTGCTTTTGCGCGCCGGGCGGGGCGTTTTCTTCCAGCGCTGGCGGAATCTCCTTCACAACCGGAGAAGGCCGCGTGCCCATACTATAGGCACATTCACGTTGCGGAGGAACGCCCATGACGGTACGTGCGCTCGCATGGAAGGGACTTGCGCTCGGCGCGGCGGCGCTGCTGGTCTGGGGCTGCGTGGCCCGGGACGGTCCGGCGGCCCGCCGGGAGGATGATCGGCAGACGGAACCGTCGACAGTGGAGCGGCAGGCGGCGGTGAAGCGGTCTGCGGTATCGCGTTCGGCGGAACCTTTTTCGGCGCAAAAGGAAACGGCGGAACCGGGGACGGACCGCGCGACGGCGGAACGGCGGACGAATCGGCATACGGAAATGCGGGACGCGGCGGATCGCGGGCGGTCGGACTCGCCGACGGCCCCCCCGCGGGCGCTTGCCGCCGCTCCCGAAGTTCCGGACCGCGTCCGCGGCATCTATGTCTCCGGCTGGATCGCCGGCAGCAGGGAGCCGATGGAGCGGCTGATCCGGCTTGTCGACGAGACGGACCTGAACGCGATGGTCATCGACGTGAAGAACGACTACGGCAAGCTGACCTACCGGTCGTCGCTGCCGGAAGTCCGCGCCGTCGGCGCCGACCGCGAGCCGGCGGTGCGCGACATGGCCGGCCTGCTCCGGCGGCTGAAGGAGAAGCGGATCTACACGATCGGCCGGGTCGTCGTCTTCAAGGATCCGCTGCTCGCGCGCGCGAAGCCGGAGGGGGCGTTCCGCACGAAATCCGGCGCGATCTGGCGGGACCGGAAGGGGACGCCCTGGGTCGAACCGTACCGTCCGGAGGTGCGGGCCTACAACATTGCGATCGCGAAGGAGGCCGCAGCGCTCGGGTTCGACGAGATCCAGTTCGACTACGTCCGGTTCCCCGACAACGGGGAAGCGATGGATCGCGTCGTCCGGTACCGCAATCCGCAAGGGTGGACGAAGCGGGAGGCGATCGGCCGGTTTCTCCGCGACGCGCGGGAGGCATTGCACGAAACCGGAACCGCGGTGTCGGCCGATGTGTTCGGCCTCGTCACGACGGCGCGGGACGACATGGGCATCGGCCAGACCTGGCGGGAGATCGCGCCGGCGGTGGACGTCATCTCCCCGATGGTCTATCCGTCGCATTACGCTCCCGGCACGTACGGCGTCCGTCATCCCGATCTCGAGCCGGACGTGATCGTCCGGCGCGCGCTCGACGACGCCGGACGGCGCAACCGGGTGCTGGCGGCGGAAGGGAAGACCCCCGCGCGCATCCGGCCGTGGCTGCAGGCGTTCACCGCCACATGGGTGAGCCCGCACCGGCCGTATCGCGCCGGGGAGATCCGCGAGCAGATCCGCGCCGCGGAAGCGGCGGGGGTGGAGCAGTTTCTGCTCTGGGACCCGGCCTGCACGTACGATTACCGGTGAAAATCGGGGCGCGGATCGGGCGTTCCGACCGTTCTTGACAGGCCCAAAACCGCTTTGATAAGATAACGACAATATACCCAGGGAGTCGGCGCCGCACGGCCTCCGGCCCGCGGCGTCCGGCCTTCGGAACGTGTCTGAACGGGCCCCGGCGGGGCCGGACATCTGGAGGAGGAACCAACTGTGTGGGAAACGAAATTTGCCAAGGAAGGGCTGACGTTCGATGACGTGCTGCTCATTCCGCGCAAGTCGGAGGTACTGCCGAGGGAAGTCGACGTCTCCGTCCGGCTGAGCGACAGCGTGAAGCTGAACATTCCGCTGATCAGCGCGGGCATGGACACGGTGACGGAGTCGGCGATGGCCATCGCGATCGCGCGGGAAGGCGGCATCGGCATCATCCACAAAAACATGTCGGCCGCCCAGCAGGCCGAGGAAGTCGACCGGGTCAAGCGGTCGGAGAGCGGCGTCATCACGAACCCGTTCTCGCTGACGCCCGAGCACCACGTCTACGACGCCGAGGAGCTGATGGGCAAGTACCGGATCTCGGGCGTGCCGATCGTGGACGAGGCCGGCAAGCTGGTCGGCATCCTGACGAACCGCGACCTGCGTTTCGTCCATGACTATTCGATCAAGATCAAGGAAGTCATGACCCGGGACAATCTCGTGACGGCGCCCGTCGGCACGACGCTGCAGCAGGCCGAGGGCATTCTCCAGCGGCACAAGATAGAGAAACTGCCGCTCGTCGACGAGAACAACGTGCTCAAGGGTCTCATCACGATCAAGGACATCGAGAAGGCGATCCAGTTCCCGAACGCGGCGAAGGACAAACAAGGCCGCCTGCTGTGCGGCGCCGCGATCGGCATCTCCAAGGATACGTTCGAACGGGCCGAGGCGCTTGTCCGGGCCGGCGTCGACCTGATCGTCGTCGACTCGGCGCACGGCCATCATATCAACATTATCAATACGGTCCGCAAGCTTCGCGAACTGTATCCGGACCTCACGATCGTCGCGGGCAACGTGGCGACCGGCGAGGCGACGCGCGACCTGATCGAGGCCGGCGCCTCGATCGTCAAGGTCGGCATCGGGCCGGGCTCCATCTGCACGACCCGGGTCATCGCCGGCATCGGCGTGCCGCAGATCACGGCGATCTACGATTGCGCGACGGTGGCGCGCGAGTATGGCGTGCCGATCATCGCGGACGGCGGAATCAAATATTCCGGCGACATCACGAAAGCGATCGCGGCGGGCGCCAGCGCGGTCATGATCGGCAGCCTGTTCGCGGGCACGGAGGAGAGCCCGGGCGAATCGGAGATTTACCAGGGCCGCCGGTTCAAGGTGTACCGGGGCATGGGCTCGCTCGGCGCGATGAAGGACGGCAGCGGCGACCGCTACTTCCAGGAGAACGAGAACAAGCTCGTGCCGGAGGGCATCGAAGGCCGGGTGCCGTACAAGGGGCCGCTGGCCGACACGGTCCACCAGCTGATCGGCGGGCTGCGCGCCGGCATGGGGTATTGCGGCGCGCGGAACATCCAGGAGCTGATCAACGACACGCAATTCGTCCGGATCACGAACGCCGGCCTCCGGGAAAGCCATCCCCACGACGTGCAAATTACGAAGGAAGCGCCGAACTATTCGCTGTGACACCGGGCTTAACGCAGCGCTTGTTTCGCATACCCTGCGATGGGACGCGGATCCGACAAGGTCCGCGTTTTTCTGTGGGCGCGCAAGGCGGCAGGCGCCGCCGCTCCTTCCGGAATTGCCGGTTTCTCTGCCCGGAAAGACTGTGATACAATTAGGGACGATACGACACGGGGAGAAAGGGGAAACGGAGTTGAACGACCACGGGAAGCGGTCTGTCCGCAAGCGGACATTTGCAGCTGTGCTCGCCGTATTGTTCGCGGTATACGCGCTCGGGTCCGCGCCTGCGGTCCTGGCGGAAGAAGGCGCCGCGGCGATTTCGGGACCGACGTTCCAGCTGAGCGAATCGGTCGACGCGGCCATCCTGATCGATTTCGAGACGGGACAAGTCCTGTACGAGCGCAACGCGGACCAGCCGAGGCCGCCCGCCAGCATGACGAAGCTGATGACGGAATACATCGTGCTCGGCCTGATCGAAGAGGGGAAGCTGAACTGGTCGGACGTCGTGTCGGTCAGCAAGGAAGCCGCTTCGACGCCGCCCGATGGTTCGCAGATCTATCTGGCCGAGGGCGACAAGCATACGGTCGAGGAACTGTACATCGCAATGGCGGTCGGATCGGCCAACGACGCGACGATCGCGCTCGCTTCCTATATCGCCGGCTCGGAAGCGGGGTTCGTCGACATGATGAACGACAAGGCGCGCGAGCTCGGGCTGTCCACGGCCCGGTTCACCGGCTCGACCGGCCTTCAGGAGGACACGGTCATCTCGGCCCGCGACCTGTCGAAGCTCGCGCGGACCATTCTGCAGGAGCACGGCGATACGTTCCTGAAATATTCGAGCATCACGCAGTACAAGTTCCGCGAGCGGGACAAGGACCCGATGATCAACTACAACTGGATGCTCGAAGGGAACAAGGACGTCCCCAATTTCCGGCAGTACGTCTATGAAGGCGTCGACGGCATGAAGACCGGCTACATCAGCGCGGCCGGCTATTGCTTCACGGGCACGGCGAAGCGCGGCGACATGCGGCTGATCAGCGTCGTGATGGGCACCGACTCGATGGGCGAGCGGTTCCTCGAGACCGCGAAGCTGTTCGACTACGGGTTCAACAATTTCGAAATGAAGACGGTCGTGCCGCCGAAGTCCGTTGTAGAATCGGTGGAAACGGTCAAGATTAAGAAAGGCGTCAAGACTGAAGTGCCGGTCGTGACCGACGCGGACGTGACGTTCCTCGTCCGCAAGGGCGTCGAGCCGCAGATCGAGGTGACGGATCTGGAGGTGTTGCCTCCCGAGGAGCTCGTGGCGCCGATTCCGGCGGGCACGAAGGTCGGAAGCGTCACCTACGTCTACACGGACGGCGGCGGATACAAGCTGGAGAAGACGGTCAATCTGATCACGGCCGAGGAAGCGAAGAAGGGCAGCTGGTGGCGGCTCCTCTTGCGCGGCATCGGGGAATTTTTCCGCAATCTGTTCAAGGGCATTACCGGGTAACGCGTCGATCGGATTGTTGCCGGCGCCAACCCGTTGATTTACAATATAGGGTTAGTAAGAATTCGGAAGATCATTGTCGAGTGGGAGGAACTGCAGTATGGAAACCGGAACGACTCGCGTGAAGCGGGGCATGGCTCAGATGCAAAAGGGCGGCGTCATCATGGACGTGATGAACGCCGAGCAGGCGAAGATCGCGGAAGCGGCCGGCGCCGTGGCCGTCATGGCGCTGGAGCGGGTGCCCGCGGATATCCGCGCCGCCGGCGGCGTCGCGCGGATGGCCGACCCGACGGTCGTGGAGGAAGTCATGAAGGCCGTCTCGATCCCCGTCATGGCGAAGGCGCGCATCGGGCATTTTGTCGAAGCGAAGGTGCTCGAAGCGCTCGGCGTCGACTACATCGACGAAAGCGAAGTGCTGACGCCGGCGGATGAAGTGTATCACATCGACAAGCGGCAATTCACGGTGCCGTTCGTCTGCGGCGCGAAGGATCTGGGCGAGGCGCTCCGCCGCATCCAGGAAGGCGCGGCGATGATCCGAACCAAGGGCGAGCCCGGGACGGGCAACATCGTCGAGGCCGTCCGCCACATGCGTCTGATCATGAGCCAGATCCGCAAGGTGCAGAACATGTCGAAGGACGAGCTGTACAACGAGGCGAAGGTGCTCGGCGTGCCTTACGATCTCTTGCTCCACGTGCACGAGAACGGCAGGCTGCCGGTCGTCAACTTCGCGGCGGGCGGCGTGGCGACGCCGGCCGACGCGGCGCTCATGATGCACCTCGGCGCGGACGGCGTGTTCGTCGGCTCGGGCATTTTCAAGTCGGACAATCCGGAGAAATTCGCCCGCGCGATCGTGGAGGCGACGACGCATTACGAGGACTACGCGCTGATCGCCGAAGTGTCGAAGAATCTGGGCACGCCGATGAAGGGCATCGAGATCTCGAAGCTGACCGGCTACGACCGGATGCAGGATCGCAGCGTGTAATCGGGCTCCCGCGGAAAGAAGGGATCCAACATGACCATCAAAATTGGCGTGCTGGCGCTGCAAGGCGCCGTGGAAGAACATATCGGCTCGCTGCGGCGGGCGGGGGCGGAAGGCGTCGTCGTGAAGCGGGTCGAGCAGCTCGACGAGCTGCACGGCCTGATCATTCCGGGCGGCGAGAGCACGACGATCGGCAAGCTCATGCGCAAGTACGGCTTCATCGAAGCCATCCGTCAATTCGCGGCGGATGGCAAGCCGGTTTTCGGCACGTGCGCCGGGCTGATCGTGCTTGCGAAGCGGATCGACGGCGGGGAGGAGCCCCATCTCGGCCTGATGGATATGACGGTCGTGCGCAACGCGTTCGGCCGCCAGCGCGAGAGTTTCGAGACGGACCTGGACGTCGCCGGGCTGGACCGTCCGCTCCGGGCGGTCTTTATCCGCGCGCCGCTGATCAAGGAAGTCGGGCCGGGCGTCGAGGTGCTGTCCGTTTACAATGGCGAGATCGTCGCCGCGCGGCAGGACCGCCTGCTCGCCTGCTCGTTCCATCCGGAGCTGACCGACGACAGCGCCCTGCACGCGTACTTCGTCGCCATGGCCGAGGAAGCGGCGGCGGAGAAGAGCGCGAAATAGAGAGGGGTATTGACGAACGTGTTGGACGTCAGGCTGCTCCGCAGCGACTATGACAGAGTGAAGCAAGCGCTTGTGAACCGCGGCGCGTCGGAGGAGCTGATCGCCGGGTTCCCGGCGCTCGACCAGCGCCGCCGCGAACTGCTCACCGAGACCGAACGGCTGAAGAACCGGCGCAACACGGTGTCGCAGGAAGTGGCGAAGATCAAGCGCGAAGGCGGCGACGCCGAAGCGCTGATCGTCGAGATGCGCGAGGTCGGCGACCGGATCAAGGAGCTGGACGACGAGGTGCGGGAACTGGAGGGGCGCATCGAGCAAATCCTGATCGCCATCCCGAACATCCCGCACGAATCGGTGCCGGTGGGCGCGTCGGAAGAGGACAATGTGGAGATTCGCAGGGTGGGCGAGCCGCCGGCGTTTACTTTTGAACCGAAATCGCACTGGGAGATTGCCGACCGGCTCGGCATTCTCGACTTCGAATCGGCGGCGCGCACGACCGGCTCGCGCTTCGTGTTCTACCGCGGTCTCGGCGCGAGGCTGGAGCGCGCGCTGATCAGCTTCATGATGGATCTGCACGCGGACCGGCACGGCTACGAGGAAGTGCTGCCGCCGTACCTCGTGCACCGGGAGAGCCTGATCGGCACCGGCCAGCTGCCGAAGTTCGAGGAGGATCTGTTCAAGGTCGAAGGAACGGAGTTCTTCCTGATCCCGACGGCGGAAGTGCCGGTGACCAACCTGTACCGGGAGACGATCCTGGACGCGTCGGATCTGCCGAAAAACTTCGTGGCCTATTCGGCCTGCTTCCGCGCCGAGGCGGGGGCGGCCGGGCGCGACACGCGCGGCCTCATCCGGCAGCACCAGTTCAACAAGGTCGAGCTGGTGAAGTACGTAAAGCCCGAGGATTCGTACGCGGAGCTGGAGAAGCTGACGGCGGAGGCGGAGCAGGTGCTCAAGGCGCTCGGCCTGCCGTACCGCGTGATCGTGTTGTGCACGGGCGACATGGGCTTCGCTTCGGCGAAGACGTACGACATCGAGGTGTGGCTGCCGAGCTACGGCACCTACCGCGAGATCTCGTCCTGCTCGAATTTCGAGGACTTCCAGGCGCGTCGCGCCAACATCCGCTTCCGCCGCGAGCCGAAGGCCAAGCCGGAGTTCATTCATACGCTGAACGGGTCGGGGCTTGCGGTCGGCCGGACCGTCGCCGCGATTCTCGAGAACTATCAGCAGGAAGACGGATCGGTGCTCATTCCGGAGGCGCTCCGCCCGTACATGGGCGGGCTCGACGCGATCCGGCCCGCCTGAGGCGGTTCCCGGGTTTTGCCGGCCGCGATCGGTTGTCAGCCGATCGCGGCTTGTGTTACAATGTTCTCTGCTTCTGACAGCGCGGAGAGATACCGAAGTGGTCATAACGGGGCGGTCTTGAAAACCGTTAGGGCGCAAGCCCACGTGGGTTCGAATCCCACTCTCTCCGCCATATTGCAGGCAAGCCGACCAGCGGGTCGGCTTTTTTTGTTTGGCGAAGGGTGGTATGGAAGGGCGAAGGCGGTCATGCCACACGGCATGCACGGCACGCCCCGGCGCGATCGTCGCTGTAACGGTCCCACGGACCGTTAAGTCGCGCCTTTTCCCGCCCGGACGGTCGCTAACGGTCCAGCAGACCGTTAGACGCCTCCGTCGGTCCGGTCCAGTCGCA
>Ga0181858_1000695_pt1 | contig 16420 bp, 15 predicted proteins | sample NewIslPassag4_SG_FD_130749 | JGI IMG/M metagenome (GOLD analysis project Ga0181858, IMG submission 130749) | Feedstock adapted compost microbial communities from Newby Island compost facility, Milpitas, CA, USA - Passage 4_SG | ecosystem: Engineered > Solid waste > Feedstock > Composting ...
TCCTCCTCCCGTCAACAACAATTTCATTCCGACCCCGTCCTTCCTGCCATAGCCAAAGCATGCCAACTGTCCTCTGCTCCCAGACTCCCTTGTCCTATCTCTAAAGCCTCACCGGAAAAGGTTGGGCGTGTCGGGAAATGTTCAACAATAACCCCATGGCGGTCAATACAATGGTCAATGAGGAACCGCCATAACTTAGAAAGGGAAGCGTAATCCCGGTGACCGGCAATAGCCCGGTGACCACTCCGATGTTGATCACGACTTGAATCATGACCATGGAAATAATTCCGACGGCCACCATGCTGCTGAAAAAATCGGGCGCGTACATGGCGGTCCGAACCCCACGCCAAGCCAACAAGGCAAATAGCAGCAATACGAAACCGGCTCCCAAAAACCCGAGTTCTTCCGCCAAAATGGAAAAAATAAAATCGGTCTGCGGTTCCGGCAAGTAACCAAACTTTTGAATGCTTTTTCCTAGGCCCAAACCCATCAGCCCGCCGGGGCCAATGGCATACAACGACTGCAACAATTGGTATCCGGCCCCTTGCGGATCTTGCCACGGATCTAAAAAGGCAATGATTCGTTGCATCCGGTAAGGCGCTGCAGCAATGAGGGCGGCGAAAGCCGCCAGACCCAAAACGGCCAATCCCCCCAAATGCAACATGCGGCTGCCGGCGGCATACAACATGACGACCGTCGTCGCCATCAACACCGTACCGGTGCCCAAATCCGGCTGCAACATAATCAGCGCAAAAGCTGAACCGGAAAGAAAGAGCGCCGGAACAATGCCGCGCCAAAAACTTGGAATCCGCTCCGGATGGTTTGCCATCATGTGGGCCAAGAAAAGAATGATGGCCAGTTTGACGAATTCCGCCGGTTGGATGCTAAATGCACCGACTCCAAGCCAACTTTGCGCACCGCCCCGCACCAATCCGACACCGGGAATTAAGACGATCACGAGCAACAAAAAACAGCCCGCCAACAGCCAACCGGACCATTTTCGCCAAACCCAATAATCAATATTCATCATGGTGTACATGGATACAAGCCCCATGACGGCAAACAACAGCTGCCGTTTGGCAAAATAATACGCATCGCCGTATTGATATTCCGCCAATACGGCGCTGGCGCTATACACCATGACGATGCCGATGGTCAACAGCCCAATGATGCTGGCCATAAGCAAAAAATCCGGTGCCGCTTTTCGCCGCATCCTTTCATCCCACCTACCCCGGCGTGTCCACTGTCATTCTATTAAAGCTTATGCACCGCTTGTTTGAAGATATGCCCCCGCTCTTCAAACGAGCGATACATGTCCCAACTGGCGCACGCCGGCGACAGCAAAACGACTTCTCCGGCCGGCGTCAGACGACGGGCCAAACGCACCGCTTCTTCAATATCACCGACCATAAAACATTGTTCGATCCCGGCCCGCCGACACATGTCCACGATCAGTTCCCGGGTCTGGCCGTAGGCAATGACCCGGCGCACGTGCCCCTGCACCACGGGAATCATCTCATCAAAAGACAAGCCCCGGTTTAAGCCCCCGGCGATCCATGTCACGCCTTCGCGAAAGGAACGCAACGCCGTCATGGCCGCCGTCGCGTTGGTGGCTTTGGAATCGTTGTAATACGCAACACCGTCCACTTCCCGTACAAACTCCAAGCGATGCTCCACGCCGGTAAAGCTTCGGGCCACCGCCCGCACCGCTTCCGCCGGCGCCCCGTATACCAGCGCAGCGGTCGCCGCCGCCAGCAAATTGGCCAAATTATGTTCACCTTTAACGACCACATCGCTCCTGGAAAAAAGCCGTTCCCGCCCCCCCGCTTGCGGTTGCCAATACACATGCTCCCCTTCCGCATAAACGCCGGCCGCCACCGGTCCCTTTATACTGAACCAATATACGCGGCTGGCCAACAGGGAAGCAATTTTTTGGCTCAACTCTTGATCGGCGTTCAGTACCGCGGCCTCCTTCTTCTGTTGGTTGGCAAACATCTTGCATTTGGCCGCGATGTAGTCTTCCATCGAACCGTGATAATCCAAATGGGCCGGATAAATGTTGGTCAACACGGCGACAACGGGGCGGAAGTGAACGGTGCCCATCAGCTGAAAACTGCTTAGCTCCACCACCAGCGTCTCGTCGGGCAAGGATGAAAAGGCCGCTTCCGACATGACTTGTCCGATATTGCCCACCACGTGGGCCTTCAGGCCCGCATGCCGAAGCATCTCTCCGATGAGGGTTGTCGTCGTCGTCTTCCCGTTTGAACCGGTAATCCCGATCACGGGAGAAGTTGTCCACTGCCAGCCCAGTTCCACTTCGGTGACTACCGGCACGCCGTTTCGCAGCGCCTCTTGGATGGGTGGAGAATTATAGGGAATGCCGGGATTTTTCACCACCAAATCCACTTCCGCCGTGACGATGCCTGGCGGGTGCCCTCCCCAAACTGCTTGTACTCCCCATTCCGCCAGCTTACGCCGCTCTTCTATTGGTATCTGCTCTTCTGGTTTACAATCGTTGACCGTCACATGCGCCCCCAGTCGGCGCAACAATTTCGCCGCCACGAGACCGCTCTTGGCCAGGCCGACGACCACGACCCGTTTGCCGAGAAACCATTCCCGCGTGTAATGCATTAAGTCAACACTCCCAAATAAAGGCCAACGCCGGCAAAAAGAAAACCGATCAGCCAAAAAGTCACAACAACCCGCCATTCGGACCAACCGGACAGCTCAAAATGGTGGTGAATCGGGCTCATCCGAAACACCCGTTTTTTGCGCGTTTTGTAGGAAACGACTTGGATGATGACGGACAAAGCTTCAATTACGAAAACGCCGCCAATGACAATGAGCAACAACTCCGTTTTCGACAGCACGGCGATGGCCGCCAGTGCCCCGCCGATGGCCAGCGAACCGGTGTCACCCATGAACACTTTCGCCGGATGGGCGTTAAAGACGAGAAATCCCAGCACGGCCCCCATCATGGCACAACTAAAAAGGGCCACCTCAGGCTTCATGTATACCCAGGCAATAATGCCGTAAGCGGCAAAGGCGATGGCGGCCGTACCGGACAACAAGCCGTCCAAACCGTCGGTCAAATTGACCGCGTTGGTCGTCGCCAAATTAATTAAAATGAGCAGGAAGAGGTAAGTCCAACCTAAATCCAATTCCCACCCGAAAACGGGAACCGACACCGTGAACGGATGGTTCATCCGTTGCAAACACAAAAACACCGTAAAGGCGAGCAAGAGTTGTAAAAACACTTTTTGCACCGCCGTCAAACCCAGATTCCGTTTCAGCGCCACTTTGATGAAATCGTCCAAAAAACCGATGAAACCGTACCCGAGCATGGATAACAACAACACGCCCAATTCCGGCGTCGGCTCGGCAAAAAGAAACATTGTCAACACGGCCGCCAAAATGAATACGAGCCCGCCCATGGTCGGCGTCCCTGCTTTTTTTTGATGGCCCTTCGGACCTTCTTCGCGGATGTATTGGCCAAATTTCAACCTTCGCAAAACAGGAATGAACAAGGGTGACAGGAGAATGGCCAGCATAAATGCCGCAAACACTGTCAGTATCAATGGTCGAATGTCCATGAACCATCCCCTCGCAACGCTTCAATAATCGCCTCCAGCCTCATTCCCCGCGACCCTTTGACCAACAGTAACGTCCCCTTCTTCGCCCACGGGCGCAACGCCCGCACCACCTCGCCAACATTATCCGACGATACGATGCGTTCGGCCGGAAAGCCCAACCGCCGCGCTTCCTCGGCAATCCAACGGGCACGGCCACCGTACGTGAACAAGGCGTCCAACCATTCTGCCGACAAATGCCGCGCCATTTCCCGATGCAGCCGCTCTTCTTCGGGCCCCAATTCCAGCATGTCGCCGAGCAAGGCCAGTTTGCAACGAAAACCTTCCAAATCGGCCAACAGTTGTAAAGCCGCCCGCATAGACGTCGGACTGGCGTTGTATGCGTCCATCAAAATTTGCATGCCGTTGGGCCCTTCTTGCCATTCCGAACGCATGCCGCTCAACTGAGCCGCCGTCAATCCCCGGTCCACTTCCTCTTCCGTAAGCCCGAAATATAAACCGCACAAGACAGCCGCCAACGCATTTTGCAACATGTGGCGGCCGATGAGCGGCACCGTCAACGCCCGTGCCGTGCGGTTGGTGGTAAAACGGGTTTGGCGCAGGTTGACCCGTTCGTCTTGAAGCAAATGCAAGTCGTTGTCGGGGCGACAACCGAAGCGAAGGACTTGGCCGGCAAAGGGAACGTTGCGCAACAGGGGTTCGTCGCCATTGACCAACAAGGCGCCGGCAGGATTTAATCCTTGGACAATTTCCAACTTGGCGGCGGCGATGGCTTCCCGGGAGCCGAGATGTTCAAGGTGAGCGTCGCCGATGTTCGTAATGATGGCCACATCGGGCTGGGCCAGGCGGGAGAGGAGCCCGATTTCTCCCGGGTGGTTCATTCCCATCTCGACGACGGCCACTTCGGCCTTCGGCGGGATGCTCAACAGCGTCAAAGGCAAGCCGATGTGATTGTTCAAGTTGCCTTTCGTTTTGTGCACATCATACTTTTGCGCCAACACCGCCGCCGTCAAATCTTTCGTCGTCGTCTTGCCGTTGCTGCCGGTAATGGCCACCACCCGTCCGCCCCATTCCCGCCGGTGAACGGCGGCCATTCGTTGCAAAGCCGCCAACGGATCGTCCACAAGAATGAGGGGTAGCCCGTCTATGTCCTTCCATTCCGCCGGAACCGGCCGATCTTTCGGAAAAAGGCAGGCGACAGCCCCTTTAGCCAACGCTTCAGGGACAAACTGGCAACCGTCAAAGCGTTCTCCCTGCAACGGAACAAACAAATGCCCCGGTTCTACTTGTCGGCTGTCGGTCACCACGCCCGAACATTTTCGTCCCAAATCATCCGCCCTGCCGCACCAAATCCCGTCCACCATTTTTAACACGTGCTGGATATTCCGTTCCATCATCGCTCTCCCGGCTTCCTCTTTTCCCGCAACGCTTCCTTGGCCACTTCCCGGTCGTCGAAAGAAACCGTCTGTCGGCCTATAATTTGATACGTCTCATGCCCTTTACCCGCAATTAACACCGTATCGCCGGCGCCGGCCCGGCGGATGGCTTCAAATATCGCTTCCCGCCGATCGACCAGTGAAATCCAACGTTCCTTTTTGTCCTGTACACCCGCCGCCATGTCGGCCAAAATTTGCTGCGGATCTTCACTGCGGGGATTGTCGGATGTAAAAATGGCCAAATCGCTGTACTCCACCGCCACTTGGGCCATCTGCGGCCGTTTGCCGCGATCCCGATCCCCGCCGCAGCCGACAACGCACAAAACCCGTCCCTTTGCAAAACCGCGGATGGCTTGTAACACATTTTGCAAACTGTCGGGCGTGTGGGCATAATCGACAATGACGTGGATGTCTTCCCCGTCGGAAACCCGTTCGAAACGCCCCGGTACGCCGTCCATCCGTTCCAGACTCCGGCGGATTTGCTCCAGATCCACGCCTTCCAACAACGCCGCCGCCGTGGCGGCCAATGCGTTATAAACGTTGAACAGTCCGACCAGCCGCAACCGCAACCGAGTGGATCCGCGGAACGTATCCATGTCGAACTCCGTTCCGTCGGGCCGCAAATCCACATTTTTCGCCCGCACGTCAGCCGAGTTTCGCATGCCATAGGTGACAACCGGATGGGCCGTCACCTGGGCCAACCGCTCCGACGCCGCTTCATCGGCATTCAGCACGGCAAATTGCGGCATGGCGCCGTAACTGTTGCCCAAGCCGGCAAACAGTAGCGCCTTGGCATTCAAGTACTCTTCCATCGAACTGTGAAAGTCCAAGTGATCCCGCGTCAAATTGGTGAAAATGGCGGTGCGGAAAAAACAGCCCCGTACCCGGCCCAAAGCCAAGGCATGGGAAGACACTTCCATCATGGCGTAATCGGTCCCCGCATCGGCCATTTGCCGAAACATGCCTTGCAGCTCCAAGACATCCGGCGTCGTATTGCGGGAAGGAAGCCATTGGCCGTCCACCTTATGTTGAATCGTGCCGACGAGTCCGGTTTTGTATCCAGCATCGGCGAAAATTTTTTCCAGCAAATAGGTCACCGTCGTCTTGCCATTGGTTCCGGTCACACCGATAAGCCGCATTTGTCTCGTCGGATGCCGAAAAAAACGGTCGGCGACTATTGCCATGGCCCTCCGGGAATCGGCAACCCGGATTTGCGGCACGGGAATAGGCAAAAACTTTTCCACCAAGAGCGCGGCGGCGCCCCGCTCAACGGCCTGCGCGGCGTAATCGTGACCGTCCACCGTAAACCCCGGCAAACAAATGAACAAATCTCCCGGTTTTACTTGGCGCGAATCGGCGGTTACGCCACGGATGGTCGCCGTCTCATCGCCCTGCAATTCCGCCGTCACTAACCATTGCAATACGTCGGCCAAGCGCATGAATCGGCCCCCTTATCCCCCATTATAAACATCCCGGCCCTCTTTCTAATCAACATATCGGCAAAATTGCACTTTATACCAGCAAACGAAGAACCCCCTGGCCACTACCGGGGGCATTCCTTCACCATTGTAGACCGGTCGCCTCGTTTTGTCATCCTTTCTCGCCATTGCCTAAATAAACCCGTATGGTCGCATTCGGCGGCACCTTGACGCCGGCCTTGGGCGCTTGATTGATGACTGTGTCGCCCTCGCCCATAACTTCCAAACGAAAACCGAAGGGGCTCAAACGCAAGTCTTGAATACTGGCGCCTACAAGATCCGGCACTTCCATCAACGGTTTTTCGTTATAGCGGTATTCTTTTGGTATCTGGTCCTTCCTCGGCTGCACGCGCAAGTAATGGAGACTGTCTTCTAAAATGTTGCGGACGATGGGGGCCGCCACCACGCCGCCAAATTGAATCCCTTTCGGGTTGTCTACCGCCACGTAAACGAGAATTTGCGGGTTGTCAGCGGGAGCGAACCCCATGAACGAAACGATGTGGTTGTTGGGCAAATATTTGCCCCCGGGGCCGACTTTTTGCGCCGTTCCCGTTTTACCGCCCACCCGGTACCCGTCGATATAGGCGTTCATCCCCGTTCCCCGAGCCACTACACTTTCCAGCGCCTGCCGCACTTGCTGCGACGTTTCCGGCGAAATGACGCGACGGACCAACTCCGGGTCAAAACGTTGAATGACTTCTCCCGTTTCTGGGTCTTGGATTTGTTTTGCCAAATGGGGCTTCATCAATTTACCGCCGTTGATGGCCGCCGCTACGGCCGTCACCTGTTGGATCGGCGTCACCGAAACTCCTTGACCGAAGGAGGTCGTAGCCAATTCCACCGGTCCCACTTTTTCCAAGGAAAAGAGGATACCGCTGGCCTCACCGTTCAAATCGATGCCGGTCTTGCTGCCAAAACCGAAGTCCCGAATGTATTGAAACAACAATTCTTTGCCGAGTCGTTGTCCGATCTCGATAAAACCGGGGTTGCAGGAGTTTTCCACCACTTCGAGAAACGTCTGGTGGCCGTGTCCACCCGCTTTCCAGCAACGGATTTTCGCCCCCGCCACGATGGCGAAACCGGGATCGTAAAACGTCCCCATCAGATCGATTTTTTCCTCTTCCAAAGCGGCCGCCAGTGTGATGATTTTAAACGTCGACCCCGGTTCATACGCCATCCAGATGGGCAACACCCGGTTGTACACTTCCTGCGGATACCGCCCAAACTCGCCGGGATGGTAAGTCGGACGGCTGGCCATGCCTAAAATTTCCCCCGTATTCGGATCCATGGCAATGGCCAGGGCGTGATCCGCTTCATATTGTAGCATGGCCTGGTCCAGTTCCCGTTCGATAAAAGACTGTATCGACTTGTCCAAAGTGAGAACCAAATCATAACCGTCCCGGGGCGGGCGGTATCCTTCTTCCTGATCCGGGATCTCTCTCCCGCGGGCGTCGGCCAAAAACGAGACGCCGCCCTTTTCGCCTTGCAATACGTCATCGTATTTGTACTCCACGCCGGCCAAGCCCCCGTCGACGCCGGTAAATCCAAGCACGTGGGCGGCAAAGCTTCCGTACGGATAATACCGCTTGCTGTCGTCGGCGATGACGATGCCGGGAATTTTCAAATCCCGGACTTGTTGCGCCTTCTCCTGACTGATGCGCCGCCCTTCCGGAGCAATGCGCACCAACAATTGCCGCTTCGTCAACAATTGATACAACCGGCCCTCATCCATCCCCAACACGGGGGCCAACTTACGGGCGGCTTCCTGGGGATCTTTGATTTGTGCCGGTATGGCCAAGACGGAAGGGGCGCTGACGTTGTAAGCGAGCACCTCCCCATTGCGGTCGAGAATTCTTCCCCGCAACGGCTCAAAGGGCACTTCCCGGTTCCACAAGTCATGGGCTTTTTCTGTCAGCCATTCGCCCTGGACGAGTTGAAGATAAGCAAGACGGGCAAGTAAGAGGACAAAAACAGCCAACCCAAAGACGAGACAAAAAAACAGTCGGCGCCGAAACACCGATTGGGAAAACCGCATCCGTCCACCTCCTCATAGCAATATGTATTCGGAGATGGACAGGGTAGAACGATTTTCGACTTTCAGCTTCCCGTTGCGTTATCCGTCTTTGTCGTCGGCACTTGCAAATAATGCAAGGTATTGCGCATGATTTCCTGGAAAATCGGCGCTGCTACGGTACCGCCGTAATATCCTTCCTTCGGCGCGTCCACGGCCACGTAAACGAGAATGGCCGGATCGTCAGCCGGTGCGAAACCAATGAACGAGGCGATATATTCGCCTTCAATCAATTGTCCCGACTTTTCGTCGAATTTTTGCGCCGTTCCTGTTTTGCCGGCGACCCGATATCCTTCCAAATAGGCAGCCCGTCCGCTGCCGTCGGTCACGACGCTTTCTAAAATTTCCCTCACTTGCCGTGACGTCTCTTCACGAATCACTCGTTCGCCTTCCGGTTTCGTGAATTGTCGCAACACTTTTCCGTCTTTTTCAATGCGCTGGATGATTGTCAAAGGCATCATTTTGCCCCCGTTGGCGATGGCGCCTACCGCCGCTACTTGCTGGATTGGCGTCACCGAAACCGCCTGCCCGAAGGAAATGGCCGCCAAGTCCCGCACCGGAATCCGATCCGAGACGGCCGGCACGCGTCCCACCACTTCGCCGGGCAGTTCAATGCCGGTTTTTTTGGCAAAACCGAACTTGTGGATGTAATGAATCAACTTTTCCTGTCCCAGCCGTTCCGCGCCGAGCTTAGCAAACAAGACGTTACTGGAATGCTGCACGCCTTCTAAGAACGTGATTTTCCCCCAACCGCGGCCGTTGTTGTGATCCCGCACCGGGATGCGAGAGCCTTTCACCCAGTACGTCCCCGACACATACGTCTCGTTCGGATTGAAAAGACCTTCCTCGATGCTGGCCGCCAAGGTAATAATCTTAAACGTGGAGCCGGGCTCGAAAGGATAGCTGACAGCATAATTGTTATAATTTTCAATCTCCCAGTATTGGTTCGGATCAAATCCCGGCCGGACAGCCATGGCCAAAATTTCGCCGGTATTCGGATCCGACACAATGGCCACCATGCGTTTCGGCTCATACGCCGCTTGCGCCTTGTCCAACGCTTGTTCAACAAAACTTTGAACGTTGCGATCGATGGTCAAATACACGTCGGCTCCATTCTCAGCGGGTATGTATTCCAGTTCGCCGTTGGGCAACGGTATTCCGCGGGCGTCTTTGACAAAGCGGCTCTTGCCGTCGGTTCCCTTGAGATGTTCATCCAAGGACAATTCCAATCCCATCTTGGCATTGCCTTCCAAATCAACATACCCGAGGATATGGGCGCCCATCACTTTATTCGGATAAAACCGGCGCGTTTCTTCCATTAAGTGAATTCCCGGCAAGTCCAGCGACTTAATCGTTTCCGCTTTTTCCGCGTCGATCTTCCATCCGCCTTGCCGCAATTCCACTTGATAGGCTTCTCTGGTCAATTGTTTATACAAGACGGATTCGGAAATATCCAATACCGGCGCCAACCGGCGGGCCGTTTCCACGGGATCTTCCACATGATTCGGATCTTTTTTCGACAAAGTGGCCACCACGGTATAAGCCGGCGCGTCGTACGCCATAGCGACGCCGTTACGATCATACAATTTCCCGCGCTCCGGGCGAAGAATTTCGTTGCGATTCCAGACGTGGGTCGCTTTTTCCTGCAACCATGCGGCATCGACTACCTGTAACATAAAAATTTTCACTAATAAAACGACAAATAAAACGCTAAACAATAACCCCATGCACAACGTCCGCAAGCCAATCCGCCGCACGTGTCTCATCCTCTCAACGGCTAGGCAAGACAACGAGCCGCTCTTCGCTGAACGACATGCCCATTTCTTCCGCCTTGCTGGTTATGATTTCCGCCGTACTGCGCTTTTCCAGTTCCATGCGCAATTGAAGGACCGTTTCCCGGTTTTCTTCCACTTGCCGCCTCAATTCTTGCACTTGATAATTTACGGCCGCCGAAGTTCCGTATTGGTAAATCAAATATGCCGCGGCCCCGATGCAGACAGCCAAACAGATAAGATAAAACAATTTTTCTCCCAATGTCAGGCCGGACCGGACGATGCGGACTTTTTTCACCGTCCTTTTCTGCGGTTCCGGCTTGACTGCCAAATTTCCACGCCACATTTGTTGTCTCACGCTGTCCACTCCTCTATTAGCGCCTGGTTCTTTAGCACTTTTCAGCGACCCGCAATTTGGCGGAACGGGCGCGGGGATTTTCCCGCACTTCCTCCTCCGAGGGCAGAATGGGCCGTCGGGTCACGAGGCGAATGCGAGGCCGGCGATGACACGCACATACAGGGAATGACGGGGGACAAACGCACCCTTTCGCCCATTCGGCAAACTGCTGCTTACAGATCCGATCTTCCAACGAATGAAACGTAATGACGACAATCCTTCCTCCTGAACGCAGTCGTTCCAACGTTTGTACCAATCCTTCTTGCAATGCCCCCAATTCGTCATTGACCGCGATGCGTATCGCTTGAAAAGTCCTACGGGCCGGATGGGGACCGCTTCTCCGGGCCGCCGCCGGGATCGCTCCTTTCACGATCTCGGCCAGCTCCCCTGTCGTATCAATGCTTTCTTGCAACCGGCGCCGGACGATGGCCCGGGCGATTTGCGGGGCAAACCGCTCTTCCCCGTAACGAAACAAGACGTCCCGGATTTGCTCCTCGGACCATCGGTTGACGACATCCCACGCGCTCAGCTCCTGCTTGCGATCCATGCGCATATCCAACCGCTCGTCGTGATGATAACTGAACCCCCTCTCCCGTGTGTCCACTTGCATGGAAGATATGCCCAAATCGAGCAAAAACCCGTCGACTTGATGGACACCCAGGTTATCAAATACGGCGCCGAGATGGCGAAAATTGGCTTTCACCAATGTCGTCCTTCCTGCGTATGGGGCAAGCCGTTCTTCGGCGATGCGCAACGCCTCCTCGTCTTGATCCATGCCGATGAGCCGGCCGTTTTCGTCCAATCGTTGCAGGATGGCTTCGCTGTGGCCGCCGGCCCCCAACGTGCAATCGACATACGTACCATCTCTCCGCGTCAGCAGCCATTCCACCGCTTCTTCCAACAACACCGACCGATGCAACAAGTTTCGTCCATCTCCTTCTGTCGCCAAGGTCAAAATCGCAACTCCAGCTTCTCGGCAATCTCGCTGAAACTGCCGGCCGACTGTTGAAAATAGTTTTCCCAAACGGGCTGGCTCCAAATTTCGACCCGAGTCGACACGCCGATGATGGCGCAATCCTTTTCGAGTTGTGCATATTCCCTCAACGTCGGAGGCAAGTGCACCCGCCCCTGTCTGTCCAGTTCACACTCCAACGCGCCGGAAAAGAAAAAACGGGTAAACGCCCGCACATCTGCATTGGTAAAGGATAAATTTTTCAATTTTGCTTCGATTTGTTGCCATTCGTGGGGAGGAAAAACAAAAAGGCAACGATCCAAGCCGCGGGTGATGACGAACTTCTCGCCCAGCTCATCCCGAAATTTGGCCGGGATAATGAGCCGGCCTTTTGAATCAATGCTGTGATAATACTCACCCATCAACATGGACTGTCACCCACTTGTTTCCCACATAACCCCACAATGCCCCACTTATCACCACTTTGATTTCCTATTATTCGCCGCCAAACAAAAAAATCCTGCTCCGAAAGCAGGATTTTCAGCAGGATTTTTTTCGTATTCTATTAAATTTAATAGATTCTCCTTTTTTCAAGCGTAACCCATGCTGCGCCAACTGGACAAATAGGCCGCCTGTTCTTTCGATAACGCATCGATTTGTATCCCGAGGCTTTCCAGTTTTAAATACGCCACCTGCCGGTCGATTTCCCCAGGAACCGGCCACACCCGGTTTTGCCGCTCCTCCGGCTGCTCCACTTGCTGCTTCAACCATAACAACGCCAAGGCTTGCAATGCGAAACTCATATCCATAATTTCCGCCGGATGTCCGTCCCCCGCCGCCAAATTGACGAGCCGCCCTTCTGCGAGCAAATACAGCCTGCGGCCGTCGGCCATCTCATATTCGTCGATGAGATGGCGCACCCGACGTTTGGCCACCGCCACCGTCTCCAACCCCTGCACATCCACTTCCACATCAAAATGTCCGGCGTTGGCCAAAATGGCGCCGTCCTTCAACAAGGAAAAATGTTCGACCGTCACCACTTTGGCGTTGCCGGTCACAGTGACGACGAAATCGGCCAACCGGACCGCTTCGGCCATCGGCATGACGCGGAATCCGTCCATATGGGCTTCAATCGCTCTAATCGGATCGACTTCCGTGACGATGACTTTGGCGCCCAATCCCTTGGCTCGCATGGCCACCCCTTTGCCGCACCAGCCGTAACCGGCCACCACCACCGTCTTGCCGGCCACCACCAAATTGGTCGTCCGGTTGATGCCGTCCCAGACCGACTGCCCGGTGCCGTACCGGTTGTCGAACAAATGCTTGCACATCGCGTCGTTGACGGCCACCATGGGAAACCGGAGCCGACCTTCCTTTTCCAACGCATTCAACCGCAATATCCCGGTGGTCGTCTCTTCACAACCGCCCTTGACGGTATTGGGAAAAGAAGCGGGTCGTTCGTGCAACAACCCGACCAAATCTCCGCCGTCGTCGATCAAATAATCGGGCCCGAAACGCAGTGTCAGTTCTTGGTAATGTTGAAATTGTTGCGGCGTCGGAGCATGGGTGGCATAAACCGTCACCCCCGATTCAGCCAAGGCGGCCGCCACGTCGTCTTGGGTCGACAACGGGTTGCTCCCGCAAATGGCCACTTCGGCTCCGCCGGCTTGAATCACTTGGGCCAAATAAGCGGTTTTCGCTTCCAGATGCAGACAAATCCCTACTTTCGTGCCAAGAAACGGCTTTTCCCGCTCAAACCGTTCCCGCAGGCGGGCCAACACCGGCATATGGTTCGCTGCCCAGGCGATTTTCAAACGGCCTTCAGGGGCCAGTCTCCAATCCCGGATCACGCTGTCCAATCTTTCCACCTCACCCACTATGTTTCATTGTCCTCAATTATCGCGTCATCACGCCAATCCCAAACAAGACGAAGTAAAATATGACAAGAAAAATAAAGCCTAACCGCCAGAGGCTGCGTAACCATTTGCGAAAATGAAAGCCGCCCCGCACCCACCACTGCAACAATGCCAAGCCTGCCCCCAACAGGACATATAACATCAAGATTGCCAACCAACCGATACCGCCCGTAACATTGTACCACAACACAGAAACGGCCGAGAGCAGCAAGACTGCCGTCACATCCAACGCCCGCATGTGGGCCGTCGTCTTATTTTTTGTCATAAAACGCACAATCCAGTATGTGAGAAAATACCCGACGGGTGGTACGGCGACAAAAAAAGCGTACAAATGGCGCAACACGCCCCACATCGTGCGGCCCCCCTCATACGTCATTCCCCACCATCATTGACCGATTCCCGGACGAACCGTTTCGTACGAACCGTTTCCGCCGCTTTGAGCAGACGATAAATGACCCGATTCACCGGAACTTCCACCCCTCGTTCAGCGGCCAAACGGATTAACAAGCCGTTCAACGCCTCGATTTCCGTTTCCCGGTGATGCAGCAAATCCTGCAACATGGACGAACGGTTGAGGGCGGTTTTTTCGCATACTTCCAACACTTTTTGACCCATCGCTTCCCCGTCCAACATGACCCCGCAGACCCGGGCGACCCGGACAGCCTCTTCCGCCGCCTCCAGGGCCAAATCCCGCAAATGCGGCGTCTCCGCCAACATACCGTTCTGTACCGACATGACGCCGGTCAGCGGATTGATCGCACAATTGATCACCCATTTTTCCCACATGCGTTCCCGGATTTGCTCCGTAATGCGCACATCCAACCCTTGACTTCCTAACAACGCCGCCAATTGCTCCAACTGGGCCCGTCCGGCGGCATCCGCCGAACGCCCGTCATCGCGGACCGCGCCTAGCCAAGTGATACCTTGTCCGGTATGGCAAACCGTCGTGTCGTCCACACGCAGGGCGCCCTCCGTCGTGACCGCCGCGTACAACGGTTTTTCGGGAAAGACGGCCGCCACACTTTCCAAATGTCCAAGACCATTTTGAAATAATAGAAAACGGGCCGGCTGGCTTGGCTTTTCCCGCAGTCGCCGCAGCAAGTCCGGCAAGTGGGGTTGCTTGACGAAAACCAAGCCCCAATCGGCCGCACCGTTCCATTCTGCCAACGGAACCGCCGGGCAGGGACACCTTCTTTTATGGCCATCGGCGTCCTGAACGACCAGACCTTTTTCATTCAAGGCCGCAGCCTGTGCCGCCCGGTGGGTGATCGCAAAACAACGCAACTCCGTCGTCGGCATTAGCCGGGATGCGAACAACATCCCGATACTGCCCATCCCGATAAGCGCCAATTTCACAAACATTCTCCTTTTCTTGTAAAACATTCGACACAATTATACATGTTCCTGCCAGGCATACCAATTGACACCAAAGAAAAAGACGGATTCCGTTGCGGAAATCCGTCACGCCAAAAACCGTTCCAACGCCTCTTTGTCATAACCGATGACCAAGTGTTCGCCGTCGGTCAATATAGGACGGCGCAACAGACGCGGTTCGCTGTGAATCATTTGTAGCAGTTCGCTCAACTTCAAGTCCCGATAATCCAGTTCCATTTCTTTAAATTTCTGGCTGCGGGTCGCCAAAATGTCGTCGACGCCGTTTTGCGTCATCCGGACCAAATCGGTCAATTCTTCCAAGGTCGGAGGGTTTTTAAAAATATGATGTTCAACATACGGTATGCCTTTGTTGTTCAGCCACGCCTTCGTTTTCCGGCACGACGTACAACTTGGGTACGTATAAAAACGCCACGTCTTCCCCATCCAACCCACCCCCATTTCGAAAAGAAAATGGTTTCTAAATGAAAGTATATTACTAATTGAAACGATACGCAACCGTCTAATCCTGCGATTTCCGAGGCATATTCGAGACATATTCAATGAAGAAACGGAAACAATAGTTTACAACCTTATCCAAGTCGCTTATAATGGAAACGGCACGGCAACAGTTCGATTGTGACAGGGGGAACAACGATGGCAAGAATGTTCCGGGTATTAGGCTTCCTCTGCGGTATCATTTCCTTGTTGGCCTACACAGGCGGGAAGGAATTGGTTCCGCTGTCCATTGCATTCGCGCTGCAAACCATCTTGTTTTTCGTCCTCGGTTACATGAAACTGACGGAAAAGACGTATATGTACATATTCGGCGCGTACATGTTTTTGGCCTTTATCGGTTTGAATTTCTGGATGTTCTTCCAACCGGTCATTGGCCACTGAAAAAAAGGAGCCTGAAATCGGCTCCTTTTTTTCATTTCTTTCACAATCCGATCCGCAAAGCGTTGTCCAAGAAAAACGTACGGTTCAATCCTTGCAATTGCCGTGGCACGGCAACGTTTTTCGCTTGCAGGAGGACGAAAAAACGGCTTCCCATCCCCGTCTCGTCGAAAACGATTTGGCGAATCGTCCGGTTTTTTCGCGCTTCCAAACTCAACGGATCGGTCACATCGGCCACCAACTCGTCGAGAATACCCAACCGCAACAAAAATTCCCGTTGCCTTTCCAACAAAATCGGCCGCAAACCCCTTTTCTCCCCTTCCCGCACCAACATGGCGAAATTGACATCCGCCGTCACGTCTTGTTCTCCTGGCCGGGCCAATACGTCACCGCTCAACCGGTGTTCCCAAAAACCCCGCAACGTTCCGTCCGACCGACACTTGCCATCGGCAGAAACGTACCCGTAATCGATGGTCAAGACGTACCCGGCTTCCATCAACCGCGCCAATCTTTTCATCCAAGACAAGGAAGCCAGGGAAA
>Ga0181858_1000703_pt1 | contig 16341 bp, 12 predicted proteins | sample NewIslPassag4_SG_FD_130749 | JGI IMG/M metagenome (GOLD analysis project Ga0181858, IMG submission 130749) | Feedstock adapted compost microbial communities from Newby Island compost facility, Milpitas, CA, USA - Passage 4_SG | ecosystem: Engineered > Solid waste > Feedstock > Composting ...
CGTCAACCGCAAACCGGTCACGCAGGTGACCATGCCCGCGGGCACGTCCCCCGCCAATCCGGCCATCCTGGATACGGACCGGCCGACGATCCGGTTCACCTACAGCGATGCGGACGGGGACGCCCAGCAGGCGTTCCGGGTCATCGTCCGGAACGCCTCCACGAATGCGATCGCCGTCCAGTCCGGGGACGTCGCTTCGGCCGACTCCGAATGGAAAGTGACCATGCCGCTCGAAGAAGGCGTCGTTTACGCGGTGGAAAGCCAGGTGTTTGACGGGTATGACTGGTCCGACGTGTCGGCGAGGCGATACATGCGCATCGTCCTGAACCGCCCGCCCGTCGCGGACTTCGACTGGACACCGAAGCCGGTGTGGGAGGGCGACGCGGTGCGGCTCCTCAACCGCTCCTCCGACCCGGACGGTGATCCGCTGCACTTCGTCTGGACGATCACGGATCCGGCGGGCCGCACCTTCACCTTCACAGGCGGTGGCCCCGAACCGGACGACCCGTTGATGACCTTCACCCAACCCGGAGACTACACGGTGACCCTGCGGGCGTCCGACGGGCGGGCGGAACACGCCGTCACCAAAACGATCCCGGCGCTCCCTCTGACGATGGAACCGGACGTGCAGCATACGCCGGAATGGCTTGCGCGCCACAGGGAACGCGGCCACAACACCTCCTCCCACCCGAAGGATTTCTATGCGGGGGAACGGTTCGTGCTGCTCGTGAACGCCTCCCCCGCCCCGGCCGTTGGAGTGCGCGCCTGGATGAGGGCCGTCGGCCTTTCGGGGGAGGGACTGTACACCGAAACCGCCTTGAACCCCGCCGAAGAGGAAGCCGACCCCCATGTCCTCCTGTGGACCGGCGAGCTGTACGACGAGCGCTGGATCTCCCTGACCGAAGGGCTGCCCAGGGGAGTGCACCGCATCCAATTCGAAATCCGCTTTGCGAACGGCACGGTCAAAACCGCCTCCGTTCCCGTGAACATCATCGGCAGCGCGTACGGGGCTTTCGGCGTGCACCGGGTCCGGTGAGAACAGGGCCCTATCCATTGTTCTGGCAAATCCTGCTGACTGCGCCTGAAAGAAATGGTAGAATGGGTGAAACTATACCATTTTCCCTACTTCAGAAGGAGCAGGATTGCTACGTGAATCGAAACGGACGGACCAAGCTTTCTCCAAACTCGCTCGTGCGGGCGGCCCTCAGTTTCCTTCTCACCCTCACTCTTGCGCTTCCGATCGCCCCTCCGCGATCCGTTCATGCCGATGAAGAACCGTCCTTTCAGGCGGTGCAGATTCTGAGCTCGGATTTCTTCACCGTGGCGCTCAGGGCGGACGGCACGGTTTGGGCCTGGGGATCCAACCACATGTATCAATTGGGGTCCGCCGGGGCAGGCACCAGAGTTCCCGTGCAGGTTCCGATCGGCGTGCCGGTGGAGCAGATTGCCATCGGGGACCATTTCGGTCTTGCCCTGGACGAAGAGCAGAACGTTTGGGTCTGGGGTTCGTTTTCGTCCGGTTCTTCCTACCAGTACATGGCCCCGCAGAAGCTGGATTTGTGGGAGAATATCGTCGCCATTGCGGCGGGCGGCGGAGCCGCCTATGCGCTTACGGAGGACGGCCGCGTCTATTCCTGGGGATCCAACGCCGGAGGCAGACTCGGGCGGGGCTCTTCTCTGCCTGTGGGACAAGAAATGGCCCCCGATTTCGTCAAGTCGGACGCGGATACGGTGCTGGAAGGAATCACCCGCATCGCCGCTTCCGGCAATTCCGCCTTTGCCGTGGACGTAGACGGCCATGTCTATGCCTGGGGAGACAACTCGTCCGGAGCTCTGGGCAATCCGGCCGTTCCCGGGGAATCCGTTTACGCGGTCCTCATTCCCGGCCTCTCGCAGGTGAAAACCGTCTACGCCGGCAGCCTGAGCTCTGCCAACTCCGTCTTCGCGACCACCGTAACCGGCACGGTGTACGGGTGGGGAGAAAACAAGATGGGGCAGCTCGGACTCGGGCACATGACGGATGTGTCCAGTCCCGTCCGCATCGAGCTGATGGAAGGCCTCCCGACCGAAGTGGTGCAGATCAGCACGTCCGTCCGTCATACCCTGATCCTGCTGAAGGATGGGGAAGATTACGTGGTGGCGGGAAGCGGCCGCAACAGCGGGCAGCTCGGGCGGCCCGGCGTGACGAATGAACCCTATGCGCAGCATTTTCAACAGATTCCGCAATTTGGCGGAGCCACGTACATTTCCGCCGGTCCCGACCGCTCCTTCGCGCGGATCGGAGACCTCGTGTACGGCCTCGGGGATAACCGGTTCCTGCCGGACCTGATGCCGAACGCGCTCGGGATCGGTCACGATACGATCGGATCTACCTGCCGGCCCTGGCCGGTGACGGATCTGGGCGACAGCATCCACTACGAGCCGAAACCGCCCGCGCAGGTCTGGATCACGAAAGCGGGTCCGAACCGGTTTGACGTGGAGATCGAACCCTCGCCCTACAGTTCCGGAAGCTATCTGGCCGTCGACGTTTACCGGATGGGAGACGACCCGGAAACGGACATCCCGGTCAAACTCTTTTCCACTCCCATCTCCTACTTTCAGACTTTCTGGGGGGCCGCCCGATTGGACCTGAACGACCAGGCGCCCGGCTCCTACTTTTTCGTCATCGCCACCCGGGACTACGATTCGAATACCAAATCCGGTGGCATCCGGGCGGACAACGGCGGACAGGGATTTGAGGCGGAAGATCTCGCCGTCGATCTGTCCCTTTCGATCACCGGCGCCAACGGGGCGCCAGCGGACGGTTACGTGGCCTGGCTGCAGTCGGAGACGGGCGGAGTGACCACGTTCACCAACGTCGTCAACGGCGAAGCCGGCTTTTCCGGAATGCCGCCGGATATCTACCAGTTCACCGTGCAGGATCCCGACGGGAATCGGGTCTATTATCGCGACTTCTATTACCTGGGCCTATTCAGGCAGGTGCACTTCAACATCCGGATGTGGGCTGACCCGGACAAGCCCGAGGTTGATGAAAGGTACCAGATACCTTCCCATTTCGTGACCCTCCAGGATTATGCCTACGACCCTGCCGAGGAAGCCTTCCGGCTGTCCGCCAGTCTGGCCTGGTACCCGATCGCCGCCCAGGAAGACATCGCGACCTACCATGTGTACTGGTTTGATCGGGAAGGAAACAGGTTCGGGACCCAGTTGGCGGTCAGGCCCGCCGTATCCAGCCAGTATACCGTGCAGTTCGACGGGATCATCGTTCCGGAAGAGGCGGCCGGTTTTGCGATCCTTCTGTACGACGGGGTGAAGGAGATCGATACGGGAGCCAGGAGAACGATCCCGCTGACGACGGCGGACCCCGCACCCTTCCTGGCGGACGAGGATCCCCGGCCGGGAGCCGCCCATCGGACCGTCTCCTGGCACGGCTATGTCGATGAAACCCTCGCGCCGCACTATGCGCTGCATATTCTCTATGAAGGTTTTACCGCGAAAATCGCCGAGATTGAAACCGGCGGTCCGGGCGGCCAGGAATCCGACAGTTCATCCGAATACACCGTCCGGTTCGATTTCCCGGAGCACCCGTACGATACGCTCGGGAACGAATTCATCCTGACTGCCCAATATCCGTGGGGAGAAAAACGTCACGAACATTACCTCATGCGTCCGGTGGACAATGTGCTCGGCAAGACCGACTGGCCGACCGAAACAGCCAGCTTCACGCTTCAGCTTCCCGATTACGTCGATTTTCTCGACGAGGATCCGGCGGCGGGCCAAATCGGGGGACGGATTTCCTGGCAGAAACATGCGGACGCCGACCCGACGACCGGTTATGAAATCGTCTTTCTGGACGGATCGCTCCAGCATCTCGGCTCCATCCTGGAGGTGTATGCGGGGGATACCATGCTCCCGTCCTTCCATGTCTATATCCCGAAAGGAACGGAAGTGCCCGACGGGACGGTCTACCTCGGCGTGTATGCCAAAGATCGCGAGCATGGCGAAATCAGCGTCCTGCCGGCATTCACCTCCCTCGCGGACCTTGACGACGAACCGGCCTCGCCGATGAATCCGACGCCCGGCAACCGCATCGCGGACACGGCCATCGGCTTCCTGTTGGAGACGGATACGCTGTGGGCGATCACCCACATCCCGAAAGGAACCACGCTGTACGAACTCGTGGCCGGAATCGAACTGGCGGATCCGGAAGGGGCGGAGATCAAGGGAGTGATGGATTGGGAGAATGAAACAGCTTACTCGCTGCCGGCCATTTACGGCAGCCTCATCTACGTCAGCCACGGCATGTTGGCGATCATCGAGGACCGGAACGGCCAGGTCCGACACTACTGGCTTATGACCCTGTCCGCCATGCTGGATGCGGGACACAACGGGGACGGCCGGGTGGACGTGACCGATCTCCTCCGGTTCCTGACCGACCCGGATACCGCGCAGGATCCGTATCGCAGCCCGGACCTGTTCCCGCTTCTGTTCCAGGAGATCGACCCGGTCGCGGGACCGCCTTCCTCCTGAGCGGCACCGGGCAGCTTCGATCACCGACCCCCGCAGGAAAAAGGAGGATGGAAATGGAAAAGCAACCGAGACAAGCCGTTCTGCCTCTCATCATGAGCCTCGTCCTGATGCTCGCTCCGATGGTGCCGTTCCTGGCGGCGCAGCCCGCGCAGGCTCAGGAAACGCCCCCCAGCCAGGACCAGGCGGTCCAGATCGACAGTTCGAACACGTTCACCGCCGCCCTGAAAGGGGACGGCACCGTATGGGCGTGGGGGATGAATGACCTCGGCCAGCTTGCCGGATACACCGAGGCTTCTTCCAATGCCCCCGTCCGGATCATCGGAGGAGCGGAAGCTCCGTACATCCAGCAAATTGCCGTCGGCGGCACCTTCGGCGCCGCCCTGGATACGGACGGGCATGTCTGGGTCTGGGGAACGATCGGCTCTGAGACCTACGACGAACCCCTCGTATTCGAGACCGACGACAAAACCGTCATCTCGATCAAGGCCGGAGAAACCTTCCTCGTGGCGCTGACCGCCGAGGAAGACGGAGGTCTGGTGTACACCTGAGGGAAAGGCCAAACGGCGAACTCGGACAGGGGGAATCCGGCGGAGCCCCCATCACCTCCGCCGCCGGACCCGCCCGGGTCATCAAAGGCGACGGCACCCCGCTTGCGGGCATCATCCAGATCGCGGCAGGAAAAAATTTCGCCCTGGCGCTTCACTCGAACCGGACGGTCTACGCCTGGGGATCCAATGCCAACGGGCAGCTGGGCGACATCTCCATCACCGGATCGTCGCCCCACGCCGTCCCGGTTCCCGGACTGTCCGGCGTTCAGACCGTCCACGCCGGGTCCCTCGGCCTTTCCGCCTTCGCCACGGTCACCGGAGACGTGTACGGGTGGGGAGCCAACCAGGGAAGCAACCTTGGCCTGAATCACGGGAATCCGATTTTCACCCCCGTGAAGATTTCCGGGCTTTCGGGCAAACAGGTGCAGCAGATCAGCACGTCGACCGAACATACGGTCATCCGGCTGGATGACGGCACGGTCCTGGGAAGCGGCCGCAATCTGTACGGAGCGCTGGGGCCGTTGGCTGACCTCCAGGTCTTTACGGTCCTCGATCAGCCGGAAGGTGCGGAATGGGTCACCGCCGCCGGCCTGCGCACCTATTTCTCCCGGAACGGCCAGGTCTACGCGATGGGGGACAACGAGTTTGCACTAGCGGAAGAATCGCTCGGAGCGCTCGGCATCGGGTATCTGTCGCCCCGGAGGATTGAGGTCCCCCTGCCGGTCACGGATCTCGCCGAGGGAATCCGATACGGACCGAAGGAACCGATCGTCCATGAGATCGCTCTGGAAGATCCCTACCGCTTCCGGATCGTGTTCGACCTGCCGCCCTTCACCTACAGCAACAGGCTGTTCCTGGAAATTTATGAATTGGGGGCCGACGAGCCGACCCGAACCGAGATGCACGATCTGGAGCCGGGAGCCCTGGCCGGCCAGCTCCGCGTGATCACCGATGAGCTGCCGGCCGGCACCTACATCTTCAAAATCTATACCAGCGACTTCGTCAACGAATTCACGTTTGACAGCTCCGATGTCGTCATCATGGACGCGGACGGAACCGGTTACACGCTGCAAGGCATCGGTGTCACCTTCACCCTCCGGCTGCGGGATCCCGACGGCGAGCCCCTGAGCGGATATAACGTGAGCCTCCGGGAGAAGACCGAACCGTATCAAATCGTGACACAGACCACCGGAAGCGACGGGACCGCGGCATTTGCCGGTCGGCTTCCGGGCCAGTATTACGTCATCGCGGACCACAACGGAAAACAATATCTCTTTGGGGAGATTTTCCTGGTCAATGACGTTTCCTTGACCCGGACGATCCGGTTCCCGTCCTGAATGGAATGCTGCTGAGGATTGAGGACCAGGACGGCCGCTTCCGGAACTACCTGCTCTTAACCCTTTCCGCCGAACTGGACGGGTTCCACAACTCGGACGGAATCGTGGATCTTACGGACCTGATGTTTTATCTTGTATTCTTGCGCGGCGACGTGACCGGGGACGGGGTGTGGGACGAGAAAGACGCGGAGGCGCTGCTAAGGGAAATCGATCCGGTGACCGTCTCCCCCGCCGGCTCCAGCTGATCCGCCGCCACCGCCAACCGCCGCCAAACGGGAGCTGCCCGCCGGTCCGGGAAACCGGACCCGCGGGCGGCTCTTTTTTTCATTCAATCCGAATTGTGGGATCATGCGGGCGTCCCTGTGAAACGTACCACTGACGGTCGATTTAAAAAATGGTAGAATAGGTGTTGTAAAATTCTTTCAAATTGGTGGTTCGGATGAAAACGAAAGGCTGGCGATCCTTGTCGTTTCCCTGCTGATTCCCTTCCTGCCGCCGCAGCCGGCGCAGGCCGCCGGGCAGACGCACACCTACTCGCAGGTTGCCGGTACGCGTTTTTTCACCGTCGCCCTGCGGTCGGACGGCACCGTATGGGTCTGGGGAGACAACCTGAACCATGCGTTCGGCGGCCATGAGAACCTTGAATTTTCCATCATGCCCCTGCGGGTGAAGCTGGAGGACGAATCGGGCGTGCCCGCGAACATCGTTCAAATTGCCGCGGGAGAGGATTTCGCCGCCGCTTTGGATGACCAGGGGAGCGTGTGGGTCTGGGGAGGAATGAGCTTCTTCGACGAGGCGCTCTGGTTCCCCGAACCGGAGCGATTCCCCATTCCCGGCAAACGGATCGAATCCATTGCGGCCGGCGCCACATTTCTGACAGCCCTGACGGATGACGGCAGGGTGTACGTCCTGGGCGAAATGATGGGGGACGGTCCGGGATCCGTCATCGGAGGCGATCCGGAGAATATCGTCCTGACCGCAACCGCCTGGACGCCGGTCCAGGTCGGGGGAGGAGGGGAGCTGACCGGCATCGGGCAGATTGCGGCCGGATACAATTTCGCCCTGGCGCTGGACGGAACCGGAAAGGTGTACGCCTGGGGAGGAAACGGCCATGGTCAGTTGGGCACGGGCTACTCCGACGGGACCGCCTATGCCGTGGAGATTCCCGGGCTGCCCTTTGTGGAAGGGGTCCATGCCGGCCCCCTGGGCAAATCCGCCTTCGCCACCGTCACCGGCGCCGTCTACGGCTGGGGGATGAACCTCCACGGCAACCTTGGAGCGGGCGGCACCGAACCCTACCCTTCTCCCGTTCCGGTTCCGATCCCGGACCTGGAAGGTACATCCGTGCGGCAGATCAGCACCTCCTACGACCATACGATCCTCCTGCTGGACAACGGCACCGTCCTGGGAGCGGGGAACAATGAGTTGTCGGCCATGGGGGCCGACGCTTCCATCGGCGATCAGACCGACGAGTTCAAGGTGCTTTCCCTTCTGGAGGGAGCCACCCGGGTGTTTGCCGGCTATCAGGCCACCTTTTTCTCCGATGCCGAGGGCAAGGCTTGGGCCGTGGGACGCAACGTGTTTGACGGTCCCTATTCCGATTACAAAGGGGCTCTGGGCACAAGGAGCTGGTACAGCAGCCAAATCGATGAGCCGCAGCCCATGATGGAATTGGCCGGCGAAGAACCGATCGCGGCCCCCTTCCGGGTCACAACCCTTTCCGGGGCGGTTCCCAGTCATAAGATTTCGATTGAACTGCAATTTCAGCCCGCAGAAGGATGGGTGCTGGCTGCGAAGGGATCCCTCGACGAAGACGGAACCGTCACGCTGTATACGAGCTACCCGGGCCCTTACATGGCGTTCGTTTTCCTGACCGACGATGATGCGCAATATCGGATTTTGGAACAATACCTGCTGCTCGTCGGCAGCGAAACCTTCGAGGTGATGGTGCCGGAGCAGCCGGAATATGCCGTGAACCTGAACTTCTCCCCGGATTCCGATGCCGGCCCCGGCCGGATCAAAGGTTGGCTGCATTGGGAACCGGCCCTCCCGGATTTTGCCCAGGACATCGAACAGTACCTGTTTTATTGGATCGGCAAAGACGGACAGCGGATGCCGCCGCCCTATGACGAACCCGAGCTCTCCGAAGACAAAAACGGATACAACGAGTACCTGATCCCGATCGGCGCGTGGGTGCCGAACGGCGCGGCGGGCCTGGCGCTCTTCGCAAAAGCGGGAAGCGCCGAGATCGATACGGGGACGCGGCTCATGGCCGGGCGGCTGATCATGGATCCGGAATCGGTCTTCCTGACCGATGCGGATCCGGATCCCGGCTCCGTGCAGCTCTCCATCACCTGGAGCGGGCTGGCCGACGAAAGCGGAATCCGAAGCTACGTTCTGTATGAATACGGCGGGTACTACGGATCCAAGGTGGCCGAAATCCGGGCGGACGGCAGAGGCACCTATACCTACGAGTTTCCTCCGGACATGGACCTGTTCTTTCCGATGCTTTCGGTGCGATACGACTGGGGAGGAGAGGTTCCTTTCGGCCCGCTTCTCTATTCCGTCGACAACATCGGGAACCTGGAGGCCCCGGATGGCGATCCGGATCCCAACCTGGAGCCGCCGGAATTCGTCTCCTTCATGGACTCGGACCCCGACGAGGGTGAAATCGGCGGCTGGATCCGATGGGAGAAGAATTCTTCTCTTGACCCCTACGACGTTACCGGGTACGAGATCGCGTTCCTTGACGGGGACAGGAACTACCTCCGGTCCCTCATGAGGGTCACCGCTCCGCTCCCCTATGACTGGTTCCATACTGAGGAGCTCATGGCCTACATCCCGGAAAATACGCCGGTTCCCGAAGGAGCGGTCTACTTGGGCGTCTTTTCCCGGTATGATGATTATGATGAGTCGTACATCGGCGTACAGGCGGGGACGGTTGGACTCACGGACTACCAAGCACCGCCCGTGGAGCAGCCGACGGACATCAACCGCATCCGGGGAACGGGCATCGGGGTTCTGACAGAACAGGAAATCACGCATATCCCGAAATCGGCCGGCCTGTCCGCCCTGCTCGAGCAGCTGGATCTCCATCCCCGGGCCCAAATTCTGGAGATCCTCTACGACGGCCAGCCCATCGAGCAGCCGGATTTCTGGCCTGTTCGGGACTACATGGAGCTGCACATCCTCGATCCGGATGCCCGCGCCTACCGCGTGTACACGCTGCGGACCCTGTCTTCCCTGCTGGACGGGCAAAATCCGGACGGCCCCGACGGACGGGTGGACCTGACCGACATCCTGCCCTACATGAGCTTGGAAACCCCTCAGGATCTCACGGGCGACGGAAAGTTTGACGGAGAGGACGCCCGGCGGCTGCTGGAGGAGATTGACCCGGTGGTTGATGATTCCGGCTATTGAAAACCGGGATCCGGCGGATGACCGGCACAGGCGCCCATCCAACCAGGAATGCGGCAAAAAACGGGGCTGCGCGGACCCGTCCCCGACGGGAACCGGTGCTAGCCCCGTTTTTCTTTTGTCTTTGATGTTCCCGCTGACTCCTTGATGTGTTTCCTTGCGCCTGCGGGTTAGGTCCGAAGGGGAAGTTCCACGGATGCGGCCAGAAAAAATCCGTTTCTCCGCCCCGGCTTGTTGTAGGCGAGCCGCTTCCCGTCCAACCCGATCACCGCTCCTCCCGCCGCTTCCACGATCGCCTGCCCCGCGGCCGTATCCCATTCCATCGTGGGGCCGTACCGGGCGTACAGGTGCGCGCTGCCCTCGGCAACGGCACAGAACTTCAGGGAGCTGCCCCTCCGGATCCGCTCGATGCGGCCATACCGGGCGGAAAGGCCTTCGAGGAAGCGGTCCAGTTCTTCGGACGGGTGCGACCGGCTTTCCGCGACGATGAACGCGTCCTGCGGCTGACTCGCCCGGATCGGCCGGGGAGGCCCGCTGCCCTCCACCCGGTACGCCTCCCGCCCGCCTCCGTAATAGAGCACATCCAGGCAGGGGGCGTAAATGAGCCCGAACACCGGGTAGCCGTGCTCGACCAACGCGATGTTGACGGTAAATTCCCCGTTCCGCTTCACGAACTCCTTCGTGCCGTCCAGCGGATCCACGAGCCAGAGCCGCTCCGCCTTCCCCGGTGTCCGCTCCGCCGATGGTTCCGTCGGCTGTTCCGGCGGCTGTTCCGGCGGCTGCTCATCCGCTTCCTCCGACACGACGGGGATGCCGGGAAAGAGCTCCCCCAGGCCGGCGGCGATCACCCGGTGGGACGCGCGGTCCGCTTCGGTCAGAGGGGAACGGTCCTGCTTGTATTCAACGGAAAAGTCGGTTTCATATACCTTCAGGATTTCGCGGCCCGCTTCCCGGGCGATGGACATGAGCCGTTCCACGGGCAGCCGCTCCCCCAGCGGCCGCTCGCCGCGTGATTGTTCCCCGGATCGCTTCATGGCCGCCGGTTCCCCGCCTGCGCCAGGCTCTCCGGAACGGCCGGCGGCCCGCTTTCCGGCGGGATCAGGCCGTGCTCCCGCAAATAGCGGAGCACCCGGCCCACCGATTCTTCCACGGTGAGCTTGTCCGTTTCCAGCACGAGCTCCGGGTTGAGCGGCTCCTCGTAGGGTGCGGAAATGCCGGTAAAGTCCCGGATTTCGCCTCGCCTCGCCTTCCGGTACAGCCCCTTCGGGTCCCGGCTTTCGCACACTTCCAGCGGGCATTTGACGTAGATTTCGATGAATTCCCCTTCCCGGAACAGCTCCCGCACCATCTGCCGGTCTTCCCGGTAAGGGGAAATGAACGCGCTCAGGGCGACCAGCCCGGCATCGACAAAGAGCTTCGCCACTTCCCCCACCCGCCGGATGTTTTCCTTCCGGTCCTCGGGGGAGAATCCCAGGTTGCGGTTCAGGCCGTGCCGGATGTTGCCCCCGTCGAGCACGTAGGAGCGAATGCCGAGCCGGTACAGCTCCTTTTCCAGGGCCACCGACAGGGTCGATTTGCCCGCCCCCGACAATCCCGTGAACCAGAGCACGCAGCTTCGGTGCCCGTTCAGGCGATACCGGTCCTCCCGGCTGACGGCGGTGTTCTGCCAAACGATATGTTCCGGTTTGCCGCTCATGGGAACATCCTTTCTTGTTCGATCTTCATGGTTCGCTCTGGGCGCTTTATAACAGTTATCGACATCCGTCGATCCAGCCGTTAGAAGTTTTTTTCACGTTGGCAGGTACCCGTTCGGGTTGTTTCGTTCCCAGTTCCATGCGTCCCGGCACATGTCGGCCCACGTTCGGGCCGCCCTCCAGCCGAGCTCCCGGTTGGCCCGGGAAGGATCCGCCACGCTTTTCGCCACATCCCCCGGCCTGCGGGCGGCGTACTCGTACGCCCGTGCCGAGGTTGTAGACGTGGACTCCCGGCTTGGATGCCGCCTTCTCCAGCGCCTTCACATGTCCGGCCGCGAGGTCCACGACGTGGATGAAATCCCGCACTCCGGTCCGATCGGGGGTGTCATAGTTGTTTCCGTATATGTACAGCCTGTCCCGCTTCCCCGCCGCCACCTGTGCAATGGAGGCGAGAAGGCTGGCGGGGGCATCGCCCGGAACTTCGCCGATCCAACCGCTCTCATGGGCGCCGACGGGATTGAAATAGCGGAGGATCGCGATGCCCCAATCCCCGTCCGCCTGGTGCAGGTCCCGGAGAATAAGTTCGATCATGTGCTTTGTGCGTCCGTAGGGTGTCACGGGAGCGAGCGGCGCATCCTCGGCGATGCGGTCCGAATCGGCCATGCCGTACACCGCGGCGGAAGAGCTGAACACGAGCTTCTTGACGCCGTGCCGCCGCATCGCTTCGCACAGCTGCAGGGTCCCGGCCACGTTGTTGTGATAATAGGAAAGGGGGAGCCGCACGGATTCCCCCACCGATTTCAGGCCCGCAAAGTGGATGACCGCCTCGATGGCGTGCTCGCGAAACACCCGATCCACCTGCTCCCGGTTTAAAAGATCCGCCTGGCGGCAGACGACCGGTTGTCCGGTGATCCGCTCCACCCGGGACAGCGCGGCGGGGTGGCTGCCGGCGAAGTTGTCCAGCACCACCACGTCATACCCCGCGTTCATGAGTTCGACCAGCGTATGGGTTCCGATATAGCCGGCGCCTCCGGTCACCAGGATCGACATCGTGAACCTCGCTTGGAATGTTTTGTACCGCACTTGCCTGGGAAGATCTGAACCGTCTCCCTCCGGATGTTCCGTACCGTCATGAAAGCAAATGAACCCGCGAATCCCGGCTACTCCTGGTTGCGCAGCAGCTGGTCCTCCGGGACGGGACGGAGCGGCTTGGCCGGCGAGCCGAGCACGATCCATTCCTTCTCCACGTCCCGTGTCACCACGCTGCCCGCGGCCACGGTGCCGTCCTCGTGGATCGTCCGTCCGGGCAGCACGACGGCGCCCGCCCCGATCCGCCCGCCGGTCCGGACCGTCACGCCCTTGAACTTGCCGAACCGCTCCTTCGAGCGGGCCATGTAGTTGTCGTTCGTCGTGATCACTCCGGGCGCGACAAAGACGAAATCCCCGAGCTCGGAATAGGCGGTGATGTAGCAGTTCGTCTCCAGCTTGCACCGCTCCCCGATGACGCAGTCGTTCTCCACCGCGACGCCCCGCCCGACGATCGTGCGGCGGCCGATGGACACCCGTTCCCGGATCGTCGCCAGGTCGGCGACGAACACCTCCTCGGCCAGCCGGGCGCCCGCGTAAATGATTGCGGACGTGCCGATCGTGCAGCCGTTCCCGATGACGGCCGGCGGCAGCTTCTCCCCGCTGTACTTCAGCGCGGAATTGCGCGGCCGGACCGGCTGCTTGCCGATGACGGCGTTGTCCTGGATCGTCACGCCCGAGCCGATGACGGTGCCCTCGTAGATGACGACGTTGTGCCCGATCGTCACATCTTCCCCGAACGTCACGCCCTCGCCGATGACCACATTCCGGCCGATTTTCGGACTCTTCATGCGTTCACGTCCTTTTTGCGAAAACTTAAGATGCGTGAAACGGCTATTTGTCCATTCCTGTATCAATAACACATCGACAATAACTGGATCGTCTACCGGAAATACTCCATTATATGCCGCACGATCTATTGCGGAGCTTGTTTTTCGCCCGCACCTTGTCTGCGATTTTGCAGGAAGAACCATAAATTTTATTTACGAATTTAACACATCGATGAAGCGTTCAATCACCCGGTCTTGGTCTGCGGGTATCAGGTTGGATCCCGAAGGCAGACAAATCCCGTTCACGAACAACCTGTCGGAAACGCTCCGTCCTTCCTCATGCGGATAAAATTTGCATCCGGCAAAAACAGGCTGCAGATGCATCGGTTTCCACACCGGTCTCGTTTCAATGTTATGGTTGTCCAGTTGTTTTACAATATCGGAGATCGGTTTCCTATATACTTCCGGATCAATGGTGAGCGCTGTAAGCCAACGGGTGGACCGGCCGAATGGAGCCTCCGGCATAAATTCGATGCCTTCCAGATGACCCAGCGCTTCCTTGTACCGCTCAAACACGGCTCTCCTTGCCTCGATTCGCTGGTCCAGCACCTTCAATTGAGCACGCCCGACTCCAGCCAGCAGATTGCTGAGCCTGTAATTGTACCCGATTTCCACGTGTTCATAGTGTGCCGCCGGTTCCCTCGCCTGGGTTGCCCAGTATTTTGCTTTTTTCAGTGCTTCCTCATCATCGGAAACGAGCATTCCGCCGCCGGAAGTCGTGATGATTTTGTTGCCGTTGAAGGAATATATGCCAAACTTCCCGATAGTGCCGCTTTGCCTGCCCTTGTAGGTAGCCCCCAGCGATTCGGCCGCATCCTCGATAACCGGGATGTTGTACTCGTTGCAAACCTCCAGAATCGGATCCAAATCCGCGCTTTGCCCATATAGATTGACCGCGATCACGGCCTTGGGCAGTTTTCCGCTGCGGGCCGAGTCTGCCATTGCTCTCTCAAGGGCTAATGAAGACATGTTCCAACTGGACGGTTCCGAATCGATAAAAACAGGAGTAGCCCCCAGATATGTGATCGGACTGACACTGCCGATAAACGTCAGGGAAGAACAAAACACGAGGTCGCCAGGACCAACTCCAAGCAGGCGCAAGGCCAAATGGATGGCCGCCGTTCCGGAAGATAAAGCCACCGCCCCCCGTGCTCCCGTATATTCGGCGATTTCCCTTTCAAACGCATCCACGTGCGGTCCGACCGGAGCAATCCAGTTGGTGCGAAAGGCTTCCTCAATGTAGGCCAGTTCTTCTCCGCTCATATGGGGCGGGGAAAGGAAAATTTTCTTCACAATGGGTTCACCTGCAAGAAGAAAAGATTCTTCACGTTTCCTCCGAATAGAAACGGGCGATCGTTTCCGCGACATAGTCAATCCTGGCTTCGTCCAGCTCCGGATACATGGGCAGCGACAAAACTTCCTCGCACGCCCGCTCCGTCTCGGGCAGATCGCCCGGTTTGTAGCCCAGTTCCGCAAACACCGGCTGCAGGTGCAGCGGTTTGGGGTAGTACACCATGGTGTCGACTCCGCGTTCCTTCAAATATTGCTTCAGCCGGTCCCGGTTCTTCGCACGGATCGTATACTGATGGAATACATGCTCGTTCTGCGGCTCGATGTGCGGAACGGTGATGAATTCGCCCAGCCGCTCCAGCCGTTCCGTGTAAGCCAGGGCAACGTTCCGGCGGGCGTCGGCCCACTGGTCCAAATATTTCAGCTTCACGTTCAGGATGGCGGCCTGCAGCTCGTCGAGACGGCTGTTGTACCCGAGCACATGGTGGTAATATTTCGGCTTGCTCCCATGCGCCCGCAGCACCCGCATTTTTTCCGCCAATTCCCCGTCGCGGCACACGATCATGCCGCCGTCACCGTAGGCCCCCAGGTTTTTGGTGGGAAAAAAGCTGAGGCACGCCGTGGTGCCGGATTCTCCAACGCTTCTCCCCTTGTACCGGGCGCCAATCGCCTGGGCCGCGTCCTCGATGACCGCGAGGGAATGGCGGGAGGCGATGTCCAGGATCGGGTCCATGTCCGCGCACTGTCCGTACAGGTGGACCGGAATGATCGCCTTCGTGCGGGAAGTGACGACTTCCTCGATCTTGCCCGCATCGATGTTGTAGGTCCGGGGATCAATGTCGACAAAAACGGGCCGGGCCCCGCAGCGGGCAACCGCCCCGGCGGTGGCGAAAAACGTAAAGGCGGGGACGATGACCTCATCCCCTTCCCCGACGCCGCAGGCCAACAGCGAAATGTGCAGCGCATCGCTGCCGCTCGCCACCCCGACCCCGTAGGGCACCCGGCAGTAGGCGGCCACGTCCCGCTCCAACTGCCGGACCTCTTCTCCGAGAATGAACTGCCCCTTTTTCATCACCCGGGCGATGGCGCCGAGAATCTCGTCCTGCAGCTGTTCATACTGTTCCGTCAATTCCATCATGGGGACTTTCATGGTATCCTTCCTTCGCGCATTTTTTACGACAGCCGACCATTCTTTTGCTCCAGCTGACGGGAAGCCAGCTCGAGGATGCGCACGACCTCCAGCCCGTTGCGGCCGTCGGAGATCGGAGTCCTGCGGTCCCGGACGCATTCCAGAAAATCCAGGCATTCCCGCTTTAACGGCTGTTCGTCCGACTGGAAGACGATCTCCGCTCCCTCGTCCCGGTTGGACAAATCCGGATGGATCCCTTTTCGGTGGTGAATGAGCGCCTGCTTCTCCTCATCGAATACGATCATGCCGTCCGTTCCGATCACGGTCAGGCGGCGGCGCAGCTCGGGCCACAGCCAGGAGGTGTGCAGATGCGCCGTCAGATCGCGGGCAAAGCGCAGGTGCAGATACACGTCGTCTTCGATCCCGCTCTGGATGATGCGGTGGCCCCAAACCGCAATTTCCTCCGGAGCCGAGCCCGCC
>Ga0181858_1000708_pt1 | contig 16289 bp, 14 predicted proteins | sample NewIslPassag4_SG_FD_130749 | JGI IMG/M metagenome (GOLD analysis project Ga0181858, IMG submission 130749) | Feedstock adapted compost microbial communities from Newby Island compost facility, Milpitas, CA, USA - Passage 4_SG | ecosystem: Engineered > Solid waste > Feedstock > Composting ...
CAGTTACAGCGTAGCACAGCATCCGGCTAGTCTGCAAGAGGACGGCGGCTGTTTAATCAGCTATCATCTCCCTGACATTTTCATAGAACAGTTAACCTGACATATTCACAGACGCTTGACACCAACGGGTCAACACGCCAACACGACGCAGGGGAGCTACAAAAACTTGTAAGCCATTTTCCAATAAGATAAAATTTCTTTATATACACAAAAACACGGTGGTGACTTCCATGACCGATTGGTTCAAAAAATGGTTGCTTCTGGGACTGGGCCTGGCCGCCGCGGGCAAGGAACAGGTGGAAAAACTGGTGAACGAGTGGGTGCAAACCGGGGAACTGACCAGGGATGAAGCGAAGGAAATGATCCGCCGTCTGACCGAGCGCGGCGACGAAGAGAAAACCAAGCTGAAGGAATGGATCGGCGGGCAGCTCAAAGAGCTGTTGCGCGAACTGGACGTTCCGACCAAGGAAGATCTCAGGCAATTGGAAGAACGGATCGCGAAGTTGGAACAGCGGAGCGAATAACGCCTACATGAACGGTAAAAGAAGACGCCACATCGGCCGTTACCGCGAGATTGCCGCCGCGTTGCTTCGCCACGGATTCGGATTCGTCGTCGAGGAAATCGGCATTCTCCAATGGCTTTCCCTGCCCCAGCGTTTGTGGTTTGAGAAAGCAGACAAAGAGACCAAAACGGTCGGCGAGCGGATTCGCCTTGTTCTGGAGGAATTGGGACCGACCTTCGTCAAACTGGGGCAGATCGCCAGCACGCGGCCCGATCTGATTCCCGCGGAGATCACGCGCGAACTGGAAAAATTGCAAGACCGGGTGGCTCCATTTTCCTTCGACGAGGTGCGCGACATCATCGAGAAGGAATTGGGAGACAAGCTGGAAAACATTTTCCCCCGGTTCGAAGAACGCTCGCTGGCGGCGGCCTCCATCGGCCAGGTCCATCGGGCCGTTCTGCGTTCCGGCGAACATGTGGCGGTCAAAGTGCAGCGTCCGAATATCTCCCGCATCATGGAGACCGACCTGGAAATTCTTCACGACCTCGCGATCCTTGCCGAAAGCCGGCTGGAATGGGCGGCCAAATATCATCTCGGCGACCTGGTGGAGGAATTTTCCGCATCTTTGCGGGCAGAGCTCGATTACATGAACGAGGGGCGCAACGCGGAAAAAATCGCGGGGCAATTCCGGCACGACGCCACGGTTCACATCCCCAAGGTATTCTGGGAATATACCACCGGCAAAGTGCTGACGATGGAATACATGGACGGCATCAAGCTGAACGAGCCGGACCGGCTGAAGGAACAGGGCTATCGCCCCAAGATCCTGGCGGAGCGTTTGGCCAACGCGTTCTTTCGACAGATCTTCCAGCACGGTTTTTTCCATGGAGATCCCCATCCGGGCAACGTCCTCGTCCTGCCGGGCGAAGTCATTTCCTTCATCGATTTCGGCATGACGGGACGCCTTCCCCCCGAGCTGAAATATCACTTTTCCTCCCTGATCATCGCTTTGATGAGGCAGGACACCGACGGCATCCTCAAGGCCATCTCGCGCATGGGAGTGGTTCCCGACGACGCGGACATGGCCAAATTGCGCGACGATCTGGAACAAATAAAGGACAAGTATTACGGAATTCCGCTCAGCCAAATGCGCCTCGAAGAAGTCATGGGCGACCTGTTCCGCGTCGCGCGCCGCCATTCCATCAAAATTCCGGCCAATTTGACGGTGCTGGGAAAGACGCTGCTCACCCTGGAAGGGGTATTGGAAAAACTGGACCCCGAGTTCCGCATCTTCGTCATCCTGGAACCGTTCGGCCTGCAACTTTTGAAGGAACGGCTGTATCCCCGGAATTTGACAAAATTGGCGCTGAGGCGCGTCCTCGAATACGGGGAAATCATCAAGGAAATCCCCAGACAGACCAGGGAAATCGCCTCTTTGATCAAAAGCGGAAAGCTGCGTGTCGAAATCCTGGGTTCCGAAACGAAAAGCGTGCTTCAGTCATTGGAACGCATCGGCAACCGGCTGTCGTTCAGCATCGCGTTTTTGGCCGTCAGCATTCTGGTGACGGGGATCGTCATCGGAGATTCCCTCGGCAGGCAGTCGACGATGCTGTGGAAAATTCCGGCGGCGGAAATCGGCTTTGGGATGATCCTCCTCATGTTTTTTTGGCTTTTGTTTTCCATTTTCAGGTCGGGAAGATTCTAGGCTGCGAATTTCAACCCAAACTTACGGTCGGGGATTGGCGCTTGAACTGTTCCCAATTTCGGATCACTTGCGCCGCCGTGCTGTGATCCGTGATCAGCACATTCAAGTAGCCTCCGCGCAGCGTGGCCAGGATGCTGTCCACTTTGTAGAGCCCAAAAGCGATGCCAATGACGTTTTTGATCTTTTTCAGGTGGTCCAGTCCGATGCCGATGACGCGGCGATTGATCGGATGCCCGCTGGGACGCCCGTCCGCTTCGATAAAAAATGAATTGATGTCTCCGACCACTCCGTGCGCTTTCAATTCTTCCAATTCGTTTCGGCTGACGTATCCCGTTTCTTCCATGGTGGAACGGGCAAAAGGATTGCCGATCCCGACCAGCGCCACATCGCATTTTTTGCCTTCCTCCAGCACGGAGGCAATATTCGGCACCTTGGCCAACATCTCCCGCAATTCCGCGCTTTCCACGATGGCGGGCGAATACAGCGACTCGCAATGTCCGTTCAATTTTTTGGACAATTCGTAAGCGATCTGATTCGAGTGAAGTTCGATCTTGGTCGCCCCCATCCCGCCCACCAGCGGAATCACCTTGACGTCCTCGCGGTTTTCGGACGAAAACTCTTTCACCGTGTGATAAAGCGTCATTCCCCAGGAAACGCCGATCCGTTTGGCCGATCTCACCGCTCTGGACACGTATTGGGCGGCCGTGCGCCCCACCACGCCGTAAATCATTTCGTCCGCAATATCGCGGGTGGGAACCACGATCGCTTCCGTGAGCCCGAATTCCTTTTCAAGGGTTTCTTCCAATTCCAGCACTTCGTATTCGTCGTCGTGGATGACGATTTCGACGATGCCTTCTTCCCGCGCTTTTTGCAGCGCTTTGGAAATAATCGGCCGGGAAACGCCGAATTTGGCGGCAATTTTCTCCTGGGTCCATGCATCGAAATAGTACAGTTTGCAAACTTTGATCAGAAATTTTTTATTGTAACGATCCTGCATCCCTCTATCCCCTCGGGGCGAGATTCGGCAATCCATGGCCCCTCACAATATTATTAACATATGAAATCACTTTTTTACAATTGTAAGACTCACCCGCACTCCAGGCAAAACAAACGCCGCCGCGACGTAAAGATCTCACGCCGTTCGCCGCGGCAGCGCCGTATTGGTCGCATCTATGATTTTAGCCAGTGGTCGGCCGTTTCGAAAAAGATTTCGGAAATGGTGGGATGCGGATGGATCATCCGCGCCATTTCTTCCACCGTTCCTTCCAGAACCATGAAAGCGGAAGCTTCGCCGATCATTTCGGTCACGTGCGGTCCGACCAGCACGACCCCCAGAATTTCTCCGTATTTCCTGTCGGCGATCAGTTTCATGAAACCGCCGGCTTCATCGACGGCGACCGCCTTGCCGATCCCCGCCAGCGGAAACGTCGCCGTTTTGACGTCATATCCGCGTTCGCGGGCGGCCTGTTCGCTGAGACCCACGCTGGCAATCTCCGGCGACGTGTAAAGACAGCGGGGAACGACGCGATAATCCATTTTTTCTTTTTTCTTCGCGATATTGTCCACCGCCCGGAAGCCTTCCGCCGTTGCCACATGGGCGAGCTGCCAGCCGCCGGTCACATCGCCGACGGCGTAGACGTTCGGGATGTTCGTCTGCAAATATTCATCGACGGCCACGAACGGACCGTTCATGCGCAGACCGAGCCCTTCCAGGCCGGACAGGTTCGGCCGCCTGCCGGCGGCGACGAGGATTTCCTCCGCCGCTAGTTCCGCCTTGCCGGAGGCCGTCTGAACGGATACGATTTTGTGCCCGTTTTCACGCCGCATCGATTCCACTTTCGCACCGGTGAAAAACTTGACGCCCTTTTCCCTCAGATGTTTTTCCACCGCTTTGGCCGCGTCCGCGTCCTCGGCGGCCAATATGCGTTCGACCGCCTCCACCACCGTGACGCTGGCGCCCAGGGTGGAGAAGATGTCGGCGAATTCCAGGCCGATCACGCCTCCGCCGACAATGACGATCGACTCCGGCAGCCGTTCGATGTCGAAAATCGTGTCGCTGGTATGGACTTCCGCCTGCTCCAATCCGGGAACAGGGGGCAGTGACGGCTGCGATCCCGTGGCCAGGATCACGTGCTTTCCGCGAATCGCCACATCCTGCCCCTGGATCCTGACCGTCACCGTCAAATCGGGATGCACCGTGCCGTGGCCCCGGTACTGGTCGACCTTTCCCGCTTTCAGCATCATGTCGATGCCGCTTCGCAGCCGCTGAATAACGGCATCCTTGCGCTTTCTCATTTGCTCGAAACGAATGACGGGAGGGCCGGCTTCAATTCCCCACAGCTTCCCCTTCCCGATCATGTCCACGATGCGGGCGCCGTAAAGCAGCGTCTTGGAAGGGATGCACCCCCGGTTCAGGCATGTTCCGCCCAGATGGTCCTTCTCGACCAACGCGACCGTAAGGCCGAGCTTGGCGGCCCGGAGGGCGGAGGTGTAACCCCCCGGACCTCCGCCGACGATGATGAGGTCGTAGGATTTCACGGGTGTCCACTCCCTAGATCAGCAGCTCGTACGGATTTTCGAGCATCCGTTTCAAATCGGTGAGGAAGGCGGCCGCAGGCGCGCCGTCGATCACCCGATGGTCAAACGACAGGCTGAGCGTTATCATCGGGCGCAGCACGATTTGGCCGCCCAGGCCGACCGCTTTTTCCGCGATGCGCCCCACGCCGAGAATCGCCGATTCCGGCTGGTTGATGATCGGCGTGAACATATCGACGGCATACATCCCCAAATTGCTGACGGTGAACGTGCCGCCGGTGATTTGGTCGGGCGTGAGCTTGTTTTCCCTCGCCAGAGAAGCCAGGGTCTTGCACTCCCGGGTCAATTCCGCCAGCCCTTTTTGGTCCGCATGCCGGATGACGGGAACGATGAGCCCCTGTTCCAGCGCAATGGCCAGCCCGACATGGACGTCCTGCACGTAGCGGATGTATTCGCCCTGAAGCTGCACCCGCATTTGCGGGTGTCGGCGCAGGCACATCGCGGCCGCCTTGACAATCACTTCCGTATAGGACAGCCGGTATCCGGTCTGTTGTTCGACGATCGGCAGGAGCGATTCGCGGAGTTCGATCACCCGCGTCATGTCCGCTTCGGTGGAAAGCGTGACATGCGGAGCGGTAAAGGCGCTCTCGGACATGCGCCGGGCGATGATCTTGCGCATGCCTTCCAATTTGACCATTTTTTCATCGGCCGCCGAAGGCGCGGCGGGCGCGCGGGCCGCCTCCACGTCTTGCTTCATGATTTTTCCGTGCACGCCCGATCCCGTCACCGTGCGCAGATCGATGCCTTCGGCCTCGGCCGCTTTGCGCGCCAGCGGCGTCGCCCTCACGGCATGCTCCTCAAGATACGCTTCCACATCGGCCAGATGGATGCGTCCCCGCTCGCCGCTGCCCCGGATTTGCTCCAGCGGCACGCCGCGTTCCCTCGCCAGCCTTCTGGCCGCGGGCGTCGCCCGCACTTTGCCGCCTCCGGAGTCGCCCTCTTCCGCGGGCGTCCCTTCCGCAGGCGGCTCTTCCGCGGGCCGCCCTTCGGAAAGACTTGCCGTCTTCGTTTCCCCGGCTTCGCCCGACGGCGCATCTTCCGGAGGCCGTTCGGGCACCTGTTCTCCCGCTTCGCCGATATAGGCGATCACATGGTTGACCGGCACGACGGCTTCGGCCTCGTAGTACCGCTTCAGCAGAATTCCCGTCTCGTAGGATTCCACCTCGATGTTGATCTTGTCCGTCATGACCTCGAACAGGACTTCGCCGGCCTTTACGGGCTCGCCTTCTTCCTTGAACCATCTGATGATCGTTCCCGTTTCCATGGTCATGCCCAGCTTGGGCATGATGACTGGTTTTGCCACCTGCGATCCCACCTTAACGTTTGACGATCGTCTTCTTCACGGCCGCCACAATGTCTTCCACCTGCGGAACCACCCTTCTCTCCAATTCGGGATTGCAGGGGATCGGCACCGGCAAACCGCCCAGCCGCTGAATGGGGGCATCCAGATAATCGAAGGCTTCGCTTTCCGCCACGAGGCTGGCGATTTCCCCGCCAAAACCGCCGCGTTTCACCGCTTCGTGCACGACGACCAGCCGACCCGTTTTCTTCACGGAATTGACGATCGTCTCCTCGTCGAGCGGCACAAGGGTGCGCGGGTCCACTACCTCCGCGTCGATTCCTTCCTGTTCCAGAATCTTGGCCGCTTCGAGCGCCTTGTGGACCATGATCGACGTCGCCACCACCGTCACGTCCTTGCCGGGACGCTTGATATCCGCCTGTCCCAGCGGAATCGTGTACGGTTCTTCGGGCACATGGCCTTTCGTGCGGTACAACAGCTTGTGTTCATAAAAGATCACCGGATTGTCGTCTTCCACCGCGGCGCGGAGCAGCCCTTTCGCATCGTATGCGGTCGAAGGCTGCACCACCTTGAGGCCCGGGATATGCGCCATCCACGCTTCCAGGCTTTGCGAGTGCTGGGCGGCGGCGCCGGTGCCCGATCCGCCGGGCGTGCGGACCACCATCGGGACCTTGCCTTTTCCGCCGTACATGTAACGGATTTTCGCCGCCTGGTTGACGAGCTGGTCCGCAGCGATGGTGATGAAGTCCGAGAACTGGATTTCCACGATCGGCCGCATGCCCGTCAGCGCGGAACCGACCGCCGCGCCGGCCAGGGCCGCCTCGGAAATGGGGGTGTCACGCACCCGTTCCGGTCCGAATTCTTCCACCATTCCCCGGGTGACGCCGAAGGCGCCGCCGTAGACGCCGATATCTTCGCCCATGATGTAGACATCGGGATTTTCGCGCATGATCTGGGTCATCGCTTCCCGGACGGCTTCCAGATAGGTGATCTCTCTCATTCCTGTTCCTCTCCCCTGCTCAGGCGTACACATCCTCCAGGACCGTATCGAAGGAAGGCTGCGGGCTTTCTTCGGCGAACTTGACCGCCGCCTCGATTTCCTCCAGCGCCGATTGCCTCAGTTCTTCCAATTTCGCATTGTCCGCGCAGCCAAGTTCGATCAGCCGCCGGCTGAAACGGTCGATGGGATCGAAGTTGTTGCGCCATTCCATTTCTTCTTCGCGGGTGCGGTATTTTTTCGCGTCGCTTTTGGAATGGCCTTTGTAACGGTACGTCACGGCCTCGATGAACGTCGGGCCTTCCCCCGCCCGCGCGCGTTTCACCGCTTCGTCCGTCGCGTCCATGACTTCGAAAATGTCGTTTCCGTCAATGGTCACCCCCGGCATGCCATAGGCCACCGCGCGTATGGAAAGTTTTTCGACGTTGGTCATTTTCTTTACGGAGCCGGACATGCCGTACTGGTTGTTTTCGCAGAAGAACACCACCGGCAATTTCCAGATCGACGCCATGTTCAGGGATTCATGGAAAGCCCCTTCGTTGGTGGCGCCGTCGCCGAAGAAACTGATGGTCACATAGCCGAGCCCTTTCATTTTGGACGTCAGCGCGGACCCGACGGCGATCGGAATTCCCCCGCCGACGATGCCGTTGGCGCCCAGGTTCCCCTTCTCCACGTCGGCGATGTGCATCGATCCGCCTTTTCCTTTGCAATAACCGGTTTCCCTGCCGAAAAGTTCGGCCATCATGCGGCCCGTGTCGGCTCCTTTGGCGATGCAATGCCCGTGCCCGCGGTGCGTGCTCGTGATTTTGTCCCGCTCCTCCAGCACCGCGCAGGCCCCGGCCGCCGTCGCCTCCTGCCCGACGGCCAGGTGTGTGGTGCCGTGAATCAGGCCCTTGGCGAAACATTCGTCCACTTTCTCGTCGAAATAGCGAATGACCCACATTTGCCGATATAATGCAAGCAATCTTTCCGGCGTCAGGTTCAGCCGTTCGATGATTGCCTTGATTTCGCGGATTTCTTTCGCCATTTTTCTCCCTCCCCAGGATCGAAGATGAAAAGGTCGGGTCATATCTTGAAATGTTCCTTGATGGCCACGGCGACGCCATGCTCGTCGTTGGAAAGGGTGACCGCCTTGGCGGCCCGCTTGGCGCGCTCGTTGCTGTTGCCCATGGCAATGCCGAGCCCCGCCCATTCCAGCATGTCCAGATCGTTATCGTAATCGCCGATCGTCACCACTTGTCCCCTGGGAATCCGGAATTTTTCGCACAAAAAACGCAGCGCGCTCAATTTGGTGACGCCGGCGGCGTTTACGTCAAACCGGCGTTTTCCCGTCCGCGAGACGGAAAATTCGTTCCACTTGCTGACCTCGGCATACAATTCGTCCACCATGCGCGGATCCTCGTGGATGACCGTCGCTTTGTAGACCGGTTCTTCGCTTCCGCGCACGAACCGGCTCAACCGGCCCACGGGATCCAGACGGATCAGGTTGACCTGTCCGCGGTAATTTTCTTCCGTCAGTTCCTTGTCCGGATCCACCACGACATTGGCCAGCGGCCATTTGCGGTTGATGTCGTTGATTTCCTCCACATACAGCACGTTGTATCCGTAAAAATGGACATAGGCGTTTTTTTCCTCGATATAATCCGCCAGTCTCACACAGCTTCCCCGGTCCAGCTTGCGGGTTTCCTGTTCCGCCCCGGTTACCGGATCGACGATGACGGCTCCGTTCAGGGCGATGAGCGGGAAGTTCAGGCCCAGATATCTGCCGTGAAGCCATACGGAAGCGGGAAACCGTCCGGAAGCGATCGTTACGTAAACGCCCATCTTGACCAGTTTCGCAATGGCTTCCTTGACCGGCAGCGTCACCGCCTTTTGGCGATTCAGCAACGTGCCGTCCATATCCACGGCCAACAGCTTGTACACGTTTCAATCCACTCCAAAAATTTTCTTGTTCTCACACGGTTCTCACACGATAAACGTGTCCGTGACGCAAGGGATGTAGACGGATTTGCCGAACGCTTCGGCGGCTTCCCGCTTCATCGATTCGAAATGGCCGTCATGCGGAAGATGGGTCAGCACCAGTTCCTTGACGTTTGCCTTGTGCGCCACCGTTCCCGCCTGTCTGGCATCCATGTGCCCTTCGCCGGTGGTATGCCAGCTGCCTTTGCATATCGTCGCTTCGCAGATGAACATGTCCGCATCTTTGGCAAAGTCGACAAGCCCCTCGAAATACTCGGTATCCGCCGAATAGACGAGGGTTTTGCCCTTATGGCGGACTTTCACCGCATAACAGGGGATGGTGTGGCGGACCGGATAAAATTCAATATCCGCCCCGGCCAGCCGAATCGGCTGGTCTTCCCGGATCGTATGCACGTCCGAATGCGGACCGTACAGCCTTTCCCGCATCGCTTCCGGTTTGTCGGGCGCATAGATTTGCAGCCGGTTCTTCATCCTGCCGACCCTGAGCGCCCCGGTTGCCGCGTACTGCAGGATTCCGATGTCCGCCATGTGGTCGTAATGCAGATGGGAGAGGATGACCCCCGACAATTGCTCCACGTGGGTGTAAAACACCAGACGGCTCATCACGCCGCTGCCGCAATCGATCAGAATGTTTCCCTCATCCGTGGTTACCAGGTAACCGGCCGTCGCTCCCCCGGCCGACGGATAGCCTCCCCAATAGCCCAAAATGGTGATTTTCATAGGCGCAATCACCTCGGTCCATTGCAAGTCGGAGACCGGTTATTCATCCAGCCACAAGCTTTTTTTGAATTCGATGCCGATGACGTCGTTGAGCTCGTATTGATGCTCGTCGGAGGCATCCGCGATCCAGCTGAGTTGCTGGTCTTGAACCTGCAGCATGTAATCGATGCGGTCGCCCTGGTACAGCTTTCCGATGATTCTGGCCTTCAGCGGGGAATCCTCTTTTGGAAAGACATGATGCGGCCTGACGGCGAGCAAACCTTCTTGTTGTTTCGTTTCCTTAAAGGGCACCTCCATCTGGACGCCCAGCGCTTCGACGGCCATCTTCCCCGCCGCGGCCGGACGGTCAAGCCTTCTGCACGGAAACACGTTGGCCGAACCGATGAATTTCGCCACGAACGAATTCACCGGTTCGTTGTAAATCTCTTGCGGGGTGCCGATTTGCATCACATGGCCGGCGTTCATGACCACCACCTTGTCCGACATCGTCATCGCTTCGATCTGATCGTGCGTGACGTAGATGATGGTGACGCCCATTTTCTGCTGGATTTGCTTGATTTCAAAGCGCATGGTTTCGCGGAGCTTGGCGTCCAGGTTCGAAAGCGGCTCGTCGAGCAGCAGCACCCGCGGTTCCATCACCAGCGCGCGGGCCAGGGCCACCCGCTGCTGCTGGCCCCCTGAAAGCTCGTGCGGATATCGTTCGACATATTGTTCCAGATGGACGACCCGCAAGATTTCCATGGTTTTTTCCCTGATCAGCTGTTTGTTCATCTTGCGGATCCGCAACGGGTAGCTGACATTGTCGAACACGTTCATGTGCGGCCAGACGGCATAGGATTGGAACACCATGCCGATTCCCCTTTTCTCCGGGGGAACGAAAATCTTTTTGGCCGTGTTCACGATTTCTTCATCATCCAGCAAAATTCTGCCCTCCGTCGGTTCGATGAATCCCGCGATCATCCGCAGCATCGTCGTTTTGCCGCATCCCGACGGCCCGACAATCGTCACAAATTCGTTTTTGGCCACGTTGAGGTTGGCGTTGGATACCACGGTGTTGTTACCGTATCGCTTCGTGATGTTTTCCAGCCGCAGCGTTTCCATGGGCGGTTTTTTGCCTCCCTTGCTAGATTCCCATTTTGCCTTTGGAAACGATCTTCACGATCGCGTTCAGCAGGAAGACCGTGACGATCAAAATCGATGCCATGGCCGCCGTGAGCGTCACTTTTCCTTCTTCCTGCATGCTGAAGACAATCACGCCGATCGTTTCATTGCCTACCGACCAAAGGAGGGCTGACAGCGTAATTTCTCCCAACGCCGGAATCATCACCAGGAAGAACGCCGCGTAGAAGCTCGGGCGCAGCAAAGGCACCATGATGTCCCAAAACGCGCGCATGGGCGCGGCTCCGGAGATGCGGCTGGCTTCCTCGAGCGACGGGTGGATCTGGGTCACGGCTCCCGACAACGTCTGCAGGCCCAGGTTCATAAACCTTGCCAGATAGGCAATAAGCAGGATCCAGTAGGTGTTGTACAGCGACAAATGGATGATCGGGATGGGATTCAAAAACGCAAGAATCATCGACAAGGCGACGATCGTTCCCGGCACGGCATAAGGCAGGGCAATCAGGCCTTCCACCAGACGGGCTCCCCGTTTGTTCATCCGGATGATCATATAAGCGAGCATAAGCCCCAGGAAGGCGATCATGATTCCGGAAACCGCGGACAGGGTGAAGCTGTTCGTCAGCGCCCGTTGAATGGATTCAATGCTGAACAGCCTCGCGTAGTTTCGGAACGTCAGGTTGGACCACGTGATCGGCGCGCCGTACGCCCTGATCAGGGAAGTAAAGAAGGCGGCGGCCACCGGCGCGACGGCTGTCAGAAACACAACGATCCCCAGCCCGGCCGAAATCGGATATTTCCATTTGCCCAATTTGATCATTTCCGCCGAAGTGCTCTTGCCGCTGACCACCACATATTTGCTGGACTTTACAATCTTTTGGTAAAGCTGCAGCCCGATGATGCCGAACAGGGCCAGCAGCATCGAATAGGCGGCCGCGATCTGCAAATTGTTGGACAAATCGGCGTTCAGGATCGTCACGTAAATCTCCGTCGTCATCAGGTGAATTTGCTTGGGTGCGCCCAATACCGCCGGTATGCCGAAGTCGGCAAGCAGGTTCATGAACAGAAGCAGCATGCCGCCCATGATCGACGGCATGAGGAGCGGAATCGAGACGTCCCTCATGATCCTCCAGGTGGATGCGCCCGAGATCCGCGCCGCTTCCTCCACCGACGCGTCGATCATTTTGAAGGCGGGAAGGACGACCACGTACGGAATGGCATATCCGTAGATGGACATCACGAAAATCATGCCGCCCAAAGAATAAATGTCAATGAGCGGAGAAGAAGCGCCGGACAGCTGCATGTACCATTTGTTGAACCATCCGATGGGCCCCAGCAAATACGTCCAGGCAATGGCGCCGATAAACGGCGGGATCAGGTAGGGCACGGCAATCAGGATCTGCCAGATTTTTTTGCCCGGAATATCCGTGCGGGCCACGATCCAGGCCAGGACGACTCCCAGTACCGTTCCGATCAGCGTGGACGGCACGACGACTTTCAGGCTGTTCAGCATGCTGGTGTACAGCTTGGGATCCTGGAACAGCCGCTGATAGTTCGCCAAGGTAAATTCGCCGCCGGCCTTGAAGCTGTTGACGATGAGAACGATCGAGGGATAGAAGACAATGAAGGCCAATAGTAAAATTGTTCCCCACCACACAAGGTGGGGAGCGATTGTCGCAAAATCCGCGGATTGTCGTCCGGCCAGCGGCAGGGCCGCAGAGGAAGACGACTTTTGTCTCTCTGTCATCGGCTACAATCCTTCCTGCTGTGTCGAGCCATTATTGCAAGCCTACGAAAATGCTGTCGAAGGTGGTCTTCAGCTGTTCCCGGTTTTGCGAGATGTATTTCAGATCGATCGGGAACACTTTCAGCTCGTCCACGGACGGAACGCCCTCGATCTTCGCGCTGCCTCTGACCGGAATATAGCCTTGTTTGACAAAGAACGCTTGTCCTTCATCGGACAGGAAGTAATCCACCAGTTTTTGCGCCGCGGGTTTGTTCTTGGAAGTGGACATGATGCCCACCGGCGTCGGAATCAGGACCGAACCTTCTTCCGGCCACACGACTTCGACCGGAGAACCGTCCGCTTTCGAGTTGCGGACTTGGAAATCGACGACGGATACGGCCGCATATTCGCCCGAAGCCAATTTGGAGATCAGGTTGCCGTTGGATTGCTCGAATTTCAGGTCGTTTTCCTTGAGTTTTTGGAAGTAGTCCCAGCCCATGTTCGGATCTTGCACAAACGTGGCCAGGGTTTGGAACGCCGCCCCGGAATAGTGCGGGTTCGCGAAGGCGACTTTTCCTTTCAGATCCGCTCTGTAAAGATCATGCCACGACTTGAGCGGTTCTTTGACCTGAAGCGTGTTGTATCCGATTACATTGAAAATCTGGCGAACTTCATAGTATTTGCCGTTCTCGTATTTGAATTTCGGATTCAGATCCGCCGCATTCGGGGAATCGTATTGTTCCAGCAATCCTTCCTTGGCCAGCTGGGAGAAAAACTCGATGTCCGCGAACCAGATGACGTCCGCCTGCGCTTCACCCGCCTGCAATTCCGCCTGGAGCTTGGACACGACCTGTCCGGAGCCGCCGCGGAAAATGTCCACTTCCACGCCCGGATTTTTTTTCTTGAAATCGTTGATCATATCATTGACCAGATCCTGCGGTTCGGAAGTGTACAGCGTAATCTTCCCGCTGACCGGCTGTTCGGTTTGCGGCGCGCTGGCCGAAGGCGACGGACTTGTCGTTCCCCCCGCAGCGTTGTTCCCCGAAGCGTTGCTGCCCGACGAACCGGACGACGAGCCGCCGGAGGAGCCGCCGCACCCCGCAACGGCCGCAGATAGCATCAACACAAGCACGATCGCAGCGATTTTTTTCATTTTCGTTCTCCTCTCCCTTGCCACATGTCTTGTTGTACTTGCCTCATTTCATTGTGAAATACCTTTGTTCCCGCATCAATCGGCAAAAATTTTACTGCACTGGCGCACAGGCCCTTCCCCCTCTTTGAACGGCTTCACCTCCATAAAGATTGTGAATTCGACGCGTTGAAATCGAATTTTTTCGATTTCATGACAAGTTCCACCCCCCGTATGCCCGGAACATTCGCGAGCTGAGATATGCAATTTTCCAAATCTGTATCATTGTCCCAACGAACCGAACAGAGGACGGTTTTGGTTTGATCTTCCTCGTCGCTGGGGCGGACGCGGATTTGGCGGACTTCGATCTTCGCTTGCCCGAGCTGCAGCAGAATCCTGCCCAGCACGTCCGGCGTATCGTCGACCAGAAACGCCAATTCGTCCTGCTTGTTTTTCGCCCTTTTCGATTTGGTCAATTTATTGAAGACAAACAGGCTGACCAGAACGAGAAACATGGCCACGAGCGCGCCGGAATAAAAGCCCGCTCCGACGGCCAGACCGATCCCCGCCGTCGCCCACAGCGAAGCCGCCGTCGTCAGCCCCGCAACGGTGACCCCTTTGCGGATGATCGTTCCCGCTCCGAGGAATCCGATCCCGCTGACCACTTGCGCCGCAAGGCGCGCGGGGTCCACCCGGACATTCGGCTCATTGACAAACTGCGAAAAACCGTAGATGGAAAGCAGCATGATTAACGCCGAGCCGACGCACACTAAAATGTGGGTGCGGAATCCGGCCGGATGGTGGCTCAATTCCCTTTCGAGTCCGATGAGGCCGCCGAGGACAACCGCGGCCACCAGCCGGATGCAGACATCCCAGAATTCGATATACCATACTGAGCCGGCTTCGGACGCCGTGAAACTGAACATTGGCCCATGTCCCCTTTGCTTAAGCTCCCATCTCCATCAATCTACGCAACTGCAAGATGAAATCGTTTTCCACGAATTCCACGTCGTCGTACGTAATCACCTGTCCCTGTGCCACCGCGCGTTTCATCCGCACGTTCGGCCCTGCCAAGCCAACCGGCAGCAAGTTCTGCGCTTTTTGGTCCTGGGACGTCACGATTTTCCCGTATACCGTATAACCTCCGATCCCGTCCAGAGCCTCTCCGGGCTGAAGCGCCTTCTTGGCGACCGCGACGGTTTCCGCCACCGTGCCAAAATACGGGGCGATGGTGGGTTCCCGGTAAAAATAAGCCCTGGCGATCGAAAGTGGAGTTTCCAGACTGGTCAGATGGTAAGGCCTGAAGAGGACGTAATTCGGACCTTTGCCCATTTTCAAATATTGCATCTCATGATGCACTTCCGCCTTGTCGGAAGTGATGATGGCAAACACCCCCGGCGCCACGCCGTCCACATAATCGACGACCCGTGTGCGGCTCAGGATTCCGCCGTTTTCCCGCAATCGGAACAAATTCGGCAAATCTTCGACCTTCGCCGACACGCCGTGCATGCCCGGAACATCCGGCACGAATCCGGTGGCGTTTGCAACCGCTGTCATTTCGACCATCGTCTTGGTTCCGTCCTGAAACGCCGCCAGCATTTTGGGACTTGCACCGATCTTTCGAGCCTGTTCCGCCGTTACGTCCGGATTGGAAAGCACATTCAGCGGGTTGTTCTTCCCCTTGCCGACGGCAATGATCTCGAAACCGATCGCTTCGGCAAAGTCATACAGTTCCATGATGGCACCCGGTTCGTCCCCGGCCGCTCCCGTATACACCACGCCCGCAGAATCCGCCAGCCGTTTCAGCAGCGGACCGACGGTCACATCCGTCTCCACATTCAGCATGACCACATGCTTCTTGTTCCTGATGGCGTTCCAGGCCACCATCGCTCCCACATTCGGAACGCCCGTCGCGTCCACGACCACGTCCACGGCGTCAAGATGGGGGATCATGTCGGCGTCGCTGGTAACCACAACATAGCCTTCGGCGATTTTCTTGTCGGCAAGGTCACGGTCGTTCGTCCGGACGATGTTCGATTCGGGAACGCCCGCCAGGGTATATGCCCTCTTCGCGTTTTCGACGATCAGATCCGCAGTGGCCACGATTCTCATGCCTTGCATGCTTTCGATTTGCGAAACCATGCCTCTTCCCATTTGGCCGGCACCGATCAGACCAACGCGGATCTTACCTCCTTCCTTTTCCAATTGCCGCAATTTTCTGTTCAATCCCAGCATTCGGTTACATCACCTCGTTGAATTCCAACCGTGAAACAATCTCTATACGGCGCTTCGACTGTTACATTTGTAACGAGCTATTTCAATTGTAACAGCAGGGGGTCATCCTGTCAATCGCTGATTTGCCGGTTTGACGGCCGGCCGTCAAACATCCCCGGAAGAAATCGAGTAGAAGGGGGCGGCTAGCCCCCGTCCTCTCACACCACCTGGCATGCGGGTCCGCACCAGGCGGTTCCGAAGAGTTAACGAAATGCCAAGTAACATTCAAGCATGCTGACCAGCC
>Ga0181858_1000713_pt1 | contig 16254 bp, 7 predicted proteins | sample NewIslPassag4_SG_FD_130749 | JGI IMG/M metagenome (GOLD analysis project Ga0181858, IMG submission 130749) | Feedstock adapted compost microbial communities from Newby Island compost facility, Milpitas, CA, USA - Passage 4_SG | ecosystem: Engineered > Solid waste > Feedstock > Composting ...
CGCCAAGGCGGCAAGATAAGGAACAATTAAGACAAATGGGCAACCCTGAATCAGTATAGGGACGGGGCATTGTTCCGCTAATGGACTTTTTCAGGAGTAACTAGGTAAAGATTCGGAAGCAATGGCTGCAAAAATACGGTGTGCACATGGATTTGTAGCAAAAACAATCAATATATAAATGCTTAGGATATACGAAACAAGATTGCTTTGGATTTCGCGACAAGTTCCTGCTTATCGTTATAAATTGAACATTCTGTGTGGATTAAAGATCTGCCCTGTTTTTCCATGTGGGCAACTGCCGTCAAGTAAGTGCCAGTGGCAGGTCTTAAAAAGGAAACATTTAAATCGACGGTGACAGCTTGCTGTATGCCGTTTTCATTTGCGGGAACCAGGTTTGACATGGCTACATCAGCCAATGAAGCAATGACGCCCCCATGTATAACCCCCATACTGTTAACAAATAAGTCTCGGATTGGCAAACGAACTTGTAAATGGTGATCATTGAGCTTCTTATATTCAAAATCTAAAAATTCGTCAAATGGTTGCTTGATAAACATAATATACACCTCTTATAAATAAAATTTGACCATTTGTGCTTTTAGAACTCTAATCCCGGTTTCAGTTCTGATTTCGTAAACCTGTCGGAAGTTTCAATGTTCCCGATTCGAAACCAATTTTCCTCTCTCTTCTGTTTCCGATTTCAGAAGATGAGGATTCATATGACATCGAAAAAATCATAACCGACCAGTACGTGTTCAGTTTTAACGAAAAGAATGAAAAAGGTATTTTATCTGTGGAGCGTCGGAAATTGTGGGTGTCAAACTGTTCTGTAGCTGATATAGCCGAGAAGCTGAATCATATGACCTGGCGTTAAAAGTAAGGAACGAAAATTTTCTTTCTACCTCGCCTGTTTCAGATGAAGCAGTTCCGATTCCTGTTCCAGTTGACGGATGCCAAGGGCTTCCAGCACCTTTTCAAGGCGCTCGTTTTTCACTTTGAAGTAGGCCATGTCATACTGGATGCGTTGTACTTCTTTAGTGAGCGCATCCACTTTTTTGTCCAGATCTTCCTGCCGGCTGCGGATGGCACCCACGATCTGGATGAGTTGCTGGATGTGCTCGCCGTGCCGTTTTTGTTCTGCTTCGATTCGGTCTACCCGTTGAGCCAGAGCATCGAACTTATGATCTAATGTATCAACCCTTTGTTCCAAGGTGTCAAATCGCTTCTCGAGAACATCAACGCGCTGCTCCAACTTACCCATTCGTTGCTCCAGCGCATCCATCCGATGCTCCAGCGTATCCACTCGATGCTCGAGGGCATCCATTCGTTGTTCGAGGGCATCCATTCGTTGTTCGAGGGCATCCATTCGTTGTTCGAGGGCATTCATCCGTTGTTCCAATCGGTCCATCCGGTGTTCCAGCGCATCCATTCGTTGCTCGAGTGAATCCATCCGTTGTTCCAACCTGTCGAATCGGTGCTCCAGCCGGTCAAACCGCTTGTCCATCCCGTTCAGCTTATCGATGATCTGCAGCAGCAATTGCTCTGACATGTCCCGTCCTCCATTTCGATTCATTACCTTTTCATCATAAACCAACCCATGCAAAAAGGAAATCGTTTATATTCAGATTTTTCAATTGGTTATCTTTTTTTATGCGAAAACATGTTCCCTGACCTCCATCTGTCAGGATCATAGTGTTAAAATAAGTCTTGAGTGATTCGTTTCCTGGCGATGTGTACCAATCCGAGCCAAGGGATCGAGCCAAGTTTTGTGTACAGCCTGGTCACGTTCATATTGACTGGGATTAAATTGCTGGTCATGTTCCATCGTCATGTTGCAATCAGTCGGTGCAACCAAAGGAGGGAGCGGCCATTTCTCTGCGGATGATTCTCGGCCGGTCGGGCAGCGGCAAGACCACCTTTTGCCTGGAGGAAATGATCCAGAAGCAGCAGGAGGATCCGCTTGGCCCGCCGGTCATCTATCTGGTGCCGGAGCAGATGACCTTCCAGTCGGAAATGAAGTTGCTGCGTTCCGGCGTCAAAGGGCTTTTCCGGGTGCAAATCGTCAGCTTCAGCCGCCTCGCCTGGCGCGTGATGCAGGAAACCGGCGGGGGGACCCGCCAATACGTCAGCCGGACCGGTATCCATATGCTGTTGCGGAAAATCGTGGAACGGGAAAAGCACCGGTTCCGGTTGTATGCCGGCGCAGCCGACATGTCCGGGTTTATTGCCAAGCTGGAAGAGATGATGACGGAATTGCGCCGGTATGCGGTGACGCCGGCGATACTCCGCGCGCAACGGGAGGAATTGCTTTCGCGGGATAGGTTGCGGGCGCAAGAGGTGGTGTTGGCCGACAAGCTGCACGATCTCAGTCTCCTGCTCGAAGGGTTGGAAAGTCATCTGCAAGGCAAATACGTGGACAGCGAAGACATGTTGCGCCTGTTGGCGGAACGGGTCCCTTTGTCTTCCCAATTGAAAGAAGCGGACGTCTACATCGACGGGTTTCACAGCTTTACGCCCCAGGAGTTGGCCGTCGTCCGACGGTTGTTGTCGGTGGTCCGGCGGGTGACGGTGGCGTTGACCTTGGACCGGTCGCCGGCCGATGAGGAACCGCTTGATCCGTTGCATTTGTTCTACGAAACGGCCAGGACTTATCGACAAATCCGCCGGGCCGCGGCCGATGCCGGATGCGACGTGGAAGCAGACTTTTGTTTGGACGGCGGGAAGCGTTTCACCCATCCCTCGTTGGCACATCTCGAACGGGTGTATGAGGTGTACCCCGGGGTTCCTTTCCAGTTGTCGCCGGAACTTCCGCAAGGGGATGACCGAAAAGAGGACCTCACCCGGCCACCTGTCGCCGACAGGACCGCGGACGCTGTCCAATTGTTCCAGGCGGTCAACCGGCGGGCGGAAGTGGAAGGCGTCGCCAGGGAAATTTTGCGCTTGGTGCGCGATCACGGGTACCGTTTCCGGGACGTGGCAGTGCTTGTGCGCAACAGCGAAGATTACCACGACTTGCTGGCGACCGTGTTTGCCGACTACGATATTCCGGTGTTCATGGACCGGAAACGGTCCATGTTGAACCATCCGCTTATCGAGCTGCTCCGCTCGGCGCTGGAGGTGTTTTCCGGCCAGTGGCGGTATGAAGCAGTCTTTCGTTGCCTGAAGACGGAACTGCTCTTTCCGGCACCGGCCTTTCAAAACGGGAACCGGGCATGGTGGCGGGATCAGGTGGACCGGCTGGAGAACTACGTGCTTGCCCACGGCATCCAGGGGCGGCGCTGGTTTTCGGACGAATCGTGGCGGCGTCGTCCATCGGAACAGGCCCAGGAACCGGGGGATACCGGCACATATGACGTAACAGGCGAGCAAGCCGTGCCGGATGAAACGGCGATCACGCAAGCCAAGTTCACAGATGCGCTCGGGAAAATCGCGCCCGTGGTGGACAAGCCGGGTAAGCAGACTGCTCCGTCTCGGGACCGGGAAGGCAACCATGCTCCATCCGGGAAAACCTCGTGCGACGGGAAGGCGCTGACGGGGACGGCGCAGGACGGGACGACCCGGGGGACGGCACCGGGCGAAACAGGACGCACGGGACAAATGGCCGGGACGCTCGAAAGGACGCTCCATGAACCGTTGTTCGTCCCGTTGCGGACCCATCTCCTGGAGCCGTTGCGCCAATGGCAGGAGCGGTTGGCGAAAGCGGCCACCGTCGGCGAGAAATGCGCGGCGCTGTACTGGTTCCTGGAGGAGCAGGCCATTCCCGAGAAATTGCGGTGGTGGCAGCAAGAAGCGCTGGCAGCCGGCGACCTGGAGCGGGCGCGGGAACACGAACAAGTGTGGGATGCGGTGGTGGAGCTGCTGGAACAGGTGGTGGAGATGTTGGGCGACGAGGCCATGCCGCTGGATCTGTTCCGGAAGCTGTTGGAGACGGGCATGGAAAGCCTGCAGTTTTCTCTCGTCCCGCCGGCGTTGGATCAAGTGCTGGTGGCGCAAGTGGAGCGCTCGCGGGTGTCGGATATCAAATGCGCCTTTGTTCTCGGCGCCAACGAGGGTGTCTTGCCGGCACGGCCGGCGGAGGACGGGATGCTTTCGGAAGAGGAACGGAACTGGCTGCTGCAGCAAGGGGTGGAATTGGCGCCAGGAAGCCGGCAGCGGTTGTTGGACGAACAGTTCCTCATTTACATCGCCTTGACCCGTCCGTCGGACCGGCTTGTCGTGTCGTATCCGTTGGCGGACGAAGAAGGGGATGCGCTGCTCCCGTCGGTGCTGGTGCGGCGGGTGAAAGAGTGGTTCCCGCATGTGCAGGAGAAACTGTGGGTCAGCGCGCCCCACGAAGCGCCTCCCGAACAGCAACTGGATTTTGTCGCCCGTCCGGGTCCGGCGCTTTCCTATTTAACAGCGCGTCTGCAGGAGTGGCGCCGGGGGTATCCGGTGGAGCCGGTATGGTGGGATGTGTACAACTGGGCCGTGGCCCATCCCCGATGGGCATCGAGGACCAGGCGGTTGTTGGCCAGTCTGTTTTACCGCAACGAAGCGCGGCCGCTTCCGACGGAACAGAGTTTCCGTCTGTACGGCCGGCATTTGCAGCTCAGTGTTTCGCGGATGGAACGGTTTCAGTCCTGTCCGTTCATGCACTTCGCCGCGTATGGGTTGCGTCTGAGGGAACGGCCGTTGTTCCGGTTGGAAGCGCCGGATATCGGGCAGTTGTTCCATGCGGCGCTGAAAGAGATGACCGAGCGGTTGCGGGCGCAAGGGAGCGACTGGCAACACATGTCGCCGGCGGAATGCGAGCGCCTGGCGGCGGAGACGGTGGAACGGCTGGCGCCGGAGATTGGCCGGGAGATTCTCCTCAGTTCCAACCGGTATCATTACATGAAGCGGAAACTGGCGCGCATCGTCGGGCAGGCGGCCGTCATCCTCAGCGAACACGCCAAGGCCAGCGGGTTTTCGCCGGTCGGTCTGGAAGTGGATTTTGGCCGGGGCAAGGCTTTGCCGCCCTTGTCCTTCCGTTTGCCCGACGGCGTGACGTTGGAAGTGGCGGGCCGCATCGACCGGGTGGACAAGGCCACCGTCCAGGACAAAACATACGTCCGGATTATCGATTACAAGTCGAGCCGGCAGGAATTGCGGTTGGACGAATTTTACTACGGGTTGTCCTGGCAAATGTTGGTTTATCTCGATGTGGTGCTCAACGCCGCCCGGGACTGGCTGGGGCACGAAGCGTACCCGGCCGGTGTGCTCTATTTCCACGTCCATCACCCGATGATTCGCAGTGAGAAGGCGTTGTCCGACGAAGAGCTGGCGGCGGAGCTGTTGAAGCGGTTCCGCATGCGGGGGCTGTTGCTCAATGACCCGGCCGTGGTCCGGTGGATGGACCAGACGCTGGAAAAGGGACATTCCCGCATCATTCCGGCGGCCGTCAGAGCCGACGGGGGATTGTACAAATCCTCGTCGGTCATCGCCGGCGAAGATTTTGACCATCTGCGCCGTTTCGTGCGGGAGGAGATGGTGCGCATCGGCCAACGGTTGCTGTCCGGGGTGAACGCCATTGAACCGTACCGGTTGCGGGAAAAAACCGCATGTACGTATTGTCTGTACCGGCCGGTCTGCCAGTTTGACCCGATGTTGGAAGGAAACGATTTCCGGTTGCTGAAACGGGAAAAGCCCGACGAGATGTTGCGCCGCATTCGGGAAGCGGTCGCCGTTGGCGGCCGTTCCGAGCCAGAAATGGACGGCGAGACGACGGAACAGGAGGGGTGACGGTGGACGTGCAGTTGCGTTGGCCGAAACCGCCGGAAAGCCGTTGGACTGACGAACAATGGAAAGCCATCGCCGCTTGGGGAAACAACATTTTGGTGGCGGCGGCCGCCGGGAGCGGGAAGACGGCGGTGTTGGTGGAGCGGATCATCCGGACGATTACGGATGCCAAGACGCCGGTGGACGTGGACCGGTTGCTGGTGGTCACGTTTACGAACGCGGCCGCCGGGGAAATGCGGCAACGCATCGGCGAGGCACTGGCGCGGGAGTTGGAAAAACATCCCGATTCCCGCTACCTCCGCCGGCAACTGTCGCTGTTGAACCGGGCGTCCATATCCACGTTGCATTCGTTTTGCATGTCGGTGGTGCGGAAATTTTACTACCGTCTGCATGTGGATCCCAACTTCCGCATCGCCGATGACGTGGAGAGCGAATTGTTGCAGGAAGAAGCGTTGGAGGCGCTGTTTGAAGAGGAATACGGACGGGAAGACAACGCGCCTTTTTTCGATGTGGTGGACCGCTTCGGCTCGGATCGCAGCGACGTGCCGGTGCAGCAATTGGTCCGGAAACTGTACGACTTTTCCCGTTCCCATCCGTTCCCGGATGTGTGGCTGGAGCAGCTCGCCGCCGTCTATGAGGTGCCGGAAGGACAACGCCTCGATGATTTGCCGTGGACCCAGTCGCTCGTTCAGGACGTGCGGCTGGAGGTGGCGGAATGCATCCGGATGTTGCGGCAGGCGCTGGCACTCACGGGACTTCCGGGCGGTCCGGCGGCTTACGCCGAGACCTTGGAGGCGGGTGTGGAATCATTGGAAGCATTGTTCGCTTGCCAGAGCTGGGAGGCACTGCGGGAAGGGTTCAAGAAATTGGAATTTTCCTCCTTAAAACCGGTGCGCAAAGGCGCGGCGTCGGACGATTTGAAAGCACGGGTGCAACAGCTGCGCAAACAAGTGAAGGAACGGATGGAAGCGTACCGGCAGCAGTGGTTCGGCACACCGCCGGCGGAGCTGGTGAATCACCTGCGGGAGCTGGCGCCGGTGATGCGCACGCTGGTCCGGCTGGTACAAGCCTTCGACCGGCGCTATGGAGAGGCCAAAAAGGCCAAAGGCTTGCTCGACTTCAGCGACTTGGAACACCTTTGTCTGAACGTGTTGCGCCGGGAAGACGCGCCGCCGGAAGCGTTGGTCCCGTCGGAGGCGGCGTTGGCGTACCGGGAGCAGTTCGTGGAAGTGTTGGTGGACGAGTATCAGGACACCAACTTGGTGCAAGAAGCGATTCTCCGGCTGGTGAGCCGCGGCGACAACTTGTTCATGGTGGGCGACGTCAAACAGAGCATTTACGGTTTCCGACTGGCGGAACCGGGGCTCTTTCTCGCCAAATACAAAGCGTTTACGCCCACCGGCGAAGGGAGCGGTCTGCGCATCGATCTTTCCCGCAATTTTCGCAGCCGGGTGCCGGTGTTGGCGGGAACCAACTTCATTTTCCGGCAACTGATGGACGAACGGGTGGGAGAGATGGACTACGACGAAGCGGCGGAGTTGAAGCCGGGCGCAGACTATCCCGAAGCGGCGGAACCGGAGGTGGAGTTGGTCGTCATCGACCGGCGGGAAGCGGACGCCGCGGATGCCCGTGCAGGCGGCGACGATGGTGTCGCCGACACGATGGACGGCCGGGGAAGCGGCGAAGGGGAACGGGATGCGGAAGGAGCGGACGAATCCGGCGGGTGGACGGACGAGGAAGAGTTGGAAACCGCCCAGCTGGAAGGGCGTTTCATGGCGCGGCAAATCCGCGCCCTCATCGAACGGCCGTTTGCCGTTTATGATCGCCGATTGGGCGCCATGCGGCCGGTCACGTACCGGGACATCGTCATCCTGCTCCGCTCCATGCCGTCGGCTCCGGTCATCATGGAAGAACTGAAAGCCCACGGCATCCCGGTGTACGCCGAACTGTCCGGCGGATATTTTGAAGCGGTCGAAGTGGCGACGATGCTTTCCCTGCTGAAAGTGATCGACAACCCGGACCAGGACATTCCGCTGGCGGCGGTGCTTCGTTCGCCCATGGTGGGACTGCGGGAGGACGAGCTGGCGGGCATCCGGTTGCATCGGCCGCAGGGCAGTTTTTGGGCGGCGGTCCAGGAAGCGGCCCGTTCCTTGACCGACGACGGGGTGCGGGAAAAAGTGCGGCAGTTTTGCCAACAGCTGGAACGCTGGCGGAACCGGGCCCGGCAGGGGGCGCTTTCCGAACTCATCTGGCAACTGTACCGGGAGACCGGATACTTGGACTTTGTCGGCGGACTGCCCGGCGGGAAGCAACGGCAAGCCAACCTGCGCGCTTTGTACGACCGGGCGCGGGCGTATGAAGCGACGTCGTTCCGCGGCCTTTTCCGCTTCTTGCGGTTTGTGGAACGGATGCAAGAGCGGGGCGACGACCTCGGGGTGGCCCGGGCGTTGGGGGAACAGGAGGATGTGGTCCGGCTCATGACCATCCACAAAAGCAAAGGGTTGGAGTTTCCCGTCGTCTTCGTGGCGGGGCTCGGCAAGCCGTTCAATCGGCAGGATTTGCGGGAAAACGTGTTGCTCCACAAAGATCTGGGCGCCGGCTGCCGCTTTATCGACCCGGTGCGCCGGCTGAGTCTGCCCACCGTGCCATGGCTGGCGGTCCGCAGCCGGCTGCAACTGGCGTCGGCGGCCGAAGAGATGCGCATCTTGTATGTGGCCATGACCCGCGCCAAGGAAAAACTGTACCTGGTGGGAACGGTGCGGGACGGGGAAAAAGCGCGGGAGACGTGGTCGGAAGTGGCCCGGGGGACGGCGGAAGACGGCTGGCGGCTGCCGGCCTTGGCCCGCGTCCGCGCCCGTTCGTTTCTCGACTGGATCGGTCCGGCCGTCGCCCGTCACCGCCAAGGCGTCCCGTTGCGGCCTGAAGCGGCGGAGACAGATGTCCGGACATCCGTAGTATCCGGAAAGGATGCGGTTTCTCCAGACCAGGACGCGGTGACCATTGCCGGCGACCCGTGCATTCAAGACATTGTGGCTGACGATGCGTCCACGTGGCGGGTGCAACTTTTGCCCGAGGCGGAATTGAAAGGGGCGATGGAGCGGCCGAATCCGGCGGAGGCCCAATTGCTGGAGGCGGTGTCGGCGGGTCGGGAAGTGGCGGCCGGCAGTGCCGAGGCACCGGAAGTCATGCGTCGCCTCCGATGGCAATATCCTCATGTGGCCGCCACCCGTGCCCGTTCCAAATGGACGGTGAGCGAATGGAAGCGACGGCAAGGACCTACGGATGATGAAGAGGCGGAAGCGCCGTTGCCGCTGATGTTGCCTCATGATGAAGTGGCTGCCTCCGTATCCGCAGGCGACATCCGGGACCATCTCAAGGGCGGCTTCACGGGTGACGCCTTCCGCCGGCCCCGGTTTCTGCAGCAACACCGGACGCTCACCCCGACCGAACGGGGCAGCGCCGTTCACATGGCGATGCAGCTCCTGCCGTTGACCGCCCATTGGGACGAAGCGGCCTTGCGGGATTGGTTGCAGCAACTGGTTGAACGGGAGTGGCTCACGCCCGAAGAGGCGGCGGTCATCCCGGCGGATGCGATTCTCCGGTTTTTGGACACGCCCATCGGCCGACGGCTCCGCCAAGCCCCGTGGGTCCGGCGGGAGGTGCCCTTCAGCTTGGCTGTGCCGGCCGCGGAAGCGTGGGGTTGGACTACGTCCGGGGAGGCATTTGCCGGCGGGGCAGAGTCCGGAGAAGAATCCGGCGACTGGACAGAGGCCGGGAACCATTTCGGCGGCCGGACCGGATCCGGGGAGAGAGCCGGAGAAAGGACGACGGCCAAGATGGAATTGAAAAAAGAGGCATCATCCGGGGAGGAATCGGGAGGCCGGGCGACGTCTGGTGAGGAACCGCAAGCGAGGGATGTGGTCATGCTCCAGGGCGTCATCGACTGCTTGTTCCGGGATGAAAAGGGTCTTGTGTTGCTGGATTACAAAACCGATGCCATTTACGGTCCGTTTGCCGATTTTGCGGCGGCCGAACCGGTCTTGCGGCGCCGGTACACCGTGCAATTGCAGCTTTACGCCCGGGCGGTGGAAGCCGTCTGGGGGATGCCGGTGAACGAGAAGGTGCTGTACTTTTTCGACGGCGGGCATGTGTTGACGGTGCCGTAACGCGGACCGGAACCGGTTCGCCGGCAGGAAGTTTTTATAAGGGGTGAAGCACCGATGCGCCTTTTACATACGGCCGATTGGCATTTGGGACGCCAGTTGGAAGGGCGCAGCCGCTTGGAGGAGCAGGCGGAAGTGTTGGATGAAATCGTCCGGCTGGCGGAAGAGGAGGCCATTGACGTCGTGTTGCTGGCGGGGGACGTGTTCGATTCGGTCAATCCCCCGGCGGCGGCGGAACAGCTCTTTTACGAGAGCATCGCCCGCTTGGCCGGCAAAGGCCGGCGGCCGGTGGCGGTTATCGCCGGCAACCACGACAACCCCGACCGTCTGGCGGCGGCCACACCCTTGGCGCAGGAACAGGGCATTGTTTTGTTGGGCTACCCGGTGTGGCATCCGTTGCGCATTGCCGTGCCCTCCTCCGGGGAGGTGTTGTGTCTGGCGGCGCTGCCGTACCCTTCGGAAGCGCGGTTGAACGAATTGCTGTCCGACAGCCCGCAAGCGCACCTGTTACAGGAAGCCTACGACGGACGGGTCAAACAGTTGTTCCGGCAGTTGGCCGGGGATTTCTCGCAACAGACGGTGAACGTGGCCATGAGCCATCTGTTTGTTGCCGGAGGTATCAGCAGCGATTCGGAACGGCCCATCGAGGTGGGCGGGGCGTATACGGTGCGGCCGGCCAGCCTGCCGGCGGAGGCGCAATACGTGGCGTTGGGGCATTTGCACCGGCCGCAAGCCGTCCGCCAAGCGCCCGTCCCGGCCCGCTACGCCGGCTCACCGCTAGCGTACAGCTTTTCGGAAGCCGGGTATGCCAAGTCGGTGACGGTGGTGGATGTCCGGCCCGGCGGGGTCGCCGACGTGAAGGAAATTTACTTGACCGCCGGCCGGCCGCTGGTGCAGTGGCGGGCCACGGAAGGACTGGCCCAGGTGTACCGTTGGATGGATGAAGGACGGGACAGGAATGCCTGGATCGACTTGGAAGTCCACGTCTTGGAGGCGTTGTCCCAGGAAGAAATTTTCCGATTGCGCAAAAACTACCCCAATTTTGTCCACATCCGGCCCGTGTACCCGGAACAGGAGGAGACGGAAGGGTTCCGTCCGCCGGCCGCCGGCATGCCCGTGGACGAGTTGTTCAGGCAATTTTACCGGCGGCAGACCGGCGGGGCCGAACCGGAAGAAGACCTGGTGCACCTCTTCCTCCAATTGCTCCATGAGGAAGAAGAGGAGGTGGCCCCATGAAACCCGTCGCGTTGACCCTCAAAGGACTGCACAGCTTTCGCGAGGCGCAGGAAGTGGACTTTGTCCGCCTGTGTGAAGGCGGCGTCTTCGGCATTTTCGGCCCCACCGGCAGCGGCAAGTCGACGCTGTTGGACGCGGTGACCTTGGCTCTGTACGGCAAAGTGGAGCGGGCCGCCAACAACACGCAAGGGATCATGAATCACGCCGAGGAGGAACTGGTCGTTTCCTTTTGCTTTGAATTGGGGGAAGGAGACGGCAGACGGCGGTACCGGGTGGAACGCAGTTTCAAACGGACCGGGGAGCACGGGGTGCGGACGGCCGCGTGCCGGCTGCTGGAGGAGACGGCGCAAGGGACGGTGGTGTTGGCCGACAAAGCCGGGGCTGTAAACGAAAAAGTGGAGGAATTGCTCGGTCTCTCCAGTGACGATTTTACCCGCGCCGTCGTGTTGCCCCAGGGAAAATTCGCCGAGTTTCTCACGCTGAAAGGCGCGGAGCGGCGGGAAATGCTCCAACGGATATTCAACTTGGAGCAATATGGGGACGCCATGCGGGAGAAATTGAACCGGCGGGCCCAGGAGACAAAAACCCGGCTGGAGGCGGTGGAAGCCGAGCAACTCGGCCTCGGCGACGCTTCCGAGGAAGCGTTGCGTGCAGCGGAAGAAAAGGTGCGGAGCCATGAGGTTCAACTGGCCCAGGCGAAGCAGCGGCTGGCGGAACTGGAACACGCTCTGGAGCGGATGCGCCGCCTGTGGGAATGGCAGCAGGAACGGCAGGCCTTGCAGCGACAATTGCGGCAATTGGCGGAAAAAGATGCGGAGATGGCCCGCCTGGAAACGGTGGTGGCGCGGGCGGAAGAAGCGCAACGGTTGTTGCCCTATGCCGAGGAATTGCTGGCCGTTCGTCTCGCCGTCCAGCGCGGACGGCAGCAGTGGACGGAAGCCGTGCGTGTGATTCAGCAGGCCGAGCGAAGAAAATCGGCGGCCGCGGCCGCCTATGAGGCGGCGCAAGCGCAACGGGCGACGCAGGAACCGTTGTTGCTTGCCCGCCTGGAACAGTTGAACCAGGCCCGGCAATTGGCGGCGCGGATGGCACAAATGGCCCGGGAACTGGAGGTGTTAGAGCGGCGGCAAGGCGAGTTGGCGGAACAGCGGGCGGCAGCCGGCCGCCGGCGGGAGGAACTGGAACGCCGACAGCAAGAGATGGAAGCCCGGCAACATCAACGAAAAGCGCAATTGGCCGAGCGGCAAGTTTCGGCGGAGGAACGGCGGCAAATTTTGCAGGCGTACCGGGACAAAGGGGAAATCGATCATTGGACGCAGCGGGTGCGCGAGGAGCGGGACGAGCTGCGGGCGAAACAGCGGGAGTTGACGGTTTGGCGGGAAAAGCAGGCCGAAGCCGGTGCGCAAGGGATGCGCGCACGGGAAGCGGCCGAGGGGTTGCTGGCAAGGGTTAGGGAACGGCTTGCCGCTGCCGCCGGTGCCCAGGAACAGCTCACCCGCCTGCAGGCGGTGCTGGTGGAGCAGCGGGAAGTGCGGCAAGCGGCGCTGGAGGCGGCGAAAATCAACCGTTTGGCCCATGCGTTGGCCCGGGAATTGGAAGACGGACGGCCGTGCCCGGTTTGCGGGTCCACCGAACATCCCGCGCCGGCGCGAGAAGCGTCGGACGAAGCGACGCAACGGTTGGAACTGCAGTTGGAACAACTCAAACAGTGGCTCCATGAAGCGGAAGCCGTCCGGTTCCAATTGACCAACGTCCAGTGGCCGTTGCAGCAATTGGCGGAACAATTGTCCGCAGAGCTGGGCGCATCCGACGGGGCCGGGGCTGGGCGGGATGACGCCGTCCCTGCTGACGGTTTGCCGCCGCGTTTGGACGAGCCTGAACCGGAGACGGCGGCCGCCCGGGTGCCATCCATGGGGAACGATGCAGCGGATGGGGAATCCCTGATTCGGGATTATGGCTCCCTGGCCGTGCAGTTGGAACAACAGGCGGTCCTTTATAAGAAAGAAGCGGAGGGAGCGATCCGCCGGCTCCGGGAGGCGAAGCGGCTGCAAGAAGAGGTGGCGGTGCGCATCCACCATGCGGAAACAGTGTGCCGGCAACAGGCGGACAAGGTGGCGACGTTGGAACGGAACTTGGAGGAAAAGCGCCGGGCTTGGTCCGCATCTTACCCTGGCCGCGCTTTGGCGGACATCGAGGCGCAGCAAAAACGGCTGGAAGCGTTGGATCGGGAAGCGGACGCCTTGCGGAAGGAACTGGAACGAGGTGCCAATCTGTTGGAAGAAATCGTCCGTCACATCGGGCAGTTGAAAGAAACGGAACACCGGCTGTCATTGGAGTGGACGGCGTTGGCCGGCCAAATTCAGGAAAAACGGCACGGATGGCAGACGTGGCAGGCGGAGTTGACGAACATCACCCAAGGCAACGATCCGGAAATGTTGTGGCGGGAAGTCCAACAGGCATTGGTCCGTCTCAAACAGGGGGAACAGGAAGCCGGTCGCGAACAGGAAGCGGCCATGAACGGGTACCAGGAAGCCGCCCAACGGATGGCCGCCGCCCGGCAATCGTTGGAGGAGGCCAGGGAGCGCTTGCAAAAAGCGGAGGCGCAGTGGGCGGCACAAGTCCAACGCCTTCGGGAGACCGCCCCGGCATCCGGCTGGACTGACCTTCACCGGCCTGAAGGGGTGCGGGAAGCGCTTTTGCCCCAGGAGAAGTTGGAGCAATACAAGGTGTTGATTCAAAACCACCGGGATGCGAAGAATCAAATCACCGCCCGCTTGCAGGAGGTGGTTCGGCAATTGGACGGACAAAGCCTCAGCCAAGAAGAGTGGGAAGCGATGAACCGCCGCTGGCAGGAGGCCAAAGCGGACGTCAACCGTTGGTTTGAAGCCCGGGGCGCGGTGGTGGAGGCGTGGAAGATACTGCAAGAAAAACACCGGCGGTACACGGAGCTGGAACGGCGGAAAAAGGAATGGGCTTCTTTATACGAAAAATACTCCCGATTGCAGCAAGTGTTCAAAGGCAACGCCTTCGTCGAATTTTTGGCGGAAGAACATTTGATCCGCATCAGCCGCGACGCTTCGCAGCGCCTGAAGTCGTTGACCCGCGGCCGGTATGCGCTGGAAGTGGATTCCGGCGGCGGATTTGTCATCCGCGATGACGCCAATGGGGGTGTCAAGCGGCCGGTGTCCAGCTTGTCCGGGGGCGAGACGTTTTTGACTTCGCTGGCTTTGGCCTTGTCCTTGTCGGCGTCCATCCAGCTGCGGGGGCGGTACCCGTTGCAGTTTTTCTTCTTGGATGAAGGTTTCGGCACGCTGGACCAGGAGCTGTTGGACACGGTGGTCACGGCGTTGGAGCGCCTTCACGGCACCCACATGGCCATCGGCGTCATCAGCCACGTTCCGGAATTGCAAGCCCGCCTGCCGCGCCGGTTGATGGTCGAGCCGGCGGAGCCGGGCGGTCGGGGAAGCCGGGTGCGGTTGGAAGTCATGTAACGCAGCGATCAATTGCAAGCAAAAGCGTGGAAGCAAAAGAGCCATACCCTTTGGTGGGCATGGCTCTTATGTATATAAGCGAAGTTATTGTCGATTAGTGGTGCTGGTGGAGGGACTTGAACCCCCGACCTACTGATTACGAATCAGTTGCTCTACCGACTGAGCTACACCAGCGTTCTTTAAATGACCTGTCACAAGTCCATATTATACTGGGATGAAGTTGGATTGTAAAGAGGAAATTTTACATTTATACCGTTTCCAACATGGAATCAGGCAGTTGTCCGTCCAGTTGTTTGGTCAAATCTTTGGCGATGGCAGCCAATCTGCGGCCGATTTCGTGCATTTTGTCTTCCGGAAAATGGGGGGCGATGGCCAGGCAACATATGACCATCAACACTTGTCCGTCGGGACGGAAGACCGGGGCCGACACCGCATTGACACCGCGAATGTATTCTTCTTTGGAAGTGGCGTACCCTCGTTTGCGAACCAAATTTAATTCTTCCAAGTATTGATCGATGTCTGTAATCGTGTTTTCCGTCAATTTTTCCAAGCCTTTAGACAAAATTTCCATCCGTTCTTTTTCCGGAGCAAAAGCCAAAAAACATTTTCCATAGGATACTTTCGTGATGTGGAATTGCCGTCCTACGGCCACTGACAGGCGTACGGCGCTGTTGGCTTCAACTTTTGCAATGTAGACGACCCGTTCCGTCCCAATTTTTTGTACGATGGCCGTCGTCAAGCCGGTTTCTTGTGTAACAGAACGTAAATATTTTTTGCCTAATGTGAGGTAATCCAATTGTTCCAAAGCCCGGGAACCTAACACGACCAGATAGGAACCAAGGCTGTAACGTTTGGTTTGTTTATCGTAAGAAACATAATTCATGTCTTCCAAGGTGCGTAAGATGCGAAAACAGGTGGATTTACTGATGTTCAGTGCTTGGGAGATTTCCGAAAGGGAGCTTTTTTGGTTTTCTTGGTTGCTTAAATACTGAAGGATTCGACCTGTGCTGACAATAACCGGCACATGGTAGCGGTTTTCTTCGAGAAACACAGTAAACGCTCCTTTGACAGGGTCTGTTTAATTTTTTATTTATCACATTTGTATAAATCTGTCAAAAAATCAAAGCAAATTTATGAAAAGGTAAAAACGGTGGTTCTAATAAATGGAACTGACACGATTATACAAAGTTGAATGGATATTGAACAATATTATTTTTCATTGACAAGAACGATCCTATGCGGCTTGGCTTGTCAAATTGGGGCCTGTCCAACGACTTTCATACCCTTGATTCCTGCGAAAATTTTACGGCTTATATTTTATGATCAGGTGTTGACAAGGGACAGGAGCCCGAGTAAGATATGTAATGCGCTCCCGGGAACAACCCCACGGAGGCGAGACAGTTGAATCAATAAACAACAGCAACATGGGACAATACGTCATTCCATGGTTGCGTGCCACGTTTGCAAAACGACACGTTTGCAAAACGCCGCGTTGGCGAGGCCGCGTCGGCGGCGCCCAAAAAGGCGCCAAAAATTGGCGGCATGCCGCGCGAAAAAACGCTTGACAAGATGGCGTGAACGTGGTAGTCTGGAGAAGTCGCGCTCAC
>Ga0181858_1000720_pt1 | contig 16187 bp, 14 predicted proteins | sample NewIslPassag4_SG_FD_130749 | JGI IMG/M metagenome (GOLD analysis project Ga0181858, IMG submission 130749) | Feedstock adapted compost microbial communities from Newby Island compost facility, Milpitas, CA, USA - Passage 4_SG | ecosystem: Engineered > Solid waste > Feedstock > Composting ...
TTATTTCAGTCTCGAATCCATGGCCAAAATCGTCAATGGGGAGCAAGTTCCTCTTGCATCCACCACACTCTTGCAGAAATAAATCTGGGTCACGCGGTAGAAATCGATTTTACACCACTTGACAGGACGCTACCGCGGCCACCGTTTCCGAAATGAACGCCGCTCCGGGTTTGCGGATGATGTACGCCGCAATGATGGAGACGATGAACCAGATCCCGAAGACGACGTCCCAGCCGATCGGTCCCAGGGCCCCCGCCAATAGCGAGCCGACCGGCAGGAAGGCCAAATAAACGACGGCAAACACGACGGACAAAGCGGCCATCACGACAATTTCACGCATTTTCCATTTCATGGTATCCCGCCTTTCCTACGTCGACTTGGTCGGACTGTTCGCCGAAAGATTAAACGTGAGCACGGTATGGGAGCATTGTTGCCGAACGACGTCGAACGCTTGCTGCAGGGAAGCGAACACCGTATCGGCGTTTCCGTCCAGCCGGCTCGCATAGTGAATGCCTCCGGTGAACGTCCCCATTTCCTTGGCGGGCTCGCATCCCGCGTAAATCAAATCCATGTAGTCGCTCGTGCCGAGAGGGTACAATGCGAACTGGCAGGCCGTTCGGATGCCGGCATTTTGAATATGCCGTTCGTTTAATACGTTGTCGTCTTCGAACTCATAGACGTCCCCTTCGGAATCCCCCGGACAACCGACGGAAAAAGTGCCGTTCAGCGAAACGTGATGGCCGGACCGCGCCGCCTTGACAAAGATCGCTTTCGTGACATCGAAAACGTGCGACTGCCGGCCGCGGATGCACGTGCTGACATCGTCCGTTTTCATCCATACCTTGGACGTGTCCGTCTCGCGCAACGCCCCCAAAATCACGTCGACAAACCGGTCGCTCATCACGTAAAGGGAAAAGCGGCAACCGACAATCCGACTCGTTCCACAGCTTGCATGGCTCATGTTTCTTCCTCCTTCTCTTTTTTCCCACAAAAAAAACTGCACCTAAGGAAGGTACAGTTCAGCACATATGACATGACATGATTTGAACGTACACTTCCCCACGCTAGCATTACCTAGATCGGGTATTGAGGGATCGGTTCCGTCGCCGCGGAACACATCTCAGCCGTTAAACAGCACCCCTAGTGTAACGAACCGGTATGCAGTTTTTTTTTGAGGTTTCCTATTCATCATAAGGCGGACGGATCTTTTTGTAAAGAGGATCTTTCCCCTTGCCGCCCATGCGGGGGATGTCCGCATCGTTTCCAAACCAAGCGGGGCAAACCAAGAAAGAACCCGGGATTGAAGCGGAGTTGTCGACCGAGCGATGTTGACGGACGAAAGGAGGATCCTCAGGAAAAAAAGCGAACCGGCCCGCGACGACATCCCATCGCAAAACCGGCATCGGCGGCAAACAATGATTTATAAGACGGCAAAAAACGACGGAAACTGTTGGGCGATTCCTCTGGTCATCACGTCCGCCATTTCGAGCGCCTGCGCTTGAATCCGGTCGCTCGTCGCGACGTTTTCCTCGTAATTCCCGGCAAGTCGGGTGGCGACTTCGTTGCTGAGCAGCCGCAAATGCTCACGCAGCATGTTTCTCCATTCCGCTTCGGACCAGAAAGGGTTGATTCGGGCCAAAAATGCGGCGATGTCGTCGGCGTTCATGAACCAGCGCTTTCGGGCGTCCTCAGCCGCGGCGGTATTGCCGGCTTTCAGCGCCTTGACCAGCTCGGCCGCAATCGTGAGATGAGTCTTCAGCAATTCGGCGAACCCGGAGGCGATGGCGGGGCCGTACAGCGGGCGCAGGACCGCCGCGAAATTGTCCGCGTTCCGGAGAAGTCGGGCGGTCGTCGCTTCTTCGTCCGGGAGACTGCCGACGATGCTGTTGACCGTCAATCTTGTCCAATAAACATGCTGTTTCCATAAAGACCAGTTTCCGGTTCAACTCCACCAAGGGCAGCGTCCATACTGCGGGAGAAACCGGTTGGAGATCGTACCGGGTATGGAAGAGTGGATATCCGAACATGGCAGGTGTCGCTCCTTTTTTCGCTTTCTACAGTATATGGGCGGAGCGATTTTGAGTGCATGGTTTGCCGGATGGGGGGAAAGGAAAAATTCGTCATGACGAAGGAATATCTTGACAATATCGACAGTCATCTATTATGTTGTATACAACATATATAATTTAAGGGGATGTGAACACTGTGCCATCGTTTTATTCCTTTCAAACATCCGGACGAATTGTCAGCGGTATGGATTGCACCCGATCGCTGGATCAACACTTGTCCGTCTTTTCCAACTTGAAATCGGTGCTGATATTGACGCAACCGTTTCTCACGCATTCCGAGCATATGCGGACCATTACGGGCCAGTTGGAAAACATGGGGGTGAGCGTGCAAGTCATCGATCAGCTGCAGCAGGAACCGTCCGTCGACCATATTCAAGACGTTCACGAACAATGCATGAAGCGGGATTACGATCTTTACATGGGCATTGGCGGCGGCAGCGTGCTGGATGCGACGAAATTGCTGGCGGTGCTCCGCACCAATCGCCAACCGTTGCGGGAGATGCTCGGCACGGACCGGATCGGGTGCAGGGGGATTCCCACCGTGCTCGTCCCCACCACCGCGGGAACGGGTTCGGAAGTGACGCCGAACGCCATCGTCACTCTGCCCGAAGAGAAACTGAAAGTCGGTATCGTCAGCCGCCATCTGTTGCCCGATCTGGTGTTGCTGGACCCGAGGCTGACGCTTGGGCTGCCCAAGCCGATGACGGCGGCGACGGGTATGGATGCGTTCGCTCACTCGTTCGAATCTTTCATATCCAACAAGGCGAATCCGATCAGCGACATGTTCGCTCTGGAGTCGATTCGGCTGATTTCCGGGCATTTGCTGGAGGCTTACCGCAACGGGGGCAATTACACGGCGAGGGAGAACATGTTGCTCGGCTCCATGTATGGAGGCATGGCTTTGACCTCGTCCGGGACGACCGCGGTGCATGCGCTGGCGTATCCTCTCGGCGGCATGTTCCACATTCCTCACGGCGTCGCCAACGCCATGCTGTTGGTTGAGGTGACGCGGTTTAACATGGACGCCATTCTGCATCGGATGCCGGCAGTGGCGGAAGCGATGAAACTGGGGTACGGCTTGTCGCCGGAAGAGGCGGGTGAGAAAGTTTTGGACACCTTGTCGCGCTGGACAGCGGAATTGGATATTCCCCCGAATCTGTCGAAGTACGGCGTGTCGGAGCAGGATCTGCAACCGTTGGCGGAAGCGGCCATGAAAGTGACTCGTTTGCTCAACAACAATCCCAAGAAAGTGACCGTCGACGACGCTTATGCCATTTACCGCAAACTGTTGTGATGAACAAGACGGATGACGGCAAGCCGAAGACAGGACCGTTTTTTTGACCATAGGGAAGGGCCATGTAAAAAAAGATAGGGTCGGAAGCGGATTTTTTCGCGGACATCTCAAACAGCGCCGCCGTGCGCTTCGATTTGTTCAATGATGCGTTTTTTCGCATCTTGCAGATGGTCGGCAAGTTTCGTCCGAAGTTTATCGAAATCGCGATCTTTCAGCGATTCGAAAATTTCGTGGTGCTGATTCATCGCGGATTCGATCATTTCCTTGGTGACCAGTGTGTTTTTGAACGCAATAAACCGATAGTTCATGACGGATTTGTAAATGGACGTGTTTCGGGGATTGTTGCCAAGTTCGATGAACGCCAGGTGAAAGGCCAAGTTGTAGTCCCGTTTCAAATATTCATCCACGGGCAGCCGGTCCAGCTCTTTCCCGGATTCGTCCAATATCGCGCGGATGCGATGGATCGACTCGTCCAGCTTGTTCGGATCAAGGTCCGCGATTTTTTGGACGGTCCACAGTTCCAGCATCAGACGGGTGTCCATGATCTGTTCCACATCTTGCCGGCCGATGGCGGTGACAAATGTACCGACTTTCGGCACGGTGGTGACCAGCCCTTCCATTTCGAGCCGGGTCAAGGCGTCTCGAATCGGCGTCCGGCTGACCCCCAGCTGTTTGGCCAATTCCGGGATTACCAGCTTTTCATTGGGTGCGAAAGTCCGTTGAATGATTTGTTCCTTCAAGATTTGATAGGTCTTGTCCCACAAGTTGGCATTATCGATGCGAGGCAGTTCCATGTCCGCTTCCGGCTCCTTTATTGCTTTGATATGTTACATACATCATATTACGGTGGACGGTTTCATCATGTCAAACCATGTTTGGACGATCACTCGGGGGTGGTTGGGTTGATTCAAGTGGAAGGCATCATTCCGGCGATGGTGACTCCCTTCACTGACGACGGGAAAATTCATGAGGCCGTGTTGCGCCGAATGGTTCGGCGTTTCCTGGACGCCGGCGTTTCCGGCCTGTTCTGCTTGGGGACGAACGGGGAGTTTTATTCCCTCAGTGAGGACGAAAAGGTGCGCGTCACGGCCATCGTCGCAGATGAAGCGGACGGCAAAGTGCCGGTCTATGCGGGAGCGGGCGCGATCTCCACGGACGAAACGGTCAGGCTGGCCTCGCAGCTGGAGAGGGCGGGCGCCGATGCGCTATCGGTCATTACCCCATATTTTTTGAGTTTCACGCAGCAAGAGCTGTATGAACATTACGTCAGGATTGCGGAGAGCACTCGGTTGCCCATTGTGCTGTACAACATCCCGTCCCGCACGTCCAACACGCTTCATCCGAAGACCGTGGCCAAACTGGCGGAAATCCCCAATATCGTCGGTCTCAAGGACAGCAGCGGCAGTTTTGATTTGACTCTGCAATACATTGATCAGACGCCGGATACGTTCGCCGTATTGGCAGGCACCGACTCTCTCATTTTGGCCACGTTGATGGCGGGCGGCAAGGGAGCCGTGGCGGCGACGGCCAACGTGTTTCCGGCAGAGGTGGTGTCGATCTATCGGCATTGGAAGGAGCAACGCTTTCGTGAAGCGGAAGAAGCGCAGCGGTTGCTCCGCGATTTGCGCGCATCATTCTCCCTGGGCACCTTGCCTTCCGTGTTGAAGGCGGTGCTGACGGAAATCGGCCTTTCCGTCGGCCCGGCCCGTCGGCCGGTGGCCCCGTTGACGGACAGCGCATTGGCCCATGTAAAAGAAATGGTGGCCTCTTATGAGCGGCGAGGCTTGATCCGTCGAAAGTCCGGAACCGATACCATATAACGAGAGGGGACCGGAAATTTGCGGTTGCAAAAAAAGGAGTTTCACCAATTGGCGATGATCGGGGTGCTTTCCTCGATCATGTCTTTTGTGTTCAGCGGTCTGGATGTGTTGTACACCTTGTTTGCGTTGAACGATTTGGCCGTCAGTCCGGGGGAATGGTCGCAAATTCGCGCTTGGCGGTATGCGCTTACGGCCATTATTGTGCTGATTTTGGGCACTTACGCCGGGAAAATCGGACAAAAGCGCGTGGCGGCCGTATCCATCGCGCTCATGGTGGTCAATTTGCTGGCTTTCACCCTATGGCCGAACAAATGGCTGCTGTTTGTCACCATGCCGTTGCACGCCGCGTTTGTCAGCTTGGTGACCATGAACATCAATGTGCTTGTGCAGGAAGTGCCTCGCCGGCTTCAGTCGTTGTCCAATACGGTGTATCGTTCGACCTTCACCGGCATGGCGTTGTTCGGTCCGTTGCTCATCGCTGTCTTTGCGGGCGCGGACCGTATCGTCATGTTTCTCGTCTTCATCGCGTTTTTGGCGCTTTGCCTTCCCGGCTTCTTGTATTATCCGGACCGCAGCGAATCGCCGCCTTCGGAAAGGATGACGCTGTCGGTCATGTTTTCCGAATGGCGGCAATTGTTGCAAAACCGGCATTTTGTTGTCTATGAAGCGCTGGTGACGCTGATCTACAGCGCCTTCCTCGCCAATATGGTGCTGGGGCCGGTGAAGCTGATTCAGCGGCTGGGGATGAGTGATGCCCGGTTTAGTATGGCGACCGCCGCCATTTCGGCTTTAGCGATGTTGCTGATGTTGGCGGCCGGCATCCGGCTGCAGCAATACTTGGTGGGGATGCATTTTTTGCCGCTGCTGGCCTGTTCCCTGCTGACGTTCATCCTCGGCATTCAGGAACATCTGGTCGTATCAACGGCGGCCTATATTGCGGCCAACGCTTTGATCCCGACCACTTACGCTGCCGTCAGCATTTGGACGAGCCGCGTGGTGCCGAGCCGCCAGCTGGGGTTTTCCTTTGCGTTCCACAAAATTTTGATCGCGATCCTGGGCTTTGGGTTTTCCGTGCTGCTGTCGGGATTGGAAAGCCGGATCGGATTGAATGCCACATTTGTGTGGATGGGACTTCTCGGCGCCTTGGCCTGCGTTCTGTTGTATCGTGAGATGCGCATGCACCGGCGCAGGGCTATTGCATCGGAAAATTATCCCATGGCCACTTGATCTTTTCCGTTCCGCGAATCCAATCTTCAGAGAAAGAGACGTATTTGATGTGTGTGCGGTTTCCGTATGCGTATGCGATATGAATCATACCGTCTTTCGTTTGCAGGATGGACGGATATTCGTAGCGGCGGTTGAATTTTTTGTTTTGCTCGCCGACGTATTGGTCGCCGGGTTCCACAATCCGCATGTAGGGCCAGGTGATGCCGTCGTCGTAGGACAGGGCGACGGTCACCGGATACCGTTCATACGGCCAGACGACCACATTCGGATCGTCGTTGGCGTGGCATTGATTGAAGACGATGGCGATGGCGCCGCTCTTCAATTTTGCGGCATGGATCGATGCATTGTTGTTGGGCAGGACGGTGCGCTCGGGAACCGTCCAGCTTTCCCCGCCGTCTGTCGACTCGCTGCGGTAGATGCGATCCGCATTGCGGCTGCGGAAGAAGGCAACCAGTTTGCCGCTGTCCGTTTCCACGATGGTGGGGTGCACCCGGCCTTGGCTGCCGGGAATTTCTATCTCCGTCCAAGTGGCTCCCCGGTCTTTGGAAACATAGACCGAACTTTTGTCGTGGCCGAATTGGCGGGTTTCATCGAGAGTGCTTCGCCAAACCGGAAACAGCCAGTTTCCGTTCCGGGTGATGGTGACGGGATGGCGGCAGAAGGATCCGGGCTTGTCGATCCAGATGCGTGCGGGTTCCCAGGTGCGGCCGTTGTCCCGGGAAATTCTCCGGACGACCACCGAGGTGTGTTGCATGGCGTACGGGCCGGATGCTTCGTTTTTGCGCAATTTTTCCTGCCATTCCTGCAGGGTGCAACCCCGCGTTTCCATGGACGTATGCGTCAACCACAGTTCTCCGTCCGGCGTCCGAAACAGCGCCGGGTTTTGTTCCGCACGGGAAAAATCATCGGACAGCCGGACGGGCTCGCTCCAGCAGGCGCTGTCGGCATCCAGCCTCGACATGTAGATTTTGATGTCGCCCGCACCTTCGTCCGATCCGCCGAACCAGACACACAGCAAATCCCCGTTGTCCAGCTCTGCCAGGTGCGGAGCGTGATTGGACGGCGCCGGGGTCGGAATCAGCCCTTCAATACGGTCTAACTCGTGATGCAAGTAACATTGTCCATTCCCCACCAATTTGGCGAAATTGATGACTTTCGTCTGATCCATGAGATCCCCTCCACAATGTTTAAAAATAGAACACATGCCAACAACAAAAACTGCACGGCAACCGCTTTCATTGTCATTTAACATATTTTTATTGGAAAAGTCAAACAAGATCCGCTCGATTTCTGCGAAATAATTGTTTTATAATGAAACTAATTTTTGAAAAAAGTCAATTTTTTCGATTATCGTATTGACTATTTTCGTTTTCAAACGTATCTTATCCGATGGAAGGGCTTACATCGGTTTTGAATGGAGGTTATTGTTTGAAAATGAAATCGAGATCTTGTTGATCGCGGGTTCGTTTTTGGTATTCATTTTATTTTTTCAAAATTTTGTCGAGGGGGTAGCAGGGAATGATTGTTCGATGGTTGAAACGCGGCGGTGTGTTGGTCATGCTCGCAATGATGCTGTTTGTCGTTGCGTGCGGAGACTCGCAGAACAGCGGAAAGGCGTCCGATGGAAACCGGGCGGCGGGAGATGGGGAATCCGGATCAGGGGAACCCGGCATTTCTTTCTCGTACATGATGGCGGGAAAATACATCAATTGGTTGAATGATCTGAAATGGTATCCGATCTTGTTGAGCCGGACCGGCGCCCAAATCGAGCTGGTCAACGGCGGCGAGGACGACAGTTCCTATGCGCAAAACTTGGAATTGAAAATCGGATCCGGCCAATTCCCCGATTCGGGCATCGTCTCTCTGGCGCAGGCGGAAGTCTACGGCACGCAGGGCGTGTTTCTCGATTTGAAACCCTACATCGACGAACATGCGCCCAATATCAAAAAGTTTCTCGAGAACAATCCCGATTATGCCAACTTGGTCACAACCGCGGACGGGCAAATTTTCGGCCTGCCCCAGGAATATCCGACACTTTCGTATGTGACGTTCTACCGGAAGGACATGTTTGAGAAAGCGGGCATCAAAGACTTGCCCCGAACGATTGAAGAGTTCACGGATGTGCTCAGAACGTTGAAAAAAACCTACACGGATCCGAACTTCTATCCGTTTACCGGCCGGGATCATTTCCTCCGTTATTCGGAAGTGTTCGGCGCCAACGACCACATCGACGATTCGGGCAAAATCCAGGGGGTTTACCGCAACGGGCTCGGATACAACATCTATGCGCCGGGATTTAAGGAAATGTTGCAATGGTATCGCCAGCTGTATGAAGAAAAACTGATCGATCCGGAGTGGGTGGCGGGAACGGCAACGGAAGAATCCTGGCAAACCAAGATGTTGACGGGCAAAGGAGCGGTAGGGAACGACTTCTTCACGAGACCGTCGTGGTTTATGAACAACGGCGGGCCGGAAAACGACCCGGATTACAGCATGGGGGTCATGGATCCGTTCCTGGACAAGAACGGCAAGCAGACGATGTTGCCGCCTTACGAACCGATCTATCGCACGGACCGGGTGTTCGTCATCAACAAGAAAGCGGAGAGCAAGGCCGTCGGCATCATCAAGTTCATGGATTATGTGTTCTCGGAAGAAGGCATGACCCTTATGAACTACGGCGAGGAAGGGGTGTCCTACCGGGAGGAAGGCGGCAAGAAAGTGTATTTGGTGGATTTTGCCGTGGAAGGCAACCAGCCGCTCGGCACCCCGGTGTGGAACTTCCTGCAAGACCGTCTCACGTTCCCGAGACCGGTGGACAACGAAGCTTACTACAATTGGATGGATGATCTGACCAAATCTTTTGCCACCACGTTCTTTGACAAATATACGTCCATGGAATTTCCGACCCTCAAATACAGCACCGAACAGTTGAAGGAAAGAACCGGATTGCTGGCCAAAGTGCAGGAAGAATTCAATTTTGCGACGGTCAAATTTGTAACCGGCGAGTGGGGATTTGACCGATGGGATGAGTTTATCGCGCAAATGGAGAAATCGGGATACAAACGCATTATGGAAATTGACCAGGCCGCTTACGATGCCATGAAAAAATGATACATGCGGCGTCCCTGCCGAACGGTTCCTGCAGGGACGCCGGTCATTTTACACGACTAAAGGTGGAAAGAATGAGGGAAGCGACAATCCAACCCCCAGGCAAAAGTAAATCCTTGTTGCAAAAAATATGGCGGGCTCGCTTGCTTTATTTGATTTTGTTGCCGGGTCTGTTGCATTTGATCATCTTCAAGTTGCTGCCGGTGCTCGGCATGGTCATTGCCTTCCAGGACTTCAACATTTTTCAGGGCATTGGGAAAAGCCGATGGGTGGGCCTGGAGCATTTTCGCACCTTTCTGCAAGACTCCTATTTCTGGAAATTGGTCAGAAACACGGTGCTGCTGGCCCTTTACAATCTGTTGTTCGTGTTCCCGATTCCCATTGTATTTGCACTCTTTGTGAACGAGATTCGCCTTAACGGAATCCGGCGGTTTGTGCAGACGCTCAGTTTTTTTCCGTACTTTATTTCTTCCGCCGTGCTGGTGACGATGATGTACAAGATGTTGTCGCCTCAAGGCGGACTGGTGAACAACTGGCTGAATGCCCTCGGTTTTGAAAGCATCTTTTTTATGGCCGAACCGGGCTGGTTCCGGCCCATTTATGTGATGCTGAATGTATGGCAATTATTCGGATACTACGCGATTATCTACATTGCGGCGATGACCGCCATTGATCCCGCGTTATATGAAGCGGCGGAGATCGACGGAGCGAACCGGTTCCAGAAAATTTTTCGCATTACGCTGCCGTCGATTCGAAACACGATCGTGGTCATGTTCATCTTGGCCATCGGCCAGCTGTTTACCTTGGATCTGGACAAAATTTTGATGCTGTACAATCCGAGTGTCTATGAAACCGCCGATGTCATTCAGAGTTACGTGTATCGGCAGGCCTTTGCCACCACCGGTTTCCCGAATTACAGTTACGGTGCGGCGGTGGGTCTCGTGCAGTCCGTGATTGTGTTCCTGCTCGCGATTACGACCAACGAATTGGCCAAGCGGTATTCCGACTCGAGGATATTCTAGGGAGGGGAAACAGATGCGCAAACGGACAACCTGGTTTGATGTGACGAATATTGCGGTGATGCTCTTTGTGTCTTTGCTGTGCGTCTTTCCCTTTCTGCACATCTTGGCCATTTCCTTGAGCGACGGAAAATCGGTGGTGTCGGGCAATGTGCTGCTGGTCCCGAAAGATTTTACGATCGAAACGTACAAATACATCTTGTCGAACCCGCGCATCGGCGTTTCCACCGGTTTGCTCAATTCTTTCTTCTACACTACAGCGGGCACCTTGATCGCGGTCACGCTGACGTACATGACCGCTTATGCGCTGTCCAGAAAACGATTGCCGGGGCGGCGTGCATTCATGTTGCTGTTTCTTTTCACCTGGGTGTTCGAAGCGGGCATTATCCCGAACTATATCGTCTATAACGCCCTCGGCCTGGTGGAATCCCGGCTGGTCATGCTGCTGCCCATGGCCATCAACACTTTTCTGCTGATCATTACACGCTCTTTTCTGGACGGCATCCCGGAGGAGTTGGAGGAAGCTGCGCTCATTGACGGGGCGAACGACTGGAAAATGATGTGGAACGTATTTTTCGCGCTCTCCAAGCCCATCATTGCAACCATCGGCTTGTTCAACGCGGTGTACATTTGGAACCAGTTTTTGATCCCGATGATCTATCTTCAGGACAAAAGTCTGCAGCCGATCACCGTGGTGCTGTACAACATGATTATCGCCGGGGGGAAGCTGGGCACTTCGCTGGAAACGATCATTGTGAACGGAACCCAACTGTTGCCGCAAAACTTGCAGGCCGCCGCCATCTTTCTCGCCGTCGTGCCGATTTTGTTCGTCTATCCCTTTGCCCAGAAGTATTTCAGCAAAGGATTGATGGTCGGGGCCGTCAAAGGTTAAGCGATTTACCCTGTATCAACTGGATTAGGCATCTTCAGTCAGAGGTGATCATTTGAAAATCGCAATTATTGCAGACGATCTGACCGGGGCCGCCGATGCCGGTGTGCAGTTTACCCGGAGAAAATGGAAGACTTCCGTTTATTTTCAATCTCCGGACATCGTAGAACCGGAAGACGACGTCATCATCTTTGATACGGACAGCCGATCCGTGCCGGTTGACGAGGCGTACCGGCGTGTGAAAAGCGTTGCCGAGTGGTTGAAGGAACGGTCCGTCGAACTGATCTACAAAAAATTGGATTCCACCTTCAGGGGCAATGTCGGAGCGGAACTGGACGCGGTGTTTGACGTGTTCCAGCCGGATTTTATCCTTTGTTCGCCCGCTTACCCGGACCATCAGCGCATGGTGAAAAACGGCATGCTTTACATTGGCGACAGTCTCCTCGACGAGACGGAATTTGCCCGGGATCCCAAGACGCCGGTGACGGATTCCTTTCTTCCTCGCCTGATCGAAAACCAATCCAAACGGAAAACCGGGTTGATTACACTGGAGGATCTCGAGCAAGGACCGGCGCATGTGGAACGCATGCTGCATTCCTTTTTCAAGGAAAATCGCCGCTATGTCATCGTGGACGCGGTGCTGAACCGTCACCTGGAAGAGACGGTCCGTCTCTTTCGGCAGTTGGACTTCCGTCTGATTTGGTCAGGATCGGCCGGACTGGCCCATTGCATGGTCGGCCGCGACGGCGCAACCGATCATGTGTTGCCCAAAACCGACAAACCCGTGCTGACCGTTGTCGGAAGCCTGAATCGAACGACCCGGACCCAACTTGACGTATTGCTGAAAGAAACGGACGTTCGGGCGGTCGTGGTTCACCCGGAGAGGCTGATCGGGCAAGACGGTTCACGGCGGCGGGAGATGGAGCGGATTTACCGGGAAGCGGCCGATCACCTCGCGGCGGGCCGGCATACGGTGATCTGCACGTCGGGCAATCAGGAGGAAGTCGAACAAACGATAGACGAAGGCCGGCGGCTCGGGCTCGATCCGCCGACCGTCGGCGACAGCATCTCGACGGTGCTCGGTGAAGTCGCCTCCATGTTGGTGTCCGGAAACTTGTCGGAACGGCTTATTTTGACCGGTGGGGATACGGCAAAGCAGTTTTGCAACGCCGAACAAATCCGCCGGTTCGAGCTGATCGGGGAAGTGGATGCGGGGGTGCCCTTCGGACGGCTGATCGGAAAAAAAGAACTTTATGCCGTCACCAAGGCGGGAGGATTCGGTTCGGATCACATTTTGGTGCGGTCGTTGAAATTTTTGCAGGGAGTGGAGTAAATGATGCGTCCAATCATCGCCATCACGATGGGGGATGCCGCGGGGATCGGGCCTGAGATTATCGTCAAAGCGCTGGGCCGAAAGGACGTTTACGACTGGTGCAGGCCCCTTGTGATCGGCGACGCCAAAATGCTGGAGCGGGCGCTTGCCGTCACGGGGATGGCGCTGTCGGTGGGCAGGATCGACGATCCTGCCGCCGGCCGTTATGTGCACGGGACGGTGGACTGCCTGGATTTGGATTTGCTGCCCGCAGATCTCCCCTTCGGCCGGGTTTCCCCCGAAGCGGGGAATGCGGCATTCCATTATGTGAAAAAAGCGGTGGAGCTTGCCCTGGACCGCGCGATTCATGCCATCTGCACGGCGCCGTTGAACAAGGAAGCGTTGCATCTGGGGGGCCACCGTTATCCCGGCCATACGGAAATCATTGCGGCGCTCACCAATACGAAGGATTATTCGATGATGTTGTCCACACCGAGGTTGAAGGTCATCCATTTGACCACCCACGTCGGCTTGATCAAAGCCATTGAATTGATCAACCCGGAGCGGACCTATCGGGTCATCAAGCTCGCTCATGAAACTTTGCGCAAAGCGGGCTTGGCGTCACCGCGCATCGCCGTATGCGGCATCAATCCCCACGCGGGCGAAAACGGATTGTTCGGAAACGGGGAAGAAGAAGAAAAATTGGTTCCCGGCATCGAAAGGGCCCGGCGGGAAGGCATCGACGCTTCCGGTCCCTATCCGGCGGATACGCTGTTTTTCCGGGCGGTTCGCGGCGATTTCGATGTGGTGGTGGCCTGTTACCACGACCAGGGCCATGTGCCGGTGAAGGTGCTCGGGCTGGAATCCGGGGTCAATATCACCGTCGGCTTGAACCACGATATCATTCGCACCTCCGTCGACCACGGCACCGCCTTCGACATTGCCGGCCGGAATATGGCGGACGAGGGTTCGCTGCTTTCGGCCATCCAGGCGGCGGTGGAATTGGTGCCGAAAACGGAGTAAGGCTCCGACGGATCCGGGAATATCACCTGTGGGAAATCCGTTCTTTCCATTTTGCTCCGATCAAGTAGAATAAAGTAAGGGCTGTTGAGCGATACCAAGATTTGCCGGGATGTACACACGTCTGTGAAGTTCGGGGCGAAAATGGAACATCCGTCTTGTCGACGGTGATGCGCAAATGGAAAAAAATGTCAAGCTCGGTGTGCGATTTCAGCGTTCCCGATTCGTATGTTCAGCGGACCCTTAAGCAGGTGAAAATAAAAAACAATGGTGGATGGGATATGAAAATCAGGACACTGGTGATTGCGCCGTACCCCGGTCTGGCCGAACTTGTTTCCAGCATGAAACCGGAATTGAAAGCTTTCGATATTCGTATCGAGCAGGCGGATTTGCAGGAAATTGTGCCGCTGCTTCAGCAAGTCCGTGTGACGGATTTCGATCTGATCATCAGCCGTGGGGGAACGGCCCGGCTGTTGAAACAACATACGGAGCTGCCCGTCATCGACATTCAGATTTCCGGTTTTGACATCATTCGGATTTTGACGATGCTGAAAGACTATCAGTCCAAGGTCAAGATGATCGGCTTTCCGAATATCATCGAAAGTTTCGCCTCCGTGGCGAATTTGATGGACTTCAGCATCCCGTTCCGTGCGATCCACAATAAAAACGAACTGAGTGAAGCGCTGGCGGAAGCAAAACGGGAAGGCGTCGATATCGTTTTGGGGGATTCGGTCACGGTCAGCAATGCTTCCGTGTACGGCATGCAGGGAGTATTGATCACGTCAGGCAGGGAATCCATTTTGGCGGCTTTTGCGCAGGCGAAGCAAATTTTTCGGGTTTCCCAAATGTATAAACAGCAAACCCGCATCCTGGAGCAGTTGCTGAACGGTACGGATGCGGCCGTGGCCGCCGTCGACCGGCAAGGGCGGTTTTTGTTTCAGAACGAACCGTTCCGGGAAAAGCTCCATGGGTTAAGCCGGAATTTGTTCGGGGACTTTCCTGTTTTTCAACATGTGATTGATCATTTGGAACAGGATTGTGCCTTGCCCTGCATGGCCGTCATTGGGACGCAGGAAGAAGTTCGCGTCCTGACCAGAAAATTGACGGATTTAGAAGACCATCCGATCTATGCATTGCGCATTGTCGAAGAATCGTCGGTTCCCGCCGGGATTTCAGTATGCTACATGATGTATTCGCAAGACCAGCTGCTGCCGTTCGTGACCACCGGTCAACCCCGTGAGGCCGAGCTTTACATGGCGAGCGGCGAACCCTTTGCCTTTGTCGGGGAAAGAGGGGTGGGCAAACGGTCGCTGGCGATCCACGCTTGGCGGGAATGGGCCGGCGAGGCGGCCGATCATATGCCGATCATGGACTTTTCCATCTCGAATGACGCGGAATCGGATGTGCAGGAAATGATCCGGCTCATCCAAAACAGCCGGGAAAAGTCCCTATGCCTGATCAATGGGGTGACTCGCTTGTCCTTGAAAGACCAGCGTCTGTTGGCCTCCGTACTGCCGAAAGCCGCCTGCAGAACGATTTTGTTTTTCCAGGAAGCGCCGGATGTTCTCCGAAAGGAGGGGCGCTTGGACAGCAAATTGAGCAAATTGGTGGAAGACCGCTCCGTCCGTTTGTTGCCCTTGCGGGAACGAAAGGAGGCCTTTGAAGAATTTGTCCAGCGTTTCCTCATTCTCGGAAACGAGCGGTACGGCAAGCAAATTGTGGGCATTCGTCCGGCGGTCATGGCTTCTTTGCGAAATCGGACGTGGACGGGCAATTTGCTGGACTTGCGGGAAATGGTCGAATTGCTCGTGAAAAATACGACAGGCGAGTTTATCGATGAACAAGCGCTGCTGGAAGCCGACCGCATCTTGCGGGAGAAGAAGCAACGGATGCATGGAGGCATCGATTTGAATAAAAAACTGGAGGAAATTGAGAAAGACATCATCCATATGGTGTTGCAGGAGGAAGACATGAATCAAACCACCGCGGCGAAGCGGCTCGGCATCAGTCGCTCGACACTGTGGCGCAAATTGAAATAACGAAGGAACAGCGCTGGTCGACGGGCTGCAAGTGTCGCTGAATATATCGCCCATATCGTACGGCATAAGCGTGAGCAGCGGTATGATGTGCCGAATGGGGGTTGGTGAAAAGCATTTGCGCAAGCTCCGGCCATTTCAACGAAAGTGAGGGAATTGCGGAAAGCGGAGGAACGCTTTATTGATTCGAAGAAGTGAGGGGAAACGGGGCGAATAAAGGATCGCGTAATTTAATTGAAGGACAACGTAGGGCGGTGGAAGGGATTTTCGGGTAGTGTCCCGTCAAGTGGTGTAAAATCGATTTCTACTGCATGACCTAGATTTACTTCTGCAAGAGCGTAGTGGATGCAAGGGGGAGTTGCTCTCCTTGGACAACTTTGGTCATGGATTCAA
>Ga0181858_1000725_pt1 | contig 16140 bp, 16 predicted proteins | sample NewIslPassag4_SG_FD_130749 | JGI IMG/M metagenome (GOLD analysis project Ga0181858, IMG submission 130749) | Feedstock adapted compost microbial communities from Newby Island compost facility, Milpitas, CA, USA - Passage 4_SG | ecosystem: Engineered > Solid waste > Feedstock > Composting ...
AACGCCCAGGCATTCGGCCGTGGCCGGGTGACACTGCATCACGAACCAACGCTGGTGCACGGGTCACGATTTCACCAATCGGGCAACTTCTTCGGCCGGGACTTCTGCACAATTGTGCTCCACTCCACCTGGGGTTCAAATCGGTTTTCCCCGTATTTCACCTGGGCCAGAACGGGAGGGACGCACCGCGCCGCCAGCTCGGCGAGGTTGCTTTCGACGCTTACGTCCTCGGGATCGCGTGGATTCGGTTCGTTGAGGACAATTCCCGCGATGTCCAGTCCTTCGCGAAAGGTTGTGGCCGCAATGAGCGTCAGGAGGGTGTGATTGATTGTGCCCAGGACATTCTTGCTCACCACCAGCAGGGGATAGCCAAATTCATAAGCCAGGTCAGCCACATAATCCTCATCACTGATGGGCGACATCAGCCCGCCGGCACCCTCGATGAGGACCACGTCCGCCCACTGCTGCCAGGGACGAAGGCCCTCCCGCAGAAGCTGGCAGTCGACGCCTTTGCCTTCCAGGCGCGCCGCAAGATGGGGCGCCAGCGGGGCCTCGAACCGTTGAGGACAGACTTCCTCCAGAGACAGGGGCTTTCCGGCGGCTTCCCACAGGGTCAACGCATCTTCCGAAATGAGTTCCCCTTTTTTCCGCACACAGCCGCTGGCCGCCGGCTTGTAAACGCCCACGCGGAGTCCGGCCCGGACAAGCTCTCGGGCAATGAGCGCCCCGACGTAGGTCTTGCCCACTCCTGTGTCGGTCCCGGTGATGAAAAGTCCCAATGGTTTTCTTCTGGACATCGAAATTCTTCCTGATAACCACCGCTAATGGTAGAGAGGTTCTCGTAATTCTCCCAAAAGCTCACCGATTGGCCGGACTTTTCTTCTGCGGAACGACCGTCAGCCATCAATCGCGGCACAGTCGGTAGATACCCGCCCGTCGGGCCATCGCCACGGCTTCCTGATATTCCTGGGGAGTGCACCGCCGCGCAATTTCGGGAAAGTCCCACGCCCGACCTTCCGGCCGATACTGCGCCATGATGTTCACATAGGTATGCGGGGAAATCTCCTCGGCCAGGAATCGCATAACTTTTTCGGTGCCAGCAAGACCATTGGGCATCACGAGGTGGCGCACGAGAAGCCCACGCACGGCCAGGCCGCGCTCATCGAGGATGAGATCGCCGCCCTGCCGATGCATCTCGCGGACGGCCGCCCGACAAACGTCCCAGTAGTCGGCCGCATGCGCGAAGCGCTCCGCAACCGCGGGATCGGTGAACTTGATATCCGGCATATAGATATCGATCACTCCGTCGAGGAGGTGCAGTGTTTCCACCGAATCATAACCACCTGAGTTGTAAACCAGGGGAATTCGCAGACCCTCTTCCACGGCGATGGGAAGGGCCTCCAGTATCTGCGCGACCACATGGCTGGGCGTGACGAAATTAATGTTATGGCAACCCAATTCCTGAAGCCGGATCATCAGTCGTGCCAGGCGCTGGGCATCGCAGGGGGAGCCCGTGCGGTACCAACTGATGTCGTTGTTCTGGCAGAATACACAGCGGAGATTGCACCCGGAGAAGAAAATCGTTCCCGAGCCATTCCAACCGCGAAGGCACGGTTCCTCGCCGTGATGAGGAAAGGCGCTGGAGACCCAGGCGTATCGACCAATGCCGCAAAACGAACCCCGCGGCTCATCGCGTGACCGATCCGCTCCACATTGCCGGGGGCAGAGGGTGCATTCCGCCAGCCGAGCGATGGCCGTCTCCGCGCGCTGCTTCAGTTCACCATTGGCATGGAGTTTGACGTAACTGGGTTCTGTCTGGTGGAGAACCACTGTTTCGCTCCTTTGGAACGGCGCCACGCCTTCCAACCCTTGCACTGTTTTTTGCCCCGGGACGAAGCTGGCGAAGACACTCCGGACCTTTTTTCATTGTGAAGTCTTGGCACTTTTGCTGGAAGGGTGTCGACTTGTGCCACACGGTGTCGATTGGCGCGACACCGGCCGGTGCTGTTGGGCTGGCAAGTGGGACACTCGTTCTGCCTTTCGATGCGATGTTTGGGGATTTGCACGTGCCTGCCCGTTTTTCTTCTGTTGTATCGCGAGTTGGAATGGTGTTTGCGATGGCGCAGCGTCCTTTTCCCGAAATGGGAGATTTCACACCGACGGGAAGAGCGGGTTGTTGGGAATTTGGCCGCGGACGCGGGCCGTCCTGCCGGGCCGTCAGTGGAGACACTGACAATCACGCGAATTTTACTGCCAGGGTTTTCTTTCAGAACTTGGAACACGGAGTGACAAGACATGAAAACGTTGCGACCCATGCGTGATGGGTGTTCAGCATTCACCCTCGTTGAGCTTCTGGTGGTCATTGCGATTATCGGACTGCTCATCGCGCTTTTGCTACCGGCCGTGCAGGCAGCGCGGGAGGCGGCTCGGCGAGCTCAATGTCTCAACAACCTCAAGCAACTCGGGCTGGCGGTCCATAATTATGCCAGCAACTGGGGGTGCTTCCCCCCGAGTGCGATTGTGGATCGGACCGTCCAGGTGACGGGCAATAACGTGTCATGGGGAGTTCACGGGCGGATTTTACCTTTTATAGAGCAGGTGCCACTCGGCTCGCAGGTGAACCTGGCGCAAGCCTGGGATTCACAACTCGTGATTGACGGCGTCCGGATCCCCGTGTTTGCCTGTCCCAGCGATCCCAAGTCTTCGGAAGTACGGGATACAGGGGCCGGAAAGCCACGTCTGTATCCGACGACCTACGGGTTCAATCTCGGTGTGTACTTCGTATACGACCCCGTCACCGGAAGAGGCGGCGACGGCATCACCTTCCCGAACTCGGCAGTGACCTGGGCGGGGGTCATCGATGGCACGAGCCACACACTGCTGGCGTCGGAAGTCAAAGCCTGGCAGCCGTATCGGCGGAACGGCGGGCCGCCGTCCACCAACATTCCGGCTTCCGCAGCCGAGGCCTCGTCCGTTGTCGCATCAGCGGGAGAAGCGAAGACCACCGGTCACACCGAATGGCCGGACGGCCGTGTCCATCATACCGGCTTCACCGCATGCTTTCCCCCCAACACCCGCGTGCCCTGTGACATCGGCGGAAAAACGGAAGATTGCGACTACAACTCCTGGCAGGAGGGGAAGAACGGAATCAACGGGGCTCCCACCTACGCGATTGTGACCGCCCGCAGTTTTCACCCGGGCGGCGTCAATGCCGTCCACGTCGATGGCTCCGCACGGTTCTACGCAGAGACCATCGAGCTGCCCGTCTGGCGGGCCCTGGCAACTCGGGCAGGAAGGGAACTTGTACCCAACCAGTGAATTGGGTCCGTCACAATGCCGGAGTCAAGGGCGGGCATAACCAGCGAGAGCCCGGGCGTGGCGGCAGTATCAAGCAGGGGGATGACCCGGGTGGCGATCGTGGGAAGCATGATGACCAGGAAAAGCGTCAGCTCCGCGCGTCCTCTTTCGGGTAGGGGAGAAAAATCCCTTCCTGCAAAATGAGAACGCGATGGCACAGCCGCTCCAGAAAATCCCGATCGTGGGAGACAATGATCATGGCCTGCGGCAGCCTCGCCAGTGTCCCTTCCACCCGGGCTGACGCTGTGGGATCCAGTCCCGTGGTGGGTTCGTCCAGAAGAAGAATTTGCGGATCCATCGCCAGGACGGTGGCCAGCGCGACGAGTCTTTTCTCTCCGCCCGAAAGTCGGTAGGTGATGCGGTTCTCCCAGCCCTCCAGGCCTAACTCCGCCAGGGTACGGCGCACGATCTGGCGCACTTCCGCCACGCTCTTCCCTTGATTGAATGGGCCGAACGCCACATCCTCAGCCACGGTGGGACAGAAGAGCTGGTCATCGCTGTCCTGGAAGAGCAGACCGATTTTTCCCGGCAGATCCTCGAAATCCGCCGGCCGGGTACGAACCCGACCGAAAATCTCGATCGTTCCCCTTTGCGGTTGTACCAATCCCATCAGCATGAGCAGAAACGTGGTCTTGCCGCTGCCGTTGGCCCCAATGATCCCGACCTTCTCACCGGCGGAGAGCTGAAACGCAAGCCCCTGAAACAGAGGCGGATGCCCTTCGTACTGGAAATGAATCCCGTCCAGGCGGATGAGCGGCGACGAGGGCTCGCAACCCACGGAATCGGGTCGCATGCTGCTTTGGATGGCGGGATGAGTGGCGACCGCGGGCGGCGCAGGATGGGAATTCTCGGGGGGCTCGGCGACCGGTGAATCCCCGGGTGTGGCTGCTCTCTCGTGCAAATGGAGTGGCACGGTCACAGGAGATGCTCCAGTCGCAAATAGGCCAGTCCGGCGAGGGAAAGGGCCGCCACGAACCAAATATCGCGCCCACTGAAATGAAAATGCCGCCACAGATAGAAATATCCCTTGAATCCGCGACACTTCATGGCCGCCAGAACGCGGTCTGATCGGGCAAGACTGCGCACGACCAGCATACCGACCATCTGGCCGTAGGTGTGAAAAGTCCACCAGTTCCACCCGGGACGAAACCCCCGTATTCTTATTGCCGTGTGCAGGCGATGGTATTCGTCCTCCAGAACTTTCAGATAGCGAATACTCAGCAGGACGATTTGCACCAGCTTGCGGGGAAGATGAAAATGGGCGAGCACGTGCCCCAGAACGGGAATTTCCAGCGTGCCCACCAGTCCGGCGGCACCCACCAGAACAATCGTGGCTTTGGCCCAGATCGTCACGGCCTGATACAAACCGTCCCAACTTGCATGGGCGAGCCAGCCGGGCCCCAGCGGTTGGCCGGGAACCGTCCAGGGCAGCACGCCGACCAGCACGAGTCCGAAACCCACAAGGGGGAGAATCCGTCGCAGTGTGCGGCTGAGTGAAAAACGGGCAAGAGCCAGAAGGACGCCGCTCAACACAGCAAGTCCCAAAAGGGTGGGGCCCTGCCTGGCAAAAACAGCCGCCGTGGCAAAGAGGAGAAGCGCGATCACCCGCAACCGCGGGTCAAACGCGTCGATGATCCGCGGGCGGGGAGCAGCCGCTTGTTCCAATTCATCCCACTGGCGATTCATCAGAGCAATCCGAACGGTCGGAAACCCAATCCAAAGGGCACACCCTGTGCCGACAGTCAGGAACGATCTCGCTTTCGTGCCAGAATATAAAACGCAATCCCGGTGATGCCAAGGATATAGCCCAATCCCCCGAGCACGTCGCGCAACTGGGTGGCCGACCGAAACTCCTGCCATTCTTCGCGGAGTTTAACCACCTGGGCTTTGAGCATGTTCATTTCAGACTTTAAGTCTGCGAGAGGGACGGCCGTACCCGTCGTTGGCGTGTCCTCCCGACTGTGACTGTTGGAGGAGCCTGAGGGGGCAGGGTGAGAATCCGCAGAAACCTCGGAGGAGTTCGCCTCAGACTCACCGGTTGACAAATTGGGCGGAAGTGGCAACTCGGCGAGTTCGTCGGCGGAGATGGCCCAGTGGGCCTGATGGCCGTCAGCGGTCATGGCGACGACGCTAAAATCGCTGCGGAAGGGGGCCTGCAGAGTGAAGTTTCCCTCCGCATCGGACTTCGTTGTGGCGACGACCTTCCCCTCGGACGTGGTTAGGCGGATTTCCGCATCTGGGACGCCTGTTCCACCCGGTAAATACACCCGGCCTTTGATCGAGCTTCCGTCACCGGAGGCAAACACATACAGCGTGTGGGCGGAGGCTTTTTCCAGGCTCATCGCCCAGCAAGCTATTGACACGAGGAACACCCATGTCATCGTTGGGGTGTGTCGCAACACCGGGATGACCCTTCTGAAAGGAAGCATCATCAGGTAGAAGCAAGGAATTTCTTTGAACTGCTTGTCAACTTCTTGAATGCGTCAACCCGATTCGGGCGTCAAAAGTGGGGCACGGAACACCTCGGGCTGGACACGTCGGAGAAAATGAGTGGCTGCCGCGGTGATGAAACCCTCTCCCAATGCAAGCACCCCGTCGGTTGCAAACACGATCCAGGAGAGGATGTGAAATTCCTTTCCAGCCAGCGCAACACACAGAGCGGTCAAACATGCGCTGAGGAGAACGGCCGTCGCACCAGCGGCAAACCCACCGGCTGTCACCAGGAAGGGTTTCGATGAGCGAACGAATCCCCGGAACAAATATCCGCAGAGCACACCCGGAAACGCCATGTTGAACGTGTTGATCCCCAGAGTTGTCAGCCCGCCTGCCCCAAAAAACAGCCATTGAAGCCCCGTCGCCACAAAGACCGCGACGAAGGCCGTCCATCCCAGTACGAGTCCCATGAGTCCGGTAAGTACCAGGTGGAAAGCAATCGGGCCCATGGGAATTTGAATGAGCGACACGACGAAGAACAGACTGGTGAGCAGCCCTGTCCGGGGGATCTCATCCGGTTCCAGTCTGGCCAGTCCCAGACCGATTCCCGCGAAAGTCCCCACCCAGCCCGCGGCCGTCACCAGTGTTCCCGCGGTCGTTGCGGTCAGAATTCCGTCCGGAATATGCATGGCTTGGCGCCTTCAAAACCGATGCCGAAAACGGAAAACAGGGTGCTCCAGGTGTTTCCACCGGTCGAGCTTCCGATGCACCACGCGCTTATGGTGCGGGGGCCTTTTTGGCTGAGCTAACCGAAACGGGATCCTCAGCCCGCACCCAAATGAGGCCTCCCAATTCCACCTCGGCGGGTTGCCCGTCGGGGCCTGGGCGATGTTCTCCTTCAATCAGTGCGGCGAAGCCCCACCACCCGGCCCAGGGCACGGTGTAACAGAAAACGCCCTGGCCGTCGGTCTTGACGACCTGCGTGACCAGGCTTCCGTTGGGCGGCTGAACGCGGCGATCCTGGTTCCAGTATTCCACTTCCACCCGGGCAAACGGCACGGGCTTTCCGTCGTGCAGCACGATCCCGCGGAACGTGTTTCCCGCCCAGAGACCGTACGGCCGCGTCAGAGGCTGGATTTCCACCGGCAATCCGATGGGACGCTCCCACTGCCCGTCGTCACCCAGAAAATTCACCACCACCTTGGTGTAATGAATAATCCACTTCTTTTCCAACTTCTCCCAGTAAGGCGCTGGCTCAATCGCGAAAACATGATCGCCGGGTTGCTTCAACTGAAACTGCGCTGTGTAGGCCGGCTGCCCTTCCAGGGTTCTCGGCTGGAGTGCGGATTTCAGATCCTCAGCCCGACCGTTGTGAACGACGAAAAACCGGACCGGGTCGGCCATGGGCATGACCGGCCCTTGCTCCATCGGATGGGTGAACTGGATATCGAACACCAGCTTCGTCTGGGAAGGTTCTTCCACCACATCGTGATTGGGGATCAGAACCAGAAAATGGGCATCAGCCCGCGAGCTACACGAGAATCCCGCGATCGCGCAGGCGATGATCATCCAACTGCGAAGAAGGTGAGGGCGGCGAACACTGATCATGGCAGCAAGCGATAGAGCTGAGTGCCTTGAAACGCGGTGCACAAAACATTGCCTCGCACGGCACAAGCGGGCCGGGCAAGGGATATCGTGTTACGCACCGGCTTATTGTAACACCAGAATTAACGGGCGTCCACAAGTCAACGGGCGTCCACAAATTGGAGGGCGAACACATCCTCACTTTTTCTCTGCCGACAGGAACGCAGACGTCCACGCGGGTTCGCGCGGGAGCGAGCCCCAGCCCGGCGGGACCTGCTCGTCACGTCCATATTCGGAGGGACCTGCTTGTCAGGTCCGCTTTCTCAGGGACCTGCTTGTCAGGTCCGCTTTCTCAGGGACCTGCTTGTCAGGTCCGCCGTTGTAGGTTTGATCATCCATCCCTTTCACCGGGCACAACGAGCGTGCCCCTCTGAAGGATTTTCCCAACGAGCCTCCTTCTGACGGCACGTTCTAATCCATTTCACCGTTTGCGCTCCGACTATTCGGGTGGATTGACCATGAACCGATAGGCGCAATTCCGGTAAGGGCAATTCATGAATTGCCCCTACCACACACGACCCCCGTGGCATCTCATCCCTCGCCACAAAATGGAGTCGGGTCGCGTCGTAGGGACGCATTGAGGGTCGCGATCCTCATGCCAAGGAAGTTTCTCGGTCTGGGTGTGAGTTCGTTGGGTTCCTCCATTTCTTCACGCATCTGCCCGAAGGGGTACCCATCTTCAGAGTGGTTCAATGAAACACCGCACCGGTAATCTCGCCAGGCCAGGGCAGAAATGCGTTTGCTCTTGGCCCGCGATGAACTTATGATTAGGGAATTGGTGTCACAGGGATGTGGGGTGCTGTGGGGAAAGGAACCAGCTTGGCTATGGAAACATCGACCACGATAGACGATATCGGCCTGACGCGAACGTGGGGCGGTTTGCAAAATCGGGAGCGGCTCCAGGCTCTCGTGGAGGCCTATCATGACCTCATCGAACAGAGACGCCGTCTCAACTGGACGGAGCATCTTCAACTGATTCGCAAACTGGGGCATGGGGGCCAGGGTGTTGTGTACCTCAGTCAGCGGCGGGGGGCCGACGGCTTCACCTTGCCGGTGGCCCTCAAATTCTTCGCCCCTGATCCGTATCCCAGTGAGGCCGCCTACGAAGAGGCGATGCAGCGGATTGGTTGGGTTTCCAGCCGCGTGGCCCAGATCGCGCACGACAACCTCCTGGATGTGCACAACTGGCTGGAGCGCGACGGTATCCGCATTATGGAGATGGAATGGGTGGACGGGTACGATCTGGCCCGGCTCCTGACCAACCGCATGTACCAACTCCTGGAGCAACGGGTCAAGCCGATCCGCTGGCAGTATCTGAACGAGGTTGTGGTGACAGCCGGGCCGGTTCAGCCGCGGCTGAAACCAGGAGTCGCGGTGGCCATCGTGCGGGACTGTCTCGCCGGACTGGCCGCCCTCCACAGAGGGCGTATTGTCCACGGGGACATCAAGCCCTCCAACATCATGCTGAAGAAGACAGGGACGGCCAAGCTGGTGGATGTGGGCTCGGCCGTCGATCTGGATATGCCCCCGTCCCGAAGAAGTTGCACCCCCCTTTACGCGGCACCCGAGGTCCTGGACAGCGACGGCGCGGATATTTCGCCTCGTTCGGACCTGGCCAGCTTGGGCTATGTCCTCATCGAGATGCTGTCCGGTCAGCCGGTTTTTCCACCGAATCTGCAGCGGGCGGAATTGCTGGAGGCCAAACGGCTCTTGCCGCAGCGATTGCATACGATCCTGCCTCCGGAATGCCTGAAGAGTGAGGCCCTGGTCAATTTCTGTCGTCTTTTGATCGCGCCTGATCCGGCAAGACGCTTTGACAACGCCGAGGCCGCCGACCTGGACAGGAACGGGGCCTCAGAATTTCTGCGACAACTGGTCAAGGGGGATCTAGCCTCCGAGTACGCCACAGAAATTCGGCTCTGGCTTGCCGACCTCCATCACCTTTGAAAACTGCCACCCACCATGAAACGGACACTGGTGCTTGGCCTGGGGAATCCCATCCTCTCCGACGACGCTGTAGGGCTTCGGGTGGTCCAGGAACTTCAGAAGATTCTGCCCCCTCGTGAAGATCTCGTCATCGATGAGGATCACTGGGGTGGATTGCGGCTGATGGAACGGCTGGCAGGATTCGACCGCGCGATCATCATCGACGCCATTCAGTCCGGTGTGGCACCGGGGACCATCCGGTGCCTTCACCCCAATGAGATTCCCACCCAGCACAGTGCTTCGGCTCATGATGTTAATCTTCCCACGGCCCTGGCCTTCGGCCGTCAGATGGGCCTGCATCTACCCTCCGATGATGCGATCGTCCTTGTGGCGATCGAGGCGGAAGATGTCCTGACATTTGGTGAGCAGTGCACGCCTGCGGTGTCAGCCGCCATTCCCGAGGCGGTCAAACTCGTCCAGGAAATTCTGGCGAGTTGGGAGAGGCCAACCGCCGACGAGCAGAGCTAGCTTTTTCCCTGGAGGTGCCCCTGTTATAAGAGGAGCAGGTCAGGACGTTTCCTGCTTATTGTGGCGATACGCGATGACCCGTACCTTTTCCAGCGTGATCAGACCTTCCTCGATCATGCCATCGAGTTCCTGAATGAATGGCTCGATTTTTTCTTCTGCGTCCACGATCTCGATAACAACGGGAAGGTCTTCAGAAAGGCGCAGGATCTTGGCGGTGTGGATGCGACTATTGGCGCCAAAGCCCAGAAAGCCTCGGACCACGGTAGCGCCGGCGAGACCGCGACGGCGGGCCTCTTCCACGATGACCTCATAGAGCGGTCGGTTTCCCACGCGATCGCTTTCCCCAATAAAAATCCGCAGCAGATAGGCCTCGTAAGGAAGTTTCATAATGTCATCGACTCCGTCACATCACAGAATGCGGCCCAGAAAGGCCCCCACAACGATGGCCATCAACCCCAGGCCATTTTGGAGCACGAGATTCCCCAGAGCAAGCAGCCATTCGCTTGATCGCACGAGTTCCGTGGTTTCCAGCATGAAAGTGGAAAAGGTGGTGAAAGCTCCGAAAAAGCCCACCATCACAGCGACCCGGAGATGCGGAGGCAGAACCCAGCGGCTTTCCAAAAGACTCCATACGAATCCAGCCACAAAACATCCCAGAATATTCACCGTCACCGTACCCCAGGGAAAACTGACCCCATTGAGACGGTGAACGAAGCCGGCCAGGCCGTAACGCGCCAAAGTGCCCAGTGCCCCAGCCAGAGCGAGGTAAAACAGCTTTTCCACAACAGCCATGAGGACACCCTTATACCTGCAACGAACTTTGGAGACTGTCGCGCGGGCAAGAAAACGAAAAACCCGCTTGTGCAGCGGGTCGGCTGAGCGAGCTGCGACCCCTGCCGTGCAAATGCCTGCGCGGTAGGAGTCATCAGCCCGATAGGGCATTTAACGGGGGACTCCATCCCCGTCAACTTCAAGCCTATGTCACCGGGGCACATTCGTCAAGGTCAAGGTCCGCCGGGCCACGCATCACAATTGCCTGCAGGAAACGCAGTTGAACGGTGGACGTGAAAGTTGGCCGCGTCCACCGGACGCCTTGGAGGGTCGGGTCCCACCGCGACCGATCACCCGATTCCGTCCTGTTCGACGGCAAGGTTGTGAAGGCTAAAGCCTTCACCAAAAAGCGGCGATGAATCGCCGCACTCCATGGAGTGCGGGGCTTTAGCCTCGCTTTCCACGCGGGACTTCAGTCCCCGGTATAACGGAATGGACAATCCGACGTCAAACGGCGGCCCCCGACGAGCGAGTCCCTCCAAAACAGGCCCGTCCGGGCTGTGCGATTTCCTGGGTGGTCATATGGTAGGAGCCATTCATGAATTGCCCCTACCAGAACCGGATTTACTACGTAGCCATGTGCGGGCGATGCACGAAGCGCCCCTACCGCCGTCTGATCGGTTGACCTGACACCGTTGAGGTAGAGCCGCTACCGTTTTTGCCCCCAAACCGGACCTCCGACGCGACGCCTGGTTCGGAAGTGGGGAACCGCTACCTGCGTCTGGAATCGCCTTCGCCAATCGCCGGCACTCCAGAAGATAAACGCTGGAAACCGGCGCAGGGGCGACCGAGTGGTCGCCCCCACGTGCTCTGCCATTGACACAGCACTTCAGTTTACCGCAGGATAGGCCGTGTCCCGATGTTGGCGCCAGTAATCCACGGCGGGTGGATCGATCAAGGCGATCGGCGGGGGGAACAACTCGGGATGGACCAACCGGGCAAGAACCCACGCCAGCACGGCCTCGGTATAGGCGAGATTGACCTCCGCGACCGACGTTCTCAGGAGTCCCCGCCACAGCCATGCTCGCGGATCTCCGAGAGACTGCATCGCCGACTCGAGAAACTGTCGGAGAACCGCCTCCGCATCCGGCGAGCCCGCCCAAGCCTGGGGCAGCAGCTTGCGCTGAGAGCGGCGCGCAATGATGCTGGCGGCCACCCGTCCCAGCGGCCACTTGAGAACGGGAAGGCGGCTCTTTTTCTTCGGCGGACCAAAGAAAAACGCCAAAATCTTGACGTTCGCGTCCTCCTGCTCCCAAGACGGGTTTTTGCACTCTTCGTGGAGCTCCACGGGAGTGGACAGATCGGGCGGAAGGGCGTCCGGCGGAGCCAACCAGTAATGAACGTCACCCACCCGGGCCCAGAATTCCGCCGTTTCCCGGGTGATAGGAATGTCCCAGAACTTGTGGAACTGACCCATCCAGGTTCCGGAAAAGGTGGCCACCGGATCGAGAGGACTTTGCGGACAGAAAACCGCCACCTGCAGTGTAGTCAGCGGAACGTCGTAGTCTGTGACCACCTTGCGGACGAGGACTTTCTCCTGATCACCCTCGTCGGCGTCAGGCTCTCCGGAAGAGCGGCTGCGCTGGGTCCGCTGCGGGACCAGGACGATTCGCACGCGGTCTGGATCAAGGCCCTGCAACGCGGCAAAGCGTGCCGGCCATTGATCCGTCGCACCAGAAACCAGGACGCCGGAATACCCCTCGGCCAGACACTGAAGCTGTTCCGGCGACTTGATGGAGGTGTGGCTTCTCTCGGTAAACCAGCAGAGTTTATTTTCCTCGGCATCCCACCAGATCCGCGCCAGATCGCGGCCTTCACGGGCGAGAGGGCGGCACTTTTTGTGGACTTTTTTGGGACGCTTCATGGGACTTCTCCTCGATCACGTGTCTTTCCTGAATACGAAAGACGACTTGCCCACTTTGCAAATACTCTCAGCTACTCTCAGCGAATGACCGCCGGCATTCACCCGGTCACCTGGGTTCGGCAGCAGGTTTGCCCATTTGAAGGGCTTCAGGCAGGACAGAGCCATTCGGCGCCGATAAACCCGGCGAGCCGGTTGCCGCGGCAGAAAGACAAAAGAATTATTCAGGCAAAGCGTCAGGCCACTGTCGGCAACGGATCCAGAAGGAGAGGGCAAATGATGTCCTTCAAACGGTGAGCAATCTGATCCCCGCGCAATGGTTTCAGTGATCCCCTATTGACCCATCCAAATTAATACGTGCGAAGCCCATTTTCGATAACAATCGGGACGCCATCAAAAAGATGACAATTCGGCCATCTGCAAAGGTTCGCTCTCAATAGTCCGACAGATCGGAGAGAGACTCGAAATGCCACGGACAATCAACGTCCCATGGTGGAAAGGCTACCTGAGCGCTGGTGAGGCCCCCCTTCTTTGTTGCAAAAACACTCGCTTGAGTTCTCGCGAGGAAAAACTTCCTGAAACCTTTTCGGATGAGAATCGTTTTCCTCCCGAATATCGATAACGATACCAAGACATACTGCCCCGCCAGGGGGTTCGCTACCGGGTGGCTCGGCGGCAACGCTGCCCTTCCGGGAGGCAGTTTCGTGTTATTCTACCTGCGGTGAGTCTCCTGTCCAGCAGGCTGCACGAAAAACCTGAAATTTTTCGGACAGGGCTGCGACGTTGCCAGCAAACGCCGGACGTTCTACGGCCAAGATTCAAAAGCCTCCTGCCTGCGAGTGGGGTGGTCACCCCCGCGGTCTCCAAGGCATTCCACGGTGATCGGTGTGCAGGAGCAATTGTGACGTCATCGGGCGGATGGATCGAACGAATCCATCCTGCTCGTTGTATCCGTGGGCAGGGCGTCTTAGAATGTATCACAGAGGCGGCTGCTGATGCTCCGATGTCTCGTCGGCCAGGGAAGTCGCCTCGGTGTTCTTTCTTGGGAAAGAGCTATGCGTGATTTAGCCGAAGAATGCGGTGTTGTCGCCGTTTATCACTTTTCCTGCGACACAGTCAGCCCTCTTTGTCCCGAAGGGCCCGATTCCGCACCGACTCTGATACCCCGCATGCTGCTTGACATCCAGAACCGCGGGCAGCTTGCCGCAGGAATCACCCGGTTTAATGACCGCCATGCGCACTTACTCCTCACCTACAAGAACGTGGGAACGGTGGCGGAGGTCTTTGCGCTTTCCCAGCGCGATCGATTTGAGGAATTGATGAAAAATTTTTCGGGGCGGGCGGCCATCGGCCATGTCCGTTATGCGACGTGCGGCAAAGACGACCCCAGCTACGCTCAGCCGTTCGAGCGCCATCACATCCGTAAGCACAAATGGTTCAGCTTCGCCTTCAACGGCCAGATCGCCAATTTTCCCGAACTCCGCGAACGGCTGCTCCGGGATGAGGATAACCATCTGGTCCGCAATACGGACACCGAAGTGATCATGCACGTCCTGTGCCGGGAGCTCAACCCGAACCCCGCTCCGGACCTGGCGGATGTGTGTCGGGCATTTCCCCGGGAATTCGACGGTGCCTACAGCATGGTGTTTCTCAACGCCCTGGGGGAACTCATGGTCGTGCGGGACCCCCTGGGCTTTAAACCTTTGAGCTGGGCCTGCGATGGATCACTTTTTGCCGCGGCCAGTGAGAGCGTGGCCCTCTTGAATCTGGGGTTTGCACCGGAAATGATCAAGCCGGTGGCTCCCGGACAGGCTATCATCGTTTCGGAAAAAGGGATCCGATTCGTCCAGTTTGCCACGGCGCCGCATCGCGCCCACTGTTTCTTCGAGTGGATTTACTTCTCCAATGTGGCCAGCACGCTCGACGGGCGGAGTGTGTACCTGGCTCGCAAAGCCCTGGGTGAAGAGTTAGCCCGGCTGGAAACGGTGCCCGTCGATGACGGCAAGACGATCGTTGTCCCCGTGCCCGACACCAGCAAGGCCGCCGCGGACGCCATGGCCTACGTGTTGCGGGTCCCCTGCGTGGAGGGGCTTATCCGCAACCGTTACACAGGGCGCACGTTTATCGAGAGCAACCTCAACCGAGACGCCAAAGCCCGGGCAAAATACACCCCATTGCGCGAAGTATTGGAAGGGAAGCGCGTTCTTCTCGTGGAGGACTCCATCGTTCGTTCGACGACGATGCGGGTGCTCATCCACCGAATGCGGGAACTGGGAAAACCGGCGGAAATTCATGTGCGGGTGGCGTGTCCTCCGATTATCTCCCCGTGCTTTTACGGGATTGACATGTCCTCAATGGGGGAACTCTTCGCCCCTAAATATCTGAAAAACGGCGAATTAACTGACGAAATTCAAGCTCAAATGGCCAGGGATCTGGGAGCGGATTCGCTCCGCTATCTGCCGGTGGAGGCCGTAGCGCGGGCGATCGGCATCGACGCCAACGATCTTTGCCGGGCGTGCATTACAGGGGTGTATCCCACCCCATGGGGGCAGAAACTGGCCGAGGAGGCCCGACGCCGTTGGCGCCAGGGCATTTCGGGAAGAACCTACGACGTGGAGGAGCAAGCGCTGACAACCGGTGTGGGGTGTTCGGGTAGAGTTTGACAAAAAAGAGGTGAGGCTTGACTCGATGGGGAAGTGGGAAAATGGCCTGTTCACGCGGAGATGTCGGCTCAATCGCAGGTCGGGAGGCGTGAATGCCGGTCCAAATGCCGGTGTGAGTTGTTAAAAAGGCAAAGAGATGGTGTGACTGGTGGTCGGAAAGGGGACGCGTGGACGGGTCCAACGTGCGTGGGGGCGATCCCACCGAATGGAGGATTGAAAATTGGGGTGGACAAAGCAAAATGACGGGATTATATGGTCAGGGTTCAACCGGAGCAGAAGGATTAAACTTGTCAGGGCCGGCTGCGGCACGGATCAATGATTACTCGTTCGCCGCTTTTTGACGAATATCAGGCTGGGCATGCGATGATCGGACCGTCGCTTTTGGCGGCCGATTTTCGGTATCTGGCCCGGGAAATCGAACGGCTGGAGGCGGCAGGGGCACGCTTTTTGCACCTGGATATCATGGACGGGCATTTCGTGCCCAATTTGAGCTTCGGCATCCCCATCGTCCAGGCGGTGCGGCGGACCACCCGGCTGATACTGGACGTCCACTTGATGATTTCCAACCCTGAAGCGCATATTGAACGCTTTCGGGAAGCGGGGGCCGACTATTTGACCGTTCACATCGAGGTGGCTCCCGATCCCCGACCTTTGTTTGAAATGATTCACCGGACCGGGGCGTGTGCGGGTGTATCGCTCAATCCGCCGACCCCGGTGGAAGCGGTTATTCCTTATTTGAACGATTGCGAACTGGTGCTGGTGATGAGCGTTATGCCGGGTTTTGGGGGCCAGTCCTTCCGTCCGGAAGTTCTCCCCAAAATTCGCCGACTGCGCCAACTGGCTCCAGAAGGTTTGATGATTTCTGTAGACGGAGGCGTGAACGGACAGACGATAGGT
>Ga0181858_1000726_pt1 | contig 16131 bp, 15 predicted proteins | sample NewIslPassag4_SG_FD_130749 | JGI IMG/M metagenome (GOLD analysis project Ga0181858, IMG submission 130749) | Feedstock adapted compost microbial communities from Newby Island compost facility, Milpitas, CA, USA - Passage 4_SG | ecosystem: Engineered > Solid waste > Feedstock > Composting ...
ACGATAGCGGAGGGGAAACACCGGTACCCATCCCGAACACCGCAGTTAAGCCCTCCAGCGCCGATGGTACTTGGGGCGGGGGCCCCTGGGAGAGTAGGACGTTGCCAGGCGACAAGTTCCCAAGAAAAGCCCATGGCACAGAACTCTGTGCCATGGGCTTTTTTCTGTCATACAACCATTGCCACCAACAAAATGCCGATAACCCTGCCCCAAATATCCCAAAATTGATCGATGGGCAAGGGATTTACGCCTCTGCCCAATTCCACCGTAAAGCCGGGGCGGCGCCAATCTTGGATGAACCAATCTTTGTAACCGGCGTCGCTGTCTACGGTGCGAATCGGTTCGTATCCTCCGCTGACGTCGGAAAAAATGTGGACAATCCGTTCTGATTCCGGCGGCTCCAAATTGTTGTACCCCCAATAAATGACTTCCCCTTGTGTATGAAATGCAATAACCAGTCGAAAATCGTGATTCCGCGTAAAATCGGCCAAGGCTCTCGCTTCCGGTTCGGACAGTGGAGACGGGCCAGGATAGTCCCGAGGAGCCGGCGCGCGGACCCCGCGACGGGCCACTTCCCGTTCCCAATTGGCGGGAAACTGATCATTCAAATCGACGCCGCGGATGTTGGCTTTCCAAAACCGAAAGTCCCGGGAACCTCCGTTAATGGACAATACTTGCTCAAAGTATGGATTGTCGGGCGTGATGCCTTCTTGTACCAATTCAACTCCGTCGGGATTGACCATCGGGACAATCCACAACGAGTTTTGGGCAAACAGCGTCGGGATGTGGAAGGTGCCGATGTTCCGACCTTCTTGGAAAGCCCGGGCGTAGACTTCGATGAATTTCATCAAGATGACGCTGGTAATCCACTCGTTAGCGTGGATCGAACCGTTGTAATGGATTTCTTTTGTCCCTGTCCCCAACCGGACGGCGGGAATCGGTCGGCCGAGCACTGACGTGCCGATGAATTGCACTTCTAAAAAAGGATAGCGCTGCTGGAGCGCCTCCAGATCCGCCATCATTTCATCGTAGCCGTAATCTTCCCGCGGTACGACAATTTGTTGCGGGGATGCATCGGGGATGTTGATGATGCGCCCCACTTGCAGCGCTTGCGGGTCGATGCCTGGATTGGCCGCCATTATGGCCGCCACGGATACGCCGAACATTTGCCCAATGCGGTATAGCGTGTCTCCCGGCTGAACGACGTACTGTCGATAGGAACGCAGCGGCAAATAAATCACTTGTCCGGGAACGATGTAAGCCGGGTCTTCGATTTGCGGATTGATGGCCAAGATGGCGGTGACGGTCGTGCGATGACGTTGGGCGATGCGATACAATGTGTCCCCCGGTTGTACGACATATCGTTCTGAATTGGGCGGTTGGGCAGCTGTATTGAGCGTGTCGCTCGTCGGATCTTGTCGCGACATCAGGAGCACCCTCCCTTAGTTTTGCGATCGAGACAAACGGTAACGTCAATGTTTGACTTTATCCTATTCAAATCGTTGGGCGATTGTGTCACGGTTGTGTCAAGAAATTTTCTCAAGGAAATCTATTGACAGCTTTAGACCTTATGTTATAATACAATACAGTTCCTGTACTATAATAATACTGTTATATAATAGGTGTTTAGAACGGGGGGATTCATTTTTCGACATTCGTCTTGCTTCTCGGTGTGCCATCATGACAAAGAAAGGATGAGACCGCATTATGCAATGCCAGATCGGGACTTATCCACCGGGAGTTGAAATTAAGGCGCCGGTTACCCCTGCTTTCAGAGAAATTTTGACGCCGGAAGCGTTGGCCTTCGTGGCTGAACTTCACCGGAATTTTGATGCCACGCGGCTTTCTTTGCTGAAAAAGCGGGTGGAACGGCAAGCCGAGTTGGATGCGGGAAAACGGCCGGACTTTTTGCCGGAGACGGAACATATTCGCAACAGCGATTGGACCATCGCGCCGGTGCCGGAAGATTTACAAGACCGGCGGGTGGAAATCACAGGTCCGGTCGACCGGAAGATGATCATCAACGCGTTGAACTCCGGCGCCAAGGTATTTATGGCCGATTTTGAAGACGCGACGACCCCCACATGGGAAAACGTCATTCAAGGACAAATCAACTTGCGGGATGCCATCAACCGGACGATTGAATACGTCAGTCCGGAAGGGAAGCAGTATAAACTGAACGAACGTATTGCCACATTGGTCGTTCGGCCAAGGGGATGGCATTTGCCTGAAAAACACGTGTTGGTCGACGGTCAGCCGGTTTCCGGCAGCTTGTTTGATTTCGGACTTTATTTCTTCCACAACGCCAAGACGTTGATCGAGAAAGGAACGGGGCCGTACTTTTATTTGCCGAAAATGGAAAGCCACCTGGAAGCCCGCCTGTGGAACGACGTGTTTGTGTTTGCTCAAGAAAAATTGGGCATTCCTCGTGGAACGATCAAAGCCACCGTTCTGATCGAAACCATCTTGGCGGCTTTTGAAATGGATGAAATCATCTACGAATTGCGGGAACATATGGCCGGCTTGAACTGCGGCCGTTGGGACTACATTTTTAGTTACATTAAAAAATTCCGCAACTGGCCGGAAGTCATCTTGCCGGATCGGGCGCAAGTGACCATGACCGTGCCGAACATGCGGGCCTATTCCTTGTTGGCCATCAAGACGTGCCACCGCAGAAACGCCCATTGCATCGGCGGAATGGCGGCGTACATCCCGGTCAAAAACGACCCTGAAGCCAATGAACGGGCCTTGAACATGGTCCGGGCCGACAAAGAACGGGAAGCGGGCGACGGACATGACGGCACATGGGTGGCCCATCCGGGATTGGTGCCGGTGGCCATGGAAGTGTTCGACCGCCTGATGCCTACGCCGAACCAAGTTCACAAAAAACGGGAAGATGTGCAAATTACCGCCGAAGATTTGTTGCGGGTGCCCGAGGGAACAATTACGGAAGCGGGGCTGCGCACCAACGTCAGCGTCAGTCTGCAATACATCGAAGCGTGGATTCGCGGCATCGGTTGCGTTCCCATCAACAACTTGATGGAAGACGCGGCCACGGCGGAAATTTCCCGTGCGCAAATTTGGCAGTGGATTCGCCATCCGAAAGGAATTTTGGATGATGGCCGGAAAGTGACGATCGAATTGTTCCGGCAAGTGTTGGAAGAAGAACAGCAAAAGATTCGTCAGCAGATCGGCGATGCGGCCTATGAAGCCGGACGTTTCGACGAAGCGGCCCGTCTGCTCGACCGCTTGGTGACGCAAGAACAGTTTGAAGAGTTTTTGACGTTGCCTGGTTATGAAATGATTGACTGAAATTTTCTATATAAAAATTGAAAGAAATGACCGGAAAACATGGGGAGGGACCAAAATGATCGATCGCGAAGAAGCGCGTAAACTGGAGGAAACTTGGAAAACGGACCCGCGGTGGAAAGGCATTACCCGGACGTATGCGGCGGAAGACGTGCTCCGCTTGCGCGGTTCCATCAAAATCGAATATACATTGGCCCGTATGGGCGCCGAGCGGCTTTGGAAACTGTTGCACGAAGAGCCGTACGTGGCGGCGCTGGGCGCTCTGACCGGTAACCAAGCGGTGCAACAAGTGAAAGCCGGATTGAAGGCCATCTACTTGAGCGGCTGGCAAGTGGCTGCCGACGCCAACTTGGCAGGGCAAATGTATCCGGACCAAAGCCTGTATCCCGCCAACAGCGTTCCGCATGTCGTGAAGCGGATTAACCAAGCTTTGCAACGGGCTGACCAGATTCACCACGCCGAAGGGAAAAACGACATTTATTGGTTTGCGCCCATTGTGGCCGACGCCGAGGCCGGCTTCGGCGGTGTGTTGAACGTCTTTGAACTGATGAAAGCCATGATCGAAGCCGGTGCGGCAGGTGTTCACTTCGAAGACCAACTGTCGTCCGAGAAAAAATGCGGTCATATGGGAGGAAAAGTGTTAATTCCGACCCAGCAGGCCATCCGCAACTTGATTGCCGCCCGCTTGGCTGCCGACGTCATGGACGTGCCGACGATTCTCGTGGCCCGTACCGACGCCAATGGCGCCCAACTGCTCACCAGCGACATCGACCCGCGGGACCAAGAGTTCATCATTAAAGGCGAACGGACGGCGGAAGGTTTCTACCGCGTGCGGGCCGGATTGGATCAAGCCATCGCCCGTGGCTTGGCCTATGCGCCGTATGCCGACTTGATCTGGTGCGAAACGTCGGAACCGAACCTGGAAGAGGCCAAACGTTTTGCAGAAGCCATCCACAAAGAATTCCCTGGGAAATTGCTCGCTTACAACTGCTCGCCGTCCTTCAACTGGAAACGGAAATTGGACGATGCCACCATCGCCAAGTTCCAACGGGAATTGGGCGCCATGGGTTACAAGTTCCAATTCATCACCCTGGCCGGTTTCCATGCCCTCAACTACAGCATGTTCGAATTGGCCCGCAAGTACAGAGACCAAGGTATGACCGCCTACGCCGAATTGCAACAAGCGGAATTCGAGGCGGAAAAGTATGGCTATACGGCGACGAAACATCAACGGGAAGTCGGTGCCGGTTACTTCGACGACGTGAACCTGGTCATCAACGGCGGCACCTCCTCGACCACGGCATTGACCGGTTCGACGGAAGAAGAACAGTTCGTTTCCTGATGTCGTTTGTCGGTTGAATTTCTATTGTCCATTCGGATGTCTTTCATGGGTGTGGTGACTCCTCTCTCAAGGCCAACGATTTGAATGATAAAAGCATCCCGAATGCTTGACGCAGATAAGGGATGCTTCTTTTTTTTGTAAAAAATTTGTCAAAACCAGTTGATCAAACCCAAATACTTATAGATAATAGATTACAAACTTGAAAATATGACAACCTTGAAAATGGCAAACCAAGCGAAAGCTTGGGACGCAAAGCTACGGGTCTAAGGGGAACCGGCCTGCGATGGCCGGTTTTCGATGATCGCCGGGCTGCCAAGGATGAGCGGCGCAATAAAAATGCGACCTCTTTGGCAGAGGTCGTTTTATTTTTGCACTATTAAACTAATTATACATTATTGTCTTTTTTTAAACTATTAAAGTAGTGGGAGTGTTCGGATTGATGTCGGGGATTAGCCAGTACAATGTCTATGGCAAGACGACTGCCACCGTCGATGAAATTCGGACTTGGTTGCGGAATATTATCGAACAAAATGAAGCGTACGCTTTGTATCAACCCATTTTCGACATACAGCGCAGCCGCCTGTTTGGATACGAGGCGCTGCTGCGGGTGGACGAAAAATATGGGCTCACGCCTTTGGAACTTTTTTCCCTCGCCAAAATGGCCGACATGTCGTATGAATTGGACATGACCGCTTTGCATGCCGCTGTACGAACATTTTCCGACACGACTTTCGACATCGATGTCAAACTGTTTTTGAACGTCTTGCCTTCCACATTGCTTCATCCGCGTTTTCTTTCCGATTTTCGCGAATTGCTTCTCCGCTTTGGCATTACCGGTCGGCGTATTATGTTGGAAATCAATGAAAGCGAAATGATTGCCAATTTTAGATCGTTGAAGGAACGATTATTGGATTTGCGGGGTTTGAACGTCTCCATCGTATTGGACGATGTGGGCAGCGGTTACAGCATGCAAATGATGACGGAACTGGAGACGGATATGATCAAAATCGACCGATTTTTGGTGGAAGATGTGGATCAATCGGACAAGAAGCAACGGGTCATTCGGTTAATCAGCGAATTGTCTGATTTTCGACTGCCGATTGTGGCGGAAGGCATCGAAAATGAACAAGAATTGGAAATTCTGAAAAATCTAGGAATCCAATTGGGCCAAGGATATTACTTGGGAAAACCGTCAACCATCCAGACAATTCGCACTGAGTTTTGAAAATTTGTCACATCTTAACAGAGTGGGAAGGGCAGACTTCTCACTTTTTGTATGGTATGCTAACGATGTACTGGCATGTGGAGATATAGGCACAAAGGTGGTGAAAAGTGGCGGAATTGGAAAATGAAAAAATTTTTCAACGAACTTTTAGGTAAGGGGGATTATCGCTTTATGAGACGAAGGGCCTTAGTCGTTTTGATGACGGCACTCATTCTCGTCGTCCTTACCGGCTGTCAGCAAGAGTACAAGATGTCAATCCTTGACACAGCCGGAACTGTTGCCGAAGTGCAAAAAAGTCTCATTTGGTTGTCTATCTACATCATGTCTTTTGTTGTAACGGTTGTTACGGTCATCTTAATTTATGTTCTTATTCGTTACCGTAGAAAACCTGGGGACGACACTCCTCCGAAACAAGTGGAAGGCAGCACGCTCTTGGAAGTTGTCTGGGTGCTGGTGCCCATTATTTTGCTGGCCATTTTGGCCGTTCCGACAGTGACCACCACTTTTTCGCTAGAAAAAGTACAAGCCGGTGATAATATCTTGAATGTGAAGGTGACCGGCGCCCAATTCTGGTGGCAATTTGAATACCCTGATTACGGTATCGTGACGGCCCAAGAATTGCACATTCCGACCGGAACGAAAGTAAACTTGGAGCTGGAAACGCGGGACGTGCTCCACTCTTTCTGGATACCGCGATTGTCCGGTAAAACCGACTTGATTAGCGGCCGGACCAATTTCATGTGGCTGGAAGCGACCGAGCCGGGTACGTACATCGGGAAATGCGCCGAGTTGTGCGGTGACGGCCACGGAGTCATGGACTTCCTTGTTGTGGCGCAAGAGCCCGCTGATTTTGAACAATGGGTCGCCAATATGAAAAATCCGCAAACGGAACCGACAAGCGCATTGTCGGAGCAAGGACAGCAAGTGTTCGCCCAAAGCTGCGCCAGCTGCCACGCAGTAGCAGGAACTGATTTTGCTGGTACAGCGGGACCGGATTTGACAGGCTTCGGCAATCGGCAAAAAGTGGCTGGATTCTGGGATCAGACCGACGAAAACATGGCCAAGTGGATCAAAGATCCTGCATCCATGAAACCGGGTTCGCTCATGCCGGCCGTTCCTTTGGCGGACGAGGAGATCGAAGCGCTGGTTGCTTACTTGAAAGATTTGAAATAGAACGTTTTGAAATAGAGCGAGGAGGGAACTGAGTTGGCAAAAAAATTGGAAGAGGTTGTAACCCCTTCAACGCCAGCTCTCAGATCCGGCTCGAAAAAAGGGGTTTGGGGTTGGATCTACGAGTGGTTAACCACGGTCGATCACAAGCGCATCGGTATGATTTACATGACCATCGGGATTGTGTATTTGGCCGTGGGCGGCATTCAAGCGCTGATGATGCGCGCGCAATTGGCCAGCCCGGATAACGAGTTGTTTACGGGAAACTTTTTCAACCAATTGATGACAATGCACGGAACGAACATGATCTTTTTCGCTGCCATGCCGTTGCTGTTCGGCTTGTTTAACTACATCGTTCCGTTGCAAATTGGCGCCCGGGACGTGGCGTTCCCGTTCATGAACGCCTTGAGCGTGTGGCTTACGTTCTTTGGCGCGTTGCTGTTTAACATTTGCTGGTTTTTCGGTGATGCGCCCGCGGCCGGTTGGTTCGCCTACGCGCCGTTGGGATTGAAAACGTACAGTCCCGGCCCTGGGATGGATTTCTATGTGCTTGGTTTGCAAATCGCCGGTTTCGGGACATTGATGGGGGCCATTAACTTCATCGTGACCATCTTGAACATGCGGGCACCGGGTATGACCCTGATGCGGATGCCTTTGTTCACATGGACGGCCTTCATTTCTTCAGTGCTTGTGTTGTTCGCGTTCCCGCCGCTGACCATCGGCTTGTTCTTGTATATGTTTGAACGCATTTTTGGCGGAATCTTCTTTGATGCGGCTTTGGGTGGAAACCCGATTCTTTGGCAACATCTGTTCTGGATTTTCGGCCATCCGGAAGTGTATATCGTGATTGTTCCGGCTTTCGGTATGGTTTCGGAGATTGTCGCGACGTTCTCGAATAAACGGGTCTTTGGTTACCCGACAATGGTCGTGGCGATTGTATTGATCGGTTTCATCGGCATGGGTGTGTGGATCCACCACTTGTTTACGGTTGGTCTTGGCGGTATGATCAACGCCATTTTTGCCGTGGCTACGATGTTGGTGGGGATCCCGACCGGGATTAAGGTGTTCAACTGGCTGTTTACCATGTGGGGCGGAAAAATTAAATTTACGACCCCCATGCTGTTTGCCATCGGTTTTATTCCGACCTTCGTTATCGCAGGTGTCACTGGTGTGATGTTGGCGGCGGCGCCGGCCGACTATCAATTCCAAGATTCGTACTTTGTCATCGCCCACTTCCACTACACGTTGTACGGTGGCGTCGTATTCGCCGTTGTCGGCGCGCTTTATTACTGGTTCCCGAAATTTTTCGGCCGCATGATGCATGAAGGCCTGGGTAAATGGAACTTCTGGACGATGTTTATCGGGTTCCATTTGACGTTCTTCCCGATGCACTTCTCGGGCATTTTTGGAATGCCGCGACGGGTGTACACGTACAACCCGGGTGTCGGGTTGGAATTGTATAACGTGTTGTCGACCATCGGTGCCTATCTGATGGGTGTGTCGGTTGTGTTGTTGGTGATCAATATTTTGTACGGTCTTACGAAAGGTCCGAAAGCGGCCAATGACCCGTGGGGTACCGGCCGGACGTTGGAATGGGCCATTCCTTCACCGGTTCCGGAATACAACTTTGCCCAAACACCGTATGTTCGCGGCTTGGATGCTTGGTTTATTGAAAAGACGGAAGGCAAAGGGAAATTGCAAGCCGCCGAACCGTTGGGCCCCATTCATATGCCGTCTCCGTCCATCCTGCCGTTCATCATGGCGTTTGGGATGTTCATCGCAGGATTGTCCATTATTTACCATCAATTCTTCTTTACGATTATCGGTCTGGGCATTTGGGCCATTTGCATGGTCGTTCGCAGCATGAACGATGATGAAGGGTACCACATTCCGGTTGAGAAAATCCGCTCGATAGAAGGTGAGGGAGCGTAATGGCGTCTGAACATCAACTGACGACCGGCCTCAATGCGGGGGACCGACTGCGGCTGGGTTTGGCGTCCCGGACGTTGGAAGGGCGCAACAAAATTCTCGCCTTCTGGTTTTTCCTGGGCGGCGAGAGTGTCTTGTTTGCCAGCTTGTTTGCAACATTTCTTGTGTTGCGCCATCAGACCGCGAACGGACCTACTCCGCATGAATTGTTCGGGCTCGGCCTAGTGTTTATCTTGACTTTCTTGCTTATTACCAGCAGTTTGACCAGCATTTTCGCCGTTAATGCCATGGAACGGACCGACAGGAAAAAGACGGCGGCCTGGCTCGGAGTAACGATTCTCTTGGGACTCGGCTTCTTGTTGTTGCAGATCTATGAGTTTGCGCACTATGCCCACGAAGGTCTAGGGTTTAAAACAAGCGCCTTTGCCTCGTCGTTTTACACATTGGTCGGTTTTCACGGCTTTCACGTCGCCTTTGGTCTATGCTGGCTCACGGCAGTGACGGTACAAGTGGTACGTAACGGTGTCACCACCGTCAATGCTCCGAAAGTGTTTATCGCCACTTTGTACTGGCACTTCGTTGACGTCGTATGGATGTTCATCTTCACGGTAGTCTATTTGATGAGTTTGTTGTAAGTTAAGAAGATGACAGAGCGGCGGCGCCCCTGGGGAGCCGACCGCTCGCATTTGAAAGAAGGCTTTGCTAAGATAGACAGTAAAGGAGGGACAGTGGCATGGAAACGAAGGTCGGGCATGGTTCTGTCCAACCGGAAGCTGAAGGTCACCGGTCCATGCGCAAGCACATTATTTCGTACGTCATCATGATGGTCATCTCCATTGCGGCCTTTCTGATGGTCGGTACGAATATGTTGTCGCCCGGTGCTATGATTGTAACTTTGTTAATTATGGCGGCGGTCCTGGTGTTTTTGCAATTGGCTGATTTCATGCACTTGGATCAGAAAGGCCATTTGTATCCAATCATATTTATTGCCAACGGAATTTTCTGGGGGATTATCTTTATCGTGGTGATTTTCATATGGCCATGATGGCGGCAATGGCCACAGGTCCCGACTGGAGGCTTTTGGCTGCACAGACGTGGTGTGGCGGGATTCCGTTAACGTCGGAAATGATGGCGGGTAGCGGACTTTGGAGAGCGTGGAGTATTCCTTGGTTGCTAGTCGTATTGGCTGTTTTGACTTGGTATATCATGGGAGCCCGGGGGGATTTTCAAAAACCCCCCCAGGTTGCCCAAAAAGCGCCAATCGGAAAAATGATTTCGTTTATCATCGGTTTGGTGCTGTTCTATTTGGCGACAGGCAGTCCGTTGCACATTATCGGTCACTTCTTCATGTTTAGCGTACACATGTTGACTATGGCGATATTGTATTTCGTTGTGCCGCCGCTCCTGTTGTACGGACTGACCGATGAGATGTACGAAGTGTTGTTGCGTTGGCAGCCGGCACGAAAAGTGTATGAATTTTTCGGGCGGCATACCGCCGTATCGCTGGTGTTGTTTAATTTGTTGTTGACGGTCTATCACCTTCCGTTTGTTTTTGATATATTTAAAGGAAATCAAATTTTCGGCACGTTGATCCACGGCCTGTTGTTTTTTGCGGCCATGTTGAACTGGCTTCCGGTGAGTCCGGCAGGACCGTTGGCGAAGCATCACAGCGAAGGAAAAAAGATAGTATATTTGTTTGTGGACGCTCTTGCATTGACGCCAGCCTGTGTGTTTGTCATTTTTTCGACGCGTGTATTGTACGACGCCTATCTGAACGTGCCACAGTTGGTTCCCGGATTGACGGGTTTGTCAGACCAACAGTTAGGCGGAATTATTATGTTGCTTACGCAACACTTAGTATATATGGTGCTGTTGGTCATTTTCGTGTATAAATGGTTTTACCGGGAACAACAAGTCTCACCGGAAATTGACAATTTGGTCATGTTTGACAAAGCGGCCGTGCAGTCGCGTCGCTATGTCCGTTAAGTCCGTCTATGTGGAATCTGACAACAAAATAGAGTGAATGCAGGACCGTACAGAAGAAAGATACATTCCAGCAGAGAGGCGCCAAAAAGAGGTGCCTTTTTATTATGAGCGGGAGGTGAGGCGTTGAAGGAAATGGATGTGGTACCGTTACCGGCTTGGTGCCGGACGGTATTGGACGAAATGGAGGAAGGCGTACTCGTTTTTGACGCTTTGGACCGTGTGCGATATGTGAATGGTACGTTCTGTAGTTTGACGGGTTATGAACCGGAAGAATTGTTGGGAAATTTGATTAACAGGGTGCTTTTGTCAAAGCCGAGGTCGTCCGAAGGTGGCAACAGCAGCCCATTTTCGCTGCAAATTCGGTGCAAATCTGGTCAGCTTTTATGGGGACAAGGCCGCATATTTCCCGTTGAAGGAAGCACGTCAAGGGGAGAAAAAGTCATTTTTGTGCGGGGAGGCATAGGAGGCTATTCGCATACAGGGAAGGCGTCCCCCAAGCCGGCCGACCCGTTGACCGGTTTGATGGATCGGAATACTTTCCGGCAATTGCTCATCCAGCTGATGGCGTTTCGCAATCCCGAACAAAATATGGCTTTATTGTTGATTGATATTGACCGGTTTGAACAACTCAATGATGGATACAATTATGAATTGGGCGATGCGGTCTTGAAAAGAGTGGCGGAACACCTTGTGCATATGGTGGGGAAGCGGGGGATGGTTTCGCGCTTCAGTGGCGACGAATTTGCCTGTTTGTTGACGCAAGTTGAAAACGTCCAAGAAGCGGTTCGTTTCGGCAACGCCATCCGGGAGGCGTTTTCCCAACCCATGACAATATTGGGGCATACGTTTCAGATTACGCTGAGTATCGGTGTCAGCGTCTGTCCCTTGGATGCGGACACGGCGGAAAGCCTCATCAAGCACGCCAATATCGCCATGTATCGCGCCAAAGAAAAGGGCGATCGGGTGCAAGTGTACAAAACGGCCATGGACGTTCAAGTGCGGCAACATTTGCTGCTGGAAAATGAACTGCGGATGGCCTTGCAACGGGAGGATTTTTCATTATACTATCAGCCGCAACTGGATTTGGCGACAAATCGATTGACGACGGTGGAAGTGTTATTACGGTGGGAGCACCCGGAAGCCGGCTTCATTTCACCCGCGCAATTTGTTCCCATTGCCGAAGAAACGGGCATTATCGTACCGTTGGGCAGTTGGGTGTTGTTGCAAGCGTGCCACCAGGGCAAACAATGGCTTCGGCAAGGATATGAAATTCAGGTGGCCGTCAATTTGTCCCAACGGCAGCTGATGGAGGACGACATCGTACAACGGGTGCGGGAAGCGTTGGAAGCCAGCGGCTTGCCTCCCCATCTGTTGGAATTGGAAGTGACAGAAAGTCTGCTGATTGAAAATCCGGAGCGCGTCATCCAAGTGATGAAGGAAATTAAAACGATGGGCGTGCGCTTTGCCTTGGACGACTACGGAACCGGCTATTCGAATTTGAGTTATTTGAAAAAATTACCGATTGACGTATTGAAGTTGGATCGGACTTTCATCCAAGGACTGACCGACAATCGGCATGATCAAGCCATTGTCAAATCGACCATTACATTGGCCCAGCACCTTGGTTTGGAACTCATTGCCGAAGGGGTGGAAACCCGGGAACAGATGGAAATCTTAAAAGCCTGGCGCTGCACCCGCATCCAAGGCTATGCCATCAGCCCGCCGTTGGCAGCATCAGAAGTCCCGCGTTTTTTTCGGAAGGCGAGCGGACAATGACGGCTGGCCGAGCAATTCCTGCAAGTTGAGCAGGGGAAGGGCTTGTCCGTCGAGGTAGCCCAGTCCGTCGATGAAGCGATGGGGGATGCGGACCTCCTCCGGAATCTCATTCTGGCGGTCCAAATTCATTTCAACTATATCTTTTGTTTCATCGACGATGATGGCAAAGACGGTGTCGCCACTGTCCAATACGACAAGCCGCTGATGTTCGACCGTTTCCGGCGGCCAACCAAACCGCCGGTACAAATCCATGACCGGGATGAGCCGTTCGCGAATCGGCACGACCCCTTTGATGTACGGTGCGGACAACGGAAGCGGAGTGCACTCCGCCACCGGTTGGATTTCTTTCACGAATCGCAGATCGACGGCGAAAATTTCTTGTGCCACACGGCATACCAAGGCCTGTATCGTTTCCAAATGATCTTGCACCTCCATTTTCTACGAAATTATACCATTTTTTTTCGACGTGTCACAAAGGTGCGCTTGCGGCAAAAGGGACTTAAGTGTTAAGATGTATGAGAGATATGGGGACAAGAAGACGGAAAAACGACTGGATGTTGAACCGTGACGAAGGATGCCTCATGGGGAAGGCGTGAAGCGATCCCGTGGGCGACCGGGAGGTGACGTGACCGTGTTTAACAACATCGGCATACCGGGTCTGATATTGATCTTGATCGTCGCTTTGCTCATTTTTGGCCCTTCCAAACTGCCGGAATTGGGTCGGGCCTTCGGCAAAACGTTGCGGGAATTTAAAAATGCGACAAAAGGGCTGGTCGATGACGAAGACGGACCGGAGAAACGCAAAGACGCCCAATAACAGATGGCCGGCAGGGAGATTAAAGCCGTGAGACGATTGACCCGCAGAAACGAAAGCGCAGGAAAGCAGCAGGACAAACAAAAGAAGAAAGACAAGGAAATGTACTGGATCGATCATTACGCCGAATTGCGCAAGCGGCTCATCCGCGTAATGATCGTCTTTCTTTTGTGTTTCATCGCCGGATTTTTCTTTTCCGAACAAATTGTCCACTGGTTGAAAGACCGGACGCCAGCGGATCTGGACTGGAATGTGTTTTCTCCGACCGATGCCCTTTGGGTGTGGGTGCAGATCGCCTTTATTTCAAGTCTCGTTGTCGTGCTGCCTTATTTGTTGTTTGAAATATGGGCCTTTGTAGCGCCGGGATTAAATGCCCGTGAGCGGCGGGTTACGCTGCGATACATACCGTTTTCGGCCATTCTTTTTATACTTGGTATCGGCTTTGCGTACGTTGTGCTTTTCCCCATGATCTTGCGTTTTTTGCAAACATTGGCCGAACGGATTGGCGCCAATGAAGTGTACGGTGTGGCTCAATATTTCCGTTTCATGTTTGGTTTCATCTTGCCTTTTGGTATTCTCTTTGAGATGCCGGTGATCATGTTGTTTTTAACCCGCCTCGGGATTTTGAATCCGAAGGTGGTGGCGAAAACCCGCAAGTACGCCTATTTGTTGTTGGTCATTGTGGCCACAATGATTACGCCCCCGGATTTGATCAGCGATTTGGTGGTCACCGTGCCGCTGTTTTTGCTATTTGAAATCAGTTTGCTGTTGTCCATGCGGGTGTATCGAAAAATGGAGCGCAAACGGCTTCAAGAAAGCGAAGACGAATGACTCCTGCAGGGTGATTTCCTGCAGTTTTTTTGTGATGTTAAAAAGAAGAAAAAAATCGTCGTGACCACTTGCAATTGCCCGCCCAATCTTCTAATATTAGTGGTGTGTGTTAGCACTCTCATCCGGTGAGTGCTAACAAATCTTTTGATTAAGGAGGGTTTCCGCATGATCAAGCCACTGGGAGATCGCGTGGTTGTGGAAGTGATTGAGCAAGAAGAGAAGACCGCAAGCGGCATTGTTTTGCCGGACACGGCCAAAGAAAAACCGCAAGAAGGCCGGGTTGTGGCCGTCGGCAAAGGGCGTTATGAAAACGGCCAGCTGGTGCCCATGGAAGTGAAAGAAGGGGACCGGGTCATCTTCTCCAGGTATGCCGGCACGGAAGTGAAAATTGGCGACAAAGAATACTTAATCATGCGGGAAAGCGACATTTTGGCCATCCATGGTTAAGCCAAACCGCATGAATCTGTCTTGCGATACGTACTTACGCCAAATCGATGAAGATATTCAATAGGGAGGCGAATGAGTGATGGCGAAACAAATCGAATTCAGCGAAAGCGCACGGGCAGCAATGAAACGCGGCGTCGACGCTTTGGCCAACGCCGTGAAAGTGACGCTGGGACCGAAAGGCCGCAACGTCGTGCTGGAAAAGAAATTCGGCTCGCCTTTGATCACCAATGACGGCGTGACCATTGCGAAAGAAATTGAACTGAAAGATCCGTTTGAAAACATGGGGGCCCAGCTGGTGAAAGAAGTGGCCACCAAAACCAACGACGTGGCCGGTGACGGGACGACGACGGCGACGGTGTTGGCCCAAGCCATGATTCATGAAGGGCTGAAAAACGTCACCGCCGGCGCCAACCCGATGGTCATCCGCCGGGGGATTGAAAAAGCGGTCAACGCCGCCGTGGAAGAAATCAAGAAAATCGCCAAGCCCATTCAAGGGCGTCAATCCATTGCGCAAGTGGCCGCCATTTCGGCAGCCGATGAGACCATCGGAGAACTGATTGCCGAAGCCATGGAAAAAGTGGGCAATGACGGCGTCATTACGGTGGAAGAATCCAAAGGTTTCACTACCGAATTGGAAGTCGTGGAAGGGATGCAATTCGACCGCGGTTACATCTCGCCGTACATGATCACTGATACGGAAAAGATGGAAGCGGTCCTGGAAAATCCGTACATCTTGATTACGGACAAAAAACTGGGCAACATCCAAGAAATTTTGCCTGTGTTGGAACGGGTTGTACAACAAGGAAGACCGCTGCTCATTATCGCTGAAGATGTGGAAGGGGAAGCCCTGGCCACCCTCGTGGTGAACAAACTGCGGGGCACGTTCACGGCCGTGGCGGTGAAAGCGCCCGGTTTCGGCGATCGGCGTAAGGCCATGCTGGAAGATATCGCCATCCTGACCGGCGGTCAAGTGATTACGGAAGAACTGGGTCTCGAATTGAAATCCACCACCATTGAACAACTGGGCCGGGCCCGTCAGGTGAAAGTGACGAAGGAAAACACCATCATCGTCGACGGTGAAGGCGACAAAGCGAAAATTCAAGGCCGCATTAACCAAATCAAACAACAACTGGAAGAAACGACGTCCGATTTTGACCACGAAAAACTGCAAGAACGGTTGGCCAAATTGGCGGGGGGGGGAGCCCGGGTCAAAGTCGGCGCGGCGGCGGAAACGGAAACGAAAAAGAAAAAACAGGGCATTTAAGACGCCCCCAACCCCACCCCGGCGGCGCGGGAGGAAGG